>Ga0116226_10004266_pt1 | contig 12644 bp, 11 predicted proteins | sample S1TSphfallax_FD_89692 | JGI IMG/M metagenome (GOLD analysis project Ga0116226, IMG submission 89692) | Host-associated microbial communities from peat moss isolated from Minnesota, USA - S1T2_Fa - Sphagnum fallax MG | ecosystem: Host-associated > Plants > Peat moss > Unclassified | place: USA... | reverse complement strand
TGTCTCCGTTTCTCTAACCTTATGTCCTGCTGTCAGAAAACAGCAATTGGGTTACCAACTGTAGGGGTGCTGTAGGGGCGCAAGGCCTTGCGCCCCTACACCCTCAACAATCCATTTTCTCAATATCGATTTTCCCAGTATTCAGTTAGTAATTTACTACTGTATAACTTTAAGTACTTATGAGAACATCAATCTTACCTGCTTTTCAGCATCAATATGCTGTACCCGATAAACAGCTCAAGACTCACTCCCAATATTGTACTCTTCAATGGCGACGTAGTCAGTTATTAGTCAAGTCTCCTGGAAAATTAAAACAGCCATATTTTCCTTCACTAAATAATCCAGAATTACTTGTGGAGTGTTTGAAACATTCTTTAGTTAGTTTAGTGAGTATTGACCCCGCATTGGATGAGGCTAATTTACGCTTCTGGGCGGAAGCTTGTCAACAAGCTAATAAACCAATATTTCTCAACTTATCTTCTGATCATCAACTAGCTCAACCAAGTAATCAATTTGTGAGAATTTTACAACGACTGCTAGATGTGATTTTAGCTACAGCTTTACTGCTTTTATTCAGCCCGATAATTTTGGCAATAGTCATCATCATGCAAGTTAATTCACCAGGATTTTTATTTGAATTTGAATGGTATGTAGGCAAAAAAGGTAGGCTATTCCGAGCTATCAAATTTTGTACAAATAGGAACAATAAGATTTTACCACTAAGTTTATTATTGCATAAATACAAGGTAGAACATTTACTTAAATTAATCAATGTACTACGAGGAGAAATTAGTTTATTTGGATTTCGCTACTGGTATTTAACAGATGTGTTAAAAACAAATTTATTGGAGCAAATTCATCTAGATAAAGTTTCTGTTTAAATTACTAACTTCGTTCTTTTGGCTCCTGAATCCCTGGAAAAATCAATTAATTACATCTACAAATCTAGCTTTTAATTTTTGACTTACACTATCTTACGCCTATTTTGCTCAAAAAACAATGGCATTACAATTTACTCAACCACTCCGACTAGTTAAATCCAGTAAATTTTGGCAAGAAAATAACTTGATTTTGAAGGAGTTTAAATACTTTAAAAAAATCGTCATTTTAGCTTTGATTTTTTCGTGTTTAGCAGCAACATTTGAAGGAGTAAGCCTGGGATTTCTCATGTCATTTCTGCAAAATTTGACCAGCCCTAATGCCCAGCCAATTCATCTAGGAATAAATTGGTTTGATTATTGGGTATTAGGAACTAAATCATCGGCTATTAATCGCCTATATCGCATATCAATACTAATTTTATTGAGTGCTTGGATGCGTGCTGCTTTTAATTACTTAAGTCAGGTATATACTGAATTAACCCAGCTTCATCTAGTTGATCGCCTCCGCAAACAAATCTTTGAACAGTTACAATCCTTACCACTCAGCTACTTTAACAAAACCCGTTCCGGGGAACTAATCAACACAATTACTACAGAAATTGAAAGAATTAAACAAGGTTTTAGCGGAGCAGCATTCTTATTTACTAGGATATTAACTTGCTTAGTTTATTTAGGCACGATGTCACTAATCTCATGGAAATTAACTCTAGTTTCTGTTTTATTATTCGTGCTTTTAGGTGCAGCATTATCAAATCTGAACAAGCGGGTGCGAGAAAAAAGTTTTGGTATGTCCATAGCTAACGGTAATTTTACATCAATAGCTATGGAATTTATCAATGGAATGCGTACCATTCATGCTTTTAATACTCAGGATTTTGAGCGCCAACGTTATTACCAAGCTAGTAATCAAATAGTTAGTAGTTCCACTAAAGTAGTTTTAGCTTGGACTGCAGTTAAACCACTAGCTGAAAGTGCTGCTGTAACGGTACTTGTTAGTATGATTATTATCGCTTTTACCAACTTTGTGATCAATGGTAAATTACAAGTTAGCTCATTACTCACTTTCTTTTTTGTACTTTTTCGCCTTGTACCCCTGATTCAAGATATGAATGGTACAAGAGCATTTATGAGTACTTTACAAGGATCTGCAGATAATATCAAAAATTTGTTAAAGGCTAGCGATAAAACTTATTTCAAAAATGGTAATATTCAGTTCTCCGGTTTTAAACGAGCGATTAATTTAGTCTCGGTTGATTTTAGCTATAATGAAGCTCAAAAGATATTAAAAAATATCACATTAACAATTGAACGGGGTAAAATGACAGCGTTAGTGGGCGCTTCTGGTTCTGGTAAAACAACCCTAGCTGATTTAATTCCACGATTTCATGATGCGACAGAGGGACATGTTTATATTGATGAAGTCGATATTAAACAGTGGGAAATTGCATCGCTGCGCAGCAAAATAGCTGTTGTGAGTCAGGATACTTTTATTTTTAATGCTTCTGTGTGGGACAATATCGCTTATGGTACACCAGGAGCAACAGAATTAGAAATTAAGGAAGTAGCTAGATTGGCAAATGCTCTAGAATTTATCTTACAAATGCCAGAGGGATTTGATACAATAATGGGAGTTAGGGGAGTACGTTTGTATGGTGGACAAAGACAAAGAATTGCGATCGCTCGCGCCCTGTTGAGAAATCCAGAAATCTTGATTTTAGACGAAGCGACTAGTGCATTAGATTCTGTTTCCGAGCGCTTAATTCAGGATTCACTAGAAAAACTCGCTGTTGGGAGAACAGTCATTGCGATCGCCCATCGTCTTTCCACCATTGCTAAAGCTGATAAGGTAGTAGTTTTAGACCAAGGGAAAATAGTAGAACAAGGGACATACCAAGAACTACTAAACATCCAAGGTAAATTTTGGAACTACCACCAAATGCAGTATAATTAATATTCTTTTGCTATATCCTCACCTCCTGAATCGATCTAATTCTCCGGATAACTACTTTGACAATTGAATCTAAATAAGTAGAATCAGAATTATTACGTAATTTTCCACCAATTCCATTCAGGAAAATCCCTACAAATTCAACTGTCAATAGCTATGCGTGTTGCTCTATCTTGTAATACAGGTTTAGGTGCTGGAGGTCAAGGTATTTGTTTAGCAAATGCTGCATCATCTCTGTGTCAAATTGCTGACTTAACAGTATTTTGCTCCGGGTCAGAAGTACCAAAAACTCCTTTCCCAGTTTATCCAGTAGGTTATTCCTATTGGAGTCGCCAATTACTCAAAACTCCTTTATTACGCCGACGTAATGATTGGGCAGTATTACTGAGTGATTTATATTTTGATCGACAAGTCAGCCAAAGATTAAAATCCCAATCCTACGATCTAGTTATGGGAGTCGCAGGTCAAACCAATTTAGCATTTAAAACAGCTAAATCGGCGGGAGTAAAAACTTGGCTATATTGTTTAAATAGCTATCTTCCTTTTATGCAACAGCAAATCCGGCAAGAATTAGAATTTCTGTCCGATCCAACTGTAGCAACGATGAATCCATTAATGCTGGAACGTTTTCTCTCAGAATGCTCCCTGTCTGATCTAATCATAGTACTTTCGGAAGTAGCAAAACAAACATTTATTCAAGCTGGATTTCCCTCCAATAAAATTGCTGTGTTGACTCCTTTTATCGATACTCAAAGATTTCATCCTGCGCCTAAACCTGATGAAATTTTTCGTGTACTTTATGTGGGAACAATTGAACCACGTAAAGGAGTACATTACTTAATTCAGTCTTTTTTACAAGCTAATATTCCTGATGGGGAATTGTTAATCGTCGGTGGTGCTGCAACTAGAGCTTTACGCATATTAATGGAACAAACTTTAACTGAATTTCCCCAAGTTAAACAAGAGTTCTGGGATTTTAGTCGTACTGACCCCACAACCGTTTTTGGTAGATGCTCTGTTTTAGTTTTACCTTCAGTCGAAGATGGTTTTGGCTTAGTTGCATTAGAAGCAATGGCTTGTGGACTACCTGTAATTGTAACAAATCAATCTGGTGCAGCCGATTTAATCGAATCCGGAGTCAATGGTTTTATTGTTCCTCCTAGAGATATAGAAAAAATCAGCGAAAAGCTGCAATACTTAGCAGCAAATCCTCACATCAGTTCTCAAATGGGGAAATCAGCCAGAGAAACTGCTGAAAAGTACATTTTACAGACTTATCAACAGCAGTTAAACCAAATTTTCGCTCAGGAAAATTTATTTAACTAAATTTGTTATATCCAAAGCCTACTTGTTTTTTAATATGTACCATTCAGTAATCGCTGAAACGAAGACTTATCATTGCTCCTCCGCCAGTATTGAAGGTGGTGGTGGTATTGAAACATATATTGCTTCTCTGTTACGTCATCAAATGTCAGAAAGGTGGATTTCTCCGCAATCGTTAGAAACTTATAGAATTGCTTCTCTACAAAATTTAGATCAAAGTCAATTCCCCTTACTTCATGTCCACGACCCAGATATGCTGGTGGATCTGCGATCGCAATGTCCAGCAGTTTTCACCTTACACAATCATTCTAGCTATTGTCCCAGTGGGACAAAATATCTGGCGGCTCGTCAACGACACTGCGATCGCACTATGCACCCTTTAGGATGCGCTTGGGGACACATGGTAGATGGTTGTGGAAGTCGCAGACTAAAAAATGTCTGGCAAAATTGGTGGAATGCGGCTGATCCTCTCGCCACATTACGCAAACTGAATATTCCGATTATCGCTAATAGCGAATATACCAGACAACAAATCATCAATCATGGAATCCTCCCACAACGTGTAGTAACATTACATTGTGGAGTCCAAGAACCTAAAGAACCTGTTGCACCATTAAATCAAACAATACATGGACTTCAGCGCATCCTGTTTGTTGGTCGTATTGTTCCTGATAAAGGAATTGCATGGTTACTACAAGCTTTAGCCAAAACTGACCGACAAATTCATTTAGATATTGCTGGTGATGGTTGGAATAGACCAGAGATGGAGAACTTAGCAACACGATTGGGTGTGAGCGATCGCATTACTTGGCATGGTTGGTGTCAGGGTACACAACTCGCCGCGTTATATCAGCAGTGTTTTGCCGTAATTTTCCCCAGTGTTTGGCCTGAACCTGCGGGGTTAGTTACCCTAGAAGCCTACGCCCACTATCGTCCTGTAATTGCTAGCGCTTCTGGGGGAATTCCTGAATATGTCCAAGATGGTAAGACGGGTATTTTAGTTCAACCTCATAACGTCTCCCAACTAGCGATCGCCATAACCGAGCTATCCACAAATTACCTCAAAAGTCGATTAATGGGTGAATTAGCTCAAGCTTGGTTTCAAGAAGAATTTACTCTTGACCTACACATACAACGGCTAAAAAATATTTATGCAAAAACTATTGCTGAATTCAACGTGGCTCATTCATAATTCGGAAATTTCCCAACATGAAATTTTTCCTAATTCAGCCAAATAAAATAATGTTTGATAATTCCTCCCAGAGATAGATAAAAATGACGTAGAAGCTGCAATAATTAGCTAAAAATCCATCTGTAAGTTCCTATATGGATAAATTAGCCAAATAAACTGTTGAAAAATACATTTTAGAGCATGATAAACTCTCCTGATTCAAGTTAAGTAAATGACAGAAAAACCACAGATCGATTTTAACGGAAAAATTTACTTCTATTGTGATCCGAGAGAAGGAATACCTTTAGGTGATAAATATCAACATTTGTTAATTTGTTTAGCAGAAGGCTTACAATTACTGAAGATTGAATTATTTGCTAATGTCAACTATTGGCAAAGTTCACCCACCACATCTAACTATTTATTTCAACATCATCCCGATATTACCCCCGATGATTGTTCAATAGTTGTTTTAATGAATAGTTGGTATAATGGAAATCTACAGCTACCAGAAAATTTATTTCATCCTCACCGACAATATATAACTGTGTACTTAGACGCTGAGGATAGCGATAAAACCTATATCCAGAGACCAGAGTTTAGAAAATTTGACTTCATTTTTAGAACTCATTTCAACGGTAAACTCAAGTATGGTGAAAATTTTTATCCTTGGGCTTTTGGTTTGAGTGATCGCATCATACAAGAACTACAGGAAGTACCCGAATTTGAGACACGAAAGCCTCAGATTTTAGTCAACTTTCGCCATTGGAAATCCGGTCATCCAGTTAGAAGCATGGCTTGTAGTCAACTTATTCCCAGAGTTGAACAAATTTTAGCCGTGAACAATTCTGTTGATAGTATTGATGATGCTCCCCAAACAGGTTATCATCATTTTCATTGGTTACAAACTGGAGGGCGACATTATCCAAGTTACTATAAACGCCTACAAGAATCAGTAGCTTGTACTTGCTTTGGCGGATTTTTTGTACCGAATTGGACTCAAAATCCCAGCAACTTAATTAGCCGGATCATTAAACAAGCAAATACTAAATTAAAACTCCGGACAAATAGAATTGTCCAATGGGATAGTTGGCGCTTTTGGGAATCTTTAGCCGCAGGATGTGCTACTTTTCATGTAGATTTTGATAAATATGGCATTAGTCTACCTGTAATGCCAGAAAATTGGCATCATTATATTGGTATTGATTTAGATAATATCCCAGCCGCAGTAGATAGAATTATCGCACAACCAGAAATTCTCAAAACTATTGCGGATGAGGGAAGGCTCTGGGCGCTGAAACATTATGCTCCTTTACCAACAGCATTACGATTTTTAGAAATAATTTTTCCAAATCAAAATTCCCTAAATTGATTATTTATGCCTATGAATACACCACAACCTCTAGTTAGCGTGATTATCCCTACATATAATCGACCTGAATATTTAAAACAAGCAATTTCCAGTGCTGTTCGCCAGACATATCAAAACATTGAAATTATCGTTTCCGACAATTGTAGTTTAGAAAATCCCCAATCTCTAGTTGAATCCTTTCAAGATCAACGGATTAAATTTTGGCGACATTCACAAAATATAGGGATGTTAGCTAATCAACTACATACGTTCAAAATGGCTAGTGGTAAATACGTCGCTAGTCTTCATGATGATGATATTTGGGATGAAAATTTCTTAGCCAAGCTAGTACCACCTTTAGAAGCGAATCCTGATTTAATTCTGGCTTTTTGCGATCAATACGTTATAGATGGTGAAGGTAAAATTGATCAAGTTAATACTACAACAAACACCAAAGCCTATCAACGAGATCAACTTGCTCCAGGTATTCATCCTCACTTCATAAAAATTGGCTTAGTGGATAAAAGCATACCTACCGCTTCAGCCTGCGTCCTACGTAATGCTCTAATTAATTGGGATTTAATTCCTGCTGAAGTTCATGGGATGTGGGATTTGTATTTAACCTATCTCTGTTCTATTTCGGGAAAGGGAATTTATTATATTCCAGAAAAACTGACCTACTATCGAGTTCATCCACAAACCGATACGATGCTCAGTGGTAGTCGCAACGTACAAGCAAAAATTCGTAAAGGGAATAGCGAACTCTTCTGTTATCAAGTTTTTATGGAGGATATGCGATTACAAGAATTTCATTCTTACTTTCGTAAAAAATGGTTAGAAGCTAATACAACTTTAGGAATTGGCTTGCTCAGAAATCAGCAAAGAGCAGCAGCCCGTCCCTATTTTTGGCGGACTTTAACCACAGAGAAATTCAATCTCCGAACAATAGTAGCTCTGATTTTCAGTTTTACCCCTTTTCCTATTCCCGGAAGTCCTATATCCGGTGGCGTATTTTAACATATCTGATGAGGTCGTGAGTGAAACTTTGTATTGTAACGCTTTACGTGAAAAAAGGTGATGGTCAGGGACGAGTTAACTATGAAGTCGCTCAAGAAGCCCTGCGTCGTGGTTATCATCTGACTTTACTCGCTAGTGATATAGCACCCGATCTCGCACAAAACAGCAAAGTCAACTGGATTCCTATCCCAGTTACAGGTTATCCTACAGAATTTCTGCGCAATTTTATCTTTGCTCAAAAAAGTGCTGTTTGGCTCCGTCAACACGCTGCTGAAATGGATTTAATCAAAGTCAATGGCGCAATTACTCCATTCCCATCTGATGTGAATGCTGTACATTTTGTCCATAGCTCTTGGTTGCGATCGCCCGTCCATATTTCTCGTCTGCGCCGGGATTTTTATGGTTTTTACCAATGGTTCTATACTACGCTAAATGCTCGTTATGAAAAACAAGCTTTTCATCGCGCTAAAACTGTCGTAGCTGTATCAGCCAAAGTTGCTGGAGAATTAATTAATATTGGTATACCCCAGTCAAAAATTCGGGTGATTGTCAACGGTGTTGATTTACAAGAATTTTCTCCTGGTATTGCTGTTCGCCAAACATTAGGTTTACCGGAGAATGTCACATTGGCATTATTTGCAGGTGATCTGCGCACAACTCGGAAAAACCTAGATACAGTACTACACTCTTTAGTCAAAGTTCCCGATCTTCATCTAGCTGTGGTGGGAAAAATTCCAGGTAGTCCGTTCCCGCAATTAGCTATTGATCTAGGAATCGCTCAACGAGTGCATTTTGTGGGATATCGACGGGATATAAACGAAATTATGCGAGCAGTTGACTTTTTCGTTTTTCCATCTCGTTATGAAGCTTGCTCTCTAGTTTTACTGGAAGCTCTTTCTTCTGGATTACCTGTAATTACTGCGATCGCCACTGGTGGCTCAGAATTAGTCACAGAATCAGCAGGAATCGTCTTACAGGATACGGACGATACGGAAGCTTTAGCAGCGGCTTTATCCAATTTAGCCAGCAACCCATCCCTACGTCAACAAATGGGTCAAATGGCGCGGGCGATCGCCGAAAAACACAGTTGGACAATTATGGCTCAAGCCTATCTAGATTTATTCGAGGAGTTAGTTAAACATGAAAAATACCGTCCTTATCCCCACTTATCGCCGTCCGCAAGATCTGTCGCGATGTCTATCAGCACTACAAGTCCAGACTAGACCAGCATTTCAAGTCATTGTTGTTGTGCGAGATACGGATACAGCAACATGGGAATTTCTCTCTGGCGATCGCGCCAAACTCCCTTTACAGATCATGACTGTGACGGAACCAGGAGTAGTAGCTGCACTGAACACCGGACTCACAGTAGTCAAGGGAGATATTTTATCGATTACTGATGATGATGGAGTTCCCCACCCTGATTGGTTGGAAAAAATCACTGCTCATTTTAGTAGTGATCCTGCTATTGGTGCTGTGGGAGGACGGGATTGGATATATGAAAGAGGGAAATTATTGGATGGTTCTCAAGAGGTAGTTGGTAAATTACAGTGGTTTGGTCGGGTAATTGGGAATCATCATTTAGGAGTCGGTGGACCACGGGAAGTTGATGTTTTGAAAGGGGTGAATATGAGTTTTCGCCAAACGGCGATCGCTCAGTTACGCTTCGATCAGAGGATGAAAGGAAGTGGCGCACAAGTACATTTTGAAATGGCGTTTACTTTAACGTTGCAACGATCTGGTTGGAAGATAATTTACGACCCACAAATTTCTGTAGATCACTATCCAGCCATACGTTTTGATGAAGACCAGCGCGACAATTTTCATGAAATAGCTGCGATTAACTTAGTCCATAACGAAACTCTGGTTTTACTAGAACATCTCTCTTTCACCAGTCAGATAGTATTTTTACTTTGGGCAATATTTATAGGGACGAGAGATAGTTTCGGCTTGTTGCAATGGCTAAGATTCTTCCCTAAGCTTGGCCAAATCGCTAACAAGAAATTACAAGCATCTTTATATGGACGCTGGCAAGGGTATCAACAGTTCAGAATGGATCAGCAGCTAGTGATCAGAAACCAACAATTGGAACACAAAAATGGTTGCTAAAGAGTTACTATTCCATAGTTTTTCCCAAAAGCACTTTTCGCCAAAGGAGCGATCGTTCTCCAGTTGGATCGTTATCTTTGGCTTTATCCTGCTAACAACAGCATTTTATTTTACTGGTTCAGCCATCAAACTACGTCTAATTTTCCCAGCTACAGCCTTTTTAGTAGCTATTTTCTTATACTTACGCCATTCAATAATTTATATTGGTTTCACTTGGTGGATATGGTTTCTCACCCCTTTATTCACCCGTTTAGTTGATTATAAAGTGGGTTGGGATCCTACACGTCAAATGTTAATCGCACCCTACTTAGTGGTATTTATAAGTATTGCGACTTTTTTCAAGTGCTTTCCTAATTCTATTCGTCAAGGGGGTCTACCCTTTGTTTTGAGTTCTGTCGGAGTTTTATACGCTTTTTTAGTAGGAATGATCTACAACCAACCTATACCAGTTATCCGCGGATTACTAGACTGGTTAAGTCCAATTATCTTCTCCTTTCACTTATATATGAACTGGCGAGATTATCCTTATTATCGCCGGCATATGCAGCGTGTATTTATATTAGGTGTTTTAGTTATAGGGACCTATGGCATATACCAATTCGTTATAGCACCAGACTGGGATCGGTATTGGCTCACCCAATCCGGAATGTTTAGTAGTGCTGGAAGCCCCCGACCTTTCGGTATGCGTGTTTGGAGTACTTTACACTCAGTCGGACCTTTCGCCACAGTTATGCAAACCGGTTTAATGTTACTGTTTACCACTAGCGGTCCTCTAATTTTTCCTGCTGCAATTGTAGGCTATATATCATTCCTATTATCAGAAGCCAGAACCAATTGGGGAGGTTGGCTTATTGGCATAATTATGATTATGGGATCAGTCAAAGCCCGGATTCAAATGCGCCTAATTATGATTATTGTAGTCATGTCTTTATGTGTAGCACCACTATTAACGATTGAGCCAATTTCCTCAGTCGTCGCTACCAGATTTTCCACATTTGCAAATCTACAAGATGATAGTAGTATGAAGGATAGATCGGGGAATTATAACCGAACTCTTTCCATAGCTCTTTCTAACATATTAGGAAATGGTATAGGTGATGTCTGGAAAGTCGATGAAAAGACCGGTCAGATAGAAGTATTTGTCATTGATAGTGGTATTTTAGATACATTTTTCACATTGGGTTGGTTGGGCGCTATCCCTTATCTAGGGGGTCTGTTTTTAATGATTAACAATGTTCTTTCCTATAGAGAAGCTCGCTCTGATAGTTTCATGAGTACTTCTCGTGCTATTGGTGTAAGTATTTTTCTAGAGATGATTATGAATAGTTCTATGCTAAGTATCTCAGGTATGATACTCTGGGGATTCTTGGCTATGACTATGTCAGCACATAAGTATTATCGACATCTTAAAACCAATATAGCAACTTGAGTTACTAGTATAAAAAATTAATGAAATTATTGGCAATTAGACTCAAACCTGACGAAGATTTAAGGCAAAGCCTCCAGAATTTTGCTAAACAGCAAAATATTCAAGCAGGGTTTATATTAAGTGCAGTTGGGAGCTTAAAAAAAGCTAGTATTCGCTATGCTAATCAAGAGAATAGCACAATCTTACATGAAAAATCCGAGATCCTGGCTCTTAATGGTACATTAGCAAATACAGGCTTACATCTGCATATTACAATTGCTGACCCGCAAGGTAAAACTGTGGGCGGTCATCTTAGCGATGGATGTATTATTTACACTACAGCGGAAATAATCATTGGTACATCTGAAGAGTTCCGCTTTCGGCGAGCTTTAGATCCGCAGACAGGCTATTACGAACTAGAAATTGTTCCGGGCGTAGCTGATGGTTGAGAGGTAGAGCCATTGGTGACTAGTGAAGCCTTAGTAAGGGGATACAATCGATTTGTTAAATCTTCTAGTTCGCCACCTGTAAGTAGCAAGTTAATCGCTTCATTTCCATAGGAAATAAATCTTTCAATTTGTTGTTCCAAAGTTGTTGTACCTCTAAAAACATCAGCAAGAGGTTTTCTTAAATAGAGAGGAGCATATTGTAGTGTGCTTTAATAAAATGTAACACACCACGGATCGTAAAACTTTGGTGCGTTACGCTATCCAAAGCAGTACAGTAAGGAATAATACGGGTTACTACGGTTTATGGGCTAATAATGGATATTTAATAGAAATTTATCAACTATAATATGCGACAGGGCTTATTAATTTTTTTGATTTTCCTAACTTTCGGCTTCTTCTTCCCACGTTACAATAACTCCCAACTTAGTTAAGGTTTTCTCAACCAACTCCCGAAAGGGCTGAGAATGTCCGCCGAACAAGTGAATCCTGGAATTGCGAGAGGGAAGTTGATCTTGATAAGCCAGGACTTTTAATCCTTCTTTCCAGTCCGAGACATGCTTGATTTCAATTACCAAGCCCTTCGGGCAGGGAAGAGGGAACAGCAAGAAAAACCTGCCCGAATTTTGGGTCTAAAGCCCCTAAATTTATTTATGGCAAGAAATAAAAACACTTTTTTCGAGATGCGTAGCACAAGAAAAAATACGTCCTTATACAAATCCCCTAATTTTAATTATGGAGATTTCCCTGTTCCCTGTTCCCTGTTCCCTGTTCCCTCTTAACAAATATACTACATCAGCTACTCAAAGATTGCACACAAAAATATAGAAGAAAGATTGTGAAAAAGCATGGATAAAGTCGAGCTAAGAGCTAAAAGTCTTTTTCCAAAGTCCTAAAATAGCATAAACACCAGTAAAGCTAAAAACTCCTACTGCAGAAGAAGATTCAAAAGGTACTGGAATAGAAGTTAAAGTTGTATAAGCAAAGTTC
>Ga0116226_10004265_pt1 | contig 12645 bp, 11 predicted proteins | sample S1TSphfallax_FD_89692 | JGI IMG/M metagenome (GOLD analysis project Ga0116226, IMG submission 89692) | Host-associated microbial communities from peat moss isolated from Minnesota, USA - S1T2_Fa - Sphagnum fallax MG | ecosystem: Host-associated > Plants > Peat moss > Unclassified | place: USA... | reverse complement strand
TTCACAAGCTGGTGGAGGGGGTAGGATTCGAACCTACGAAGGCATAAGCCAGCAGATTTACAGTCTGCCCCCGTTGGCCGCTTGGGTACCCCTCCTCGAAATGAGCCGCGTATTTTGATCGCGGTGTGAGCCAGAGTCAACCGCCAAAATGGCACCTTCAGGTCTCTAGCGGCCAAACTTCCAGTCCCCGAGCTGCGAGACCCGTGTCTCAACATACGAAAAGCCGGAGAACCTCATTCTCACGGAGGTTATTTCAAATAATGGCATGCATTTTGCATGTTCTGCGAAATGAAAGACATCGTTCTCATCCTCGACCCCGCGACGATAAATCTAGCCGCCGAAGTTTGCGCGGAACTTGAGGGCTGCGAGGTCTATGTAATCGACCCCATGCTGGTCGATAAACTTCCGGTTAGCCAATTCGGCAACGTCGAGTTAATGACCGGGTTTGCCGGTCCCGAGTATCTGTCAATGGATCGTACGGCTTTGGCAGCGGCGGCTGAAATGGAGGCACATTTCGACCGAGCGAGAATCGAAGCGGGTTGCGAGGTCTCGGTGCTCGGTTGGCGCTTTCTGAACTATTACTACTTTCTCATGGCCGCGCAGTGGTATTCCGCGCTGCGTACATGGCTCGCGGCGCGGCTTACTGGCCGAAAAATGCACCTTTTCACCGGCGATCATCCAGCGGAGTATTACTTCGATTCCTTTTTCCCAGCGACGCTCCTCTCGAGCCATTTAAGCGCGCATGGCGTGACTTGCATCTCGCACAATTACACCAACAGTAGGACCGTGGAATACCCCGTGCTGGACCTCCGGGGATCTGCCACAGCCGACTATGCCGACTGCGATTTGGTTCACTTGCCAACTTGCATCTATGACGGTCCCTATTTCTCCAGCGAGCTACGCGCATCCGGTCGCCGGTTTATCAATGTGCGGTCGCAATATTGGGATGTGGACATCCAGGCGGACCGCCATCTGGGCCTTGCCGACCCGATCGCTGTGCTGGAGACATTCGATCGTCGCATGCGGACCGCGGTAGAAGCTTTCACGGAAGCGATGCGCGCAGCCGCGCAGCACTTCCTCGCGCCATTCTTCGCCATACCCAACTTCCGAGACCGGCAAGCGGAACATTTGGCGCTCAAGTATCGTTCCCAATTAATCAGCTATATGGGCTTGCAACGCTGCTTTAGGGACATGTCGCTTGGCAGGCTCGTCATTTCCAATCACGACACCGGTCTCCATGGACCGCTGATCGCCTTCGCTGAAGAACGCGGTTCGCAGGTAGTGATGCTGCCCCACAGCAAAGTGAGCATGGACGTCGAATTCCGCTGCACGAATCTCGTGCTGCTGACGCACCCGATCCAAGGGCAGCCGGCTTACAACCCGGATCGACGGATCATCGAGCATCATGCTATTCGCTATCCGGAAAATTTCTACGGCACCAGCGCGAGGAACACGCCGCTGCGAGTCATCTCCCTGGTGCTAAATGACACGGCAACGCGGGGCATCCTCGTGGCACCCACAGACGCATACTTTGCCGGAATCGGGCAAATCGTCGAATGGGCAAAGAGGAATGATATCGTCTTGAAGGTCCGCGTACGTCCCGGCGGATCTGTCATCAGACTGCTGAGCAAACTTTTCGATATGGACGCGACCGCGCTGACACGGCAACTCGGAGAATCGATGGAGGAGCATGTCCAAACCTGTGATCTTTGCCTCATGTATGAAACGCCGACGAGCGCCTGCCTGCACTTCCTTCGCAACTCGATTCCCATCCTAAATCCGATCCTCAGCGAACACGTCGGAGCACCGCGTTCCCTGCTGCATCCCGATTTGATCCAAGCGGAAAGCATTCCCGTTACGCTCAGCAGGCTCGATGGGTTCATTGCCGAACCACTCGCGATGCAGGAATATGGCTTTAATCAATTCTCTTCTTACCTGCGACTCTTCCGAGAGGCAAAGACATTACGAACCCTGTTGGCGTAGGGACCATTGCTCACCATCGCGGAAGTCACAAGTGAAAGAACTGCAGGGCTGTATGCAGGTCCACGTCATAGACGTTGGGCGTTCTCACGAAGCTGACATGCCCACCGATTTCTGCGTTGTTCCATTGCGCACCGCGATCGAGGATGCGTCTTAGGAGACGCTCATCCAATTGCAATTGGAGGCGCTTCTCATCTCCTGGGGAGCCGGAATCGATCCCGAACTCCGGATAGATCTGATACGCCTCGTCGTACAGTCGCAGTGCAACCACGAATTCCGAATGTAGGCCAAAGCGGGTCATCCTCTGCCGCATAAGACCAGCGGCGGTCCGGGAATCCTGAATCAGCAATGTCGCGCTGGGGAGAGGATCCTCCTCATAGGGGTATTTAATCGTCGCGAGATCGCGCTCTATGTATCGTTGCATCTCGGCGCGGTCCAGCGGAACGTATTCATTGTCAGCCTGACCAGACGCGACATCGAGAACGTCGCCCTCGCGAAGCAAGACCAATCCAGAGTCTCCGACCCCACGGGATGCCAACCAACTGGCGCACTCGTCCCAGGTTGCCGTGCCGAGATAAGCGTTCTTATGACGTAGACGTCCGCCCAACACGTAAGACCCGGCAAACGGCATGACCCAACGCGGCTTCAAAGTCAGCGCAACCTGACGAAGATGCTCGAAATTCCGCGACAGAATTCGAGAGTGCTCCGCTAGCTTTTCTTGCTCGCTCAAGTTGTCGAAACAACTCGGATACGGCCCCGCTGCGTTGTAATTGAGAAGCGCGAGAGAAACCTCTCCGTACGTCTCCCGCAACTCTCGCGCTGCCTCCACAGTCAGCGTGTTGTCGTTAGCATTCAATGCAGAAGAACCGCCGGAAGAAACCAGCATGGCCGAGTCGATCAGATTTCCGACAGCGCTCTCATGGAACGGATGATTCGCAAAGGGTGAAAACAAGGTAATCGAAAACTCCCGAAATGACATGGTCTCTCGATTCTTGATCGTCACCAAGTTGTGATACCCCAATTTATAGAGCTTCTTCTGCAAAAAGTTCGGCGGATGATCGAGCAGGAAAATCGGCTTGGATTTTTCGAAATCGAAGGTCCGCTCGTCAAAGTGATCGGGGTGCAGATGAGACAGATAGACGGCATCCACCGCGTGAAAATCGCTCGGAGTGGCCCGTAACTTCGGAAAGTGACACCAACTTCCCTCAAAAACCCCGTCCCGCAGCCAGGGATCGCACAACAAAGTCGTGCCGTGACTCCCGATGAAAACACCGCAGGCGTTGCCAATGAATCGAAATTTCATGTTCACCGCCGCGGATCCTAACTACCTGACGACGTATCCCACGGCAAACGCCTCCGCGGCCGTATGGCCGCAAGAAGAACCGCGCCATCGAGCCAATGCCTCGACAGCCTCCAGTGACCGGGGGTGTGGAAAGGAACGAATTTCACCGCCGTAGGCCGCCAGCGCCTCGAGTTTTCCGCGGCAGTTGTTCAGCGATTCCATAGTACAGAGAAGGAACAAAGGGAGAACGGGAGTTGCCCGGCCGCCACTCGGTATTCGACGGAACCTCGTGAAACAAGAGTTCCTGTATGCACTGGCCCGGCAGGCGTCGAGCAGCGGTTACCACCGCGTCATGGACGCACTGGTGATCGATATTTAAGTCACCGGCGTTATGAGTGAACACCAGACTCGGTTTGTGTTGGGCGATGGCCCTTTCCACGACCTTCACGACATCGAGCAGGTCCACGCCGTCCATGCGGTTATCGGGAAAACTCTCGAGCACGAGCGAGGCTGCGCCCAGGATTTTCTGCGCCCGTCTTGCCGAAGCGGCCAGGCTGGAGAGCTCGTCCCTCTTCGCTCGCCGGCTCCGCTGCGGCGCCCTGCTCGTCGCTCCCTCCGCCATGATCAATAGATGGACATCCCAATTCGCGTCCGCCAAGCTTGGGATCGTGCCGCTGCAGCCGAGAACTTCGTCATCGGGATTAGCCGCGATTACAAGCGCTGCCGTCATTTGGATGGCTCTCGCTCCACGGTGATTTTGACATCGGCGACCACGCGGTCTTGCGACCGCCGGGAGCGTGTGAACGACACGGTATCCACGGTCTCTCAGCACGACCTCCAGACGATCGTAGCGTCGATGCGGTGTGGCAAGCACAATAGTCTGATTCATGGTGTGCTCTCAGGATTACAGAGATTGAAGAGCCACTGACCGCGGTCGTGTAGGAAGCCTGCCTTGCGGAATGCGGCAAGCGAAGGTCGATTTTCGGCCAGGATCTGTGCGATCAGGCGACGAGTCAGCGGACGGTGCTCGCGACACCAAGCGATCAAACCAAGCAAAGCAAGGGTGCCGATACCGCAGCCTGCGCGTTCGGGGTCCACGTAAATAGAAATTTTGGCATCGGTGACCAGATGGTCGAGACGAACTATCGCGACGGGTTCCGCACGAACACTTGCGACGAGTAGGTCGCGTCGCTCGGTATCGATCGACTGGGTCCACCAGCGCTGATGCTCGTCGGTGGCCAGCTTCGATGAATCGAAAGAATACTTGCGCGTCGAAGCCGCATTGCGCCACCGAAGTGCTGGCGCAGCGTCGGCGGCAGTCGCCGGGCGCAGCGTGACCGACTCCGGAAACATGATTTGCGCAACGCGATCAGCCCCCGATCCGTCAACCAGGGAATGCGCACGAATGGCGAGCGATCGAGTGAGCCTTGGTTTCGATCGCAGCCCCTGAATCAGCCCGGCAAGTCGCTCAGCCGTCACGTTCTGCCACTCTCCCACGCTGATCCCGGTACGCGCGCGGGTGAGGGCGCTCTGCACGGTGCGTTGATTGTCGGCGATCGTCCCTATGATAGCCGGGATGCCGAGGCAACACCGCTCCCAATTGATCGTTCCGCCCGCGCACAGCAGGACGTCTGCGCCGGCCATCAGATCGGCGATCCGGTCTGCCGGCGCATGCAACTTCACCCCAGTCATGCGAGCTGTCGTTCGGACCAGCACATCGAGATTGGGTGTCTGGTCACCGACGGCGACGTCCAGGTGTGGCTTATCTTTCGGGAGCCGATCCCATGCCGCGAGGATCGTCTCCAGGATCCCCAGGCGGTCGACACCGCCCACGCACGCAAGCCAGCGACCTTGTGCGGGAGGGCGGCATAGAGGCGGGCGTCGCGCCTTGAATTCCGCACGAATCAAGGCAAATCTAGGCCCGAACCTGGCGCGCGCGGACGCAGGCAGCAACCCTTCATAATCCGGAGCGCTCGCCCCAAGGTTTTGATTGAGAAACAGGTCGCAATCGTGCTGGCGGTCCTGCAGATCATCGATCACCAAGATTTGCGTCCCGAGCGACCGCAGGCCGTGTTCCCATCGACTATCCAGACTGTAATGGTCGACCACCAACCAGGCAGGAGCTAGAGATTTAAGAACATCTTGGGTTTCGGCCATATCTTTTTGCCAAGAGCAACCGAGCCAATCTTCGTTCGTCGAGCGCCGGTCGGCCAAACGGGCCACAGCAAATCCGCGAGCTCGGATTTGATCTATCGAATGTCCCGGATGCGCCCTGCAGATGAACGTACAGTCAGCGCCACGCGACCGTAAAGCTTCTGCCAAGGCGATGCATCGAACCACGTGTCCGGAACCAATCTCGATGGACGCATCGGCGCGGAAGGCGACCGAACCGGAGATCACCGCAGCAAGTCCCAAGACAGCGGCGTGCCGGCGCTGATGTCGACCGCCACCCTCCTTCCGAGCGCAGATTCGAAGTGTTTGGGCGCAAGTCCAAACCCCGGACGAACGATGCGCAAATTGCTAGCAGTCAACACGTCGCCCGCTTTGACGTCTCGCGCGATATACAAACTACGGCGAAACTGGCGCGACTTGTCTTCCGACGCCGTTCCCCCATAGGCGACGTGACCGAGCGACAACCAGGCTCTTTCAGTCTCGTCTCGCAGCGACTTGAATTCCGCGGGCTCCAACGAAAACGCTGCATCGACGCCACCATCGGCGCGCCGCAGGGTGAAGTGCTTCTCTACCACGCTGGCGCCGAACGCTACCGACGCAACCGCCACACCGCAACCCATCGTATGGTCTGAAAGACCTGCTTCGCAGCCGAACGACTCGCGCATGTGCGCAATGGTCCGAATATTCGTGTTCTCCGGCGTCGCAGGATACGTACTGGTGCATTTCAAGAGGATCACCGACCCGCAGCCACCTTCTCGAGCGGCACAAACCGCTTCTTCGATCTCACCGAGCGCGGCCATGCCGGTCGATATGATGATTGGTTTGCCTGTACGCGAGACTCGTCGGATTAAAGGAATATCCGTCACCTCGAAAGACGCGATTTTATAGGCTGGAACCCCAAGGTCTTCGAGAAAGTCGACGGCAGTGGCATCGAAAGGCGTGCTGAAGCATTCGATGCCGCGCGACTTCGCGCGCTCGATGATGGTCGCATGCCAATTCCACGGTGTATGGGCTTGCTCGTATAAATCGTATAACTGCCGTCCCGCCCAGAGACTCTGTTCGTCGTCAATCATGAACCCGGGTTTTCGCAGGTTCAGCGTCATGGTATCCGCCGTGTATGTCTGCAATTTGACCGCGTCGGCCCCGGCCAGTGCAGCCGCATCGACGATTTCCAGAGCGCGCTCGAGCGAGCGATTGTGATTGCCCGACATCTCGGCAATCAAATACGGGCGTACATGTCGACCGATCTCGCGGTCGCCGATCTTGGGTACGGCATCCACGGGAGTCATCGCAACTTGAAAAGCGGCACGAGTGGGGCGCAGCGAGTGGCACGACGAAGCTCACCCGCATCCAAGAGGCGTCCGATCTTCGGAAGCAGATCGGTATAGACCTGTATCAGCATCTCAATATCCTCCGGCGAGTGCGCAAAGCTCATGTTGTGGGTGCCTAAAGAGAGAATGCCGTGCTGGTGCAACTCTTGCATCCAGAAGGTCTTTATCTCATAGGCTGTGTGAAGCCGCGCGTCTTTGATGCTCAGAAAACTCCAACTCGGATGACCGCTGATGGCGAAGACGTCGCCGAGATCATGCTTCTGGATGATTTCACGTGTCCGCGCGATGACGATCTCACCCAGATTAGCGAGACTTTGCAGGATCGGTCTTTGCTGCAATTTCTTCAACGTTGCCTTTGCCGCCGCCAACGACAGGGTCTCACCGCCGAAGGTAAATGAAAAGAACACCTCCTCCATGAGTTGCATGACGTCACCACGTCCGGCAACGGCTGAGAGCGGATATCCATTGGCCAAGCCTTTTCCGAACGTGGCGAGATCCGGTATCACGCCGAAGAGCTCTTGGGCTCCGCCATTGGCAAATCGGAATCCGGTGATCGTCTCATCGAAGACGAGAAGGGCGCCATGTCGATGGGTCAATTCCTTGACGCTCTCGAGAAATCCAGCATTGGGATAGGTGATGTTCATCGGCTCGAGAATCACCGCCGCCACCTGGCCCGTATGCGCCCCAAGAACCTTTTCGAGAGAATCGATGTCGTTGAATAGGAACGAATGTGTGAGCTCCTGCACGGCCTTGGGCACACCCCTATTGCGTGCGGTGGACCCGATGTACCAGTCTTGCCATCCGTGATATCCGCAGACAATCACATGGTCCCGGCCCGTGAACGCTCTTGCAACCCGAATGGCGCCTGCGGTTGCGTCGGAACCGTTCTTCCCGAAGCGGACCATCTCGGCACAGGGAATCATTGCGCAAATCATCTCAGCGACTTCCAGTTCGAGAGGATGGGCCAGAGAGAAAATCACACCGTCTTGCAACTGCTTCCAAACCGCCTCGGTGACGTCCGGATCCTGATAACCCAGGGTCACTGCAGCCAAACTATTGACGAAATCTACGTATTCGTTGCCATCGACGTCCCAAATCCGCGATCCGGACGCACGGATTGCGAAGTGGGGGGACACGCCGGACGGATAGTGCGTGCGACTCTTGCTGAAAGTTTGGCTGCCCAAAGGGATCCGCCGTTCAGTCAGGTCGAGTAACGCCAAAGATTTTTTGAAGAATTTCATGGACTCTTATCCCACGGGTTCCGACGGGAATTCAGGATACGACTCGTTTCGAGCATGCGGGTTTATCGGCAGTTCCGCGCCACGCGACTCGACAACACGCAGGAAATCGAACCGATCGACACTGTACGCCAGCTCCGGCGGCAGCGAGGCAATCATCGACCGAATGAGCGTCAGATCGTCGGCATGATCCACAGTCCAGCGGAGCGCTGATAGGTCGAGTATCCCTGCGATGTTCGACTGCCGAAACCTGTTTTTGTCGCGCCGGATGAACGGCGTCACATGTTCGCGATCCGGGCCGTCTTTCGCATCGCGAGCGGCCGCCATCAGTGCGACGCGCGTGAATGCCTCTACGTCGAGACCATCCGGGAATGTTGGCGGGTCGACATTGGAGACATAGTCGAGGGCCCCTGTGATTAACCTGGCGACCACTTTATCGATGAGATCGGCATCGATCAGCGGACAATCAGCGGTCAAACGCACGACGACATCCGCCGCAGAGGCCGAAGCGGCTCCGGCGTACCGATCCAGCACGTCGGTCAGCGACCCGCGGAAACATTGGAAGCCGTTGCGCTCGACCTCTTCACACAGTGGATCGTCACTCGAATCCGAACTGGTCGCGACGACGATCCGGTCGATTTCACGGCAACGTTCGATACGCCGCAACATGAACGTGATCATGGGCGAGCCGGCGATGTCTGCAAGCACCTTGCCTGGCAGGCGCTTGCTGGACATTCTCGCTTGCACGATCGCGACACGAATCATCGATTCCTGCTCGTCCACAAGCGCGGGTCGATCAATTGCAAATTCTCGCTGGCAAGCTCCGGGGCATCGAGTGGGCACGCGCTACGCCAGGAATCGATCAATGCGGCGAGTTGAACCGGGTTGTCGATGCCAAATACCAGGGTCGATACGCCGGTGAACCCCTTCATGACGGACAGCGTGGCCGACACCGGCGATAAGGATCGTTTGGCCAGCCACCGATGCCAGGCCCGGATCTGCTCGGCGCCGGCGGGCAGCAATTCAGTCGCCCTCTCCTCTGATTGCAATAATAGCCCTTGCAAGAACGGCGATCTCAGCTGAAGTTCTGTGTCGGGCGGAAGCAAGGGAATGAGCGCGCGGAAGCGCTGATCGAATACGTTTCCCGGCAACTGGACAATGGAAAGAGGGTGTTTTGCGACGATCGCCGCGATCGCTTCTGCCGAATAGCCCGAAACCCCGGTGGCGATGCCCTGTTGATCGCAGTAATCCCGGACTGCCTTCAGCGCCGACATTCCGCGCCGATCCAGCAAGTCCTCGCTGCGATGAAACAGCAAGCCCGAGAGCTTGCTGCCCAAACGTTCATGACTTCTCCTAGCAGAAGCGAGAGCCCAGCGCGCCGCGGCCGCGGCATCGAGATCTGGAGGAAGCGCGGGAATCTTGGAATTTATTCGAAATTCTAGATTCACCGTAAGATCCGCCAAGTTTGGTTCGATGTCACCGTACAGCGGGGCGGTGTCGAGCCAGCCGATGCCGTTTTGCCGGGCGAGGGTTAATGCCGCACGAATACCGTCTGAACGCAGGGGTCCGTTCGCGGCTGCGATGCCATACGCCTGACCGAACTGCGCCGTCCCGAGGACCAAGTTCATATGACGCCACGCCTCTTGTGGGGCGTATGTCTATTCATGACGGTCTCAATGCGTTCCGCAGAGCAGCGATCACGCGATCCTGCTGGCAATCGCTCATCGCCGGAAACAACGGAATCGAGATCGCTCTGGCGTAGTAGCTCTCGCTGGCCGGAAAATTGTGCGCCTCGAAGCCCATGCGCGCGTAAAAGGGCTGACGATGAATAGGGATGTAATGGACGTTGACACCGATCGCCGCAGCGCGCATCCGTTCAAAAACGTCCGCCCGGCTACGGGTCGCACGTTGAGCATCGATTTCGATCACATACAAATGCCAGGCGCTGCGGCGGTCGGCGAGTCGTCGCGGAAGGATCACCGGCTCATCGGCAAGCGCTTCGTCGTATCGCGCAGCGAGTCTTTCGCGACGCGCGTACATTTCATCGAGCCGAACGAGTTGCGAGATTCCAAGCGCCGCTTGAATCTCGGTCATGCGATAGTTGAACCCTAGTGACGTCTGTTCGTAATACCACGGCCCATGCGGTTGCCCTTGCATCATCTGCGGGTCGCGCGTGACACCGTGCGACCTTAGCAAACGGACGCGTCTCGAGATATCACCGTCATTGGTCAGCACCATCCCGCCCTCGCCGGTGGTGATGATCTTCACCGCATGAAAGCTGAAGATGGACGCATGGGCATGCTGGGCGCCGATCGGAACCCCCAGATAGGTGGCGCCGGTTGCATGGGAAGCATCCTCGATCAGCCAGAACCCGTACTCGTCAGCCAATTCGCGCATTTCTTTGAGATCCGCGGGCAGGCCGGCAAAATCGACCGGAATCACAGCCGACGGAAGCTCATTCCGACGCTTCGCAGCACTCAGTTTCGCCGCGAGGGATGACAAGGACATGTTGCGAGTGCTGGGGTCGATATCCACGAAGTCGATCGTTGCCCCGCAATACAAAGCGCAGTTTGCTGAGGCAACGAAGCTGATTGGCGAAGTCCAAACCCTGGATCCAGGCCCGATGCCACAGGCGAGCAGAACGAGATGCAAGCCGGCGGTTGCGTTACTTAAAGCAATGCCATGCATCGCAGCGTGGCGTCGGGCGAACCTGTTCTCGAATTCCGGCACCAATGCGCCCTGGGTCAGAAATTCGGAGCGAAGAGCCAGGCAGACTGCTTCGATATCCTCGGCCGTGACATCCTGTCGGCTGTAGGGTATGAAATCAGCCACCACTCAAATCCCTGCGGAATGATGACAGGCTTTGATGTCGCTGACGCTCATGAATAGCGGGTTCGTCCCTGAGTCGAACTCGAAGTCATCGGCGACCGGTCGTCCTCGTTCCTGAAGGCGATTCAATTGATAATCGACTTTTTCCGCAAAGCTGATCGACGGTTTTATGACGTAGTGATCGTCGAACTCGAGGGTCAGACGAGCATCCGCCCCGGGGCACATCACCTCATGGAGTTTCTCGCCCGGACGAATTCCGACAATCGTGTGCCCCAAGTTCGGTGCCATCGCGGTTGCCAGATCGCAAACCCGGACAGAGGGGATTTTCGGGATGAATATCTCGCCGCCATGCATGCGCTCAAAGTTCTTGAGGACGAAATCGACCCCCTGCTGCAGAGTGATCCAGAAACGAGTCATCCGAGCGTCGGTGATGGGAAGGCTATTGGCGCCATCGGCTATGAGTTTCTTGAAGACAGGCACAACAGAACCACGAGAACCGGCCACGTTGCCGTAGCGCACGACTGCAAACCGCGTGCGATATCCGCCCGCCACGTTGTTAGCCGCGACGAACAACTTGTCCGACAGGAGTTTGGTCGCCCCATATAGATTCAAGGGGCTAGCGGCCTTGTCTGTAGATAACGCGATGACCTTCTCGACGCGATTCGCGAGTGCGGCGTGGATCACGTTCTCGGCGCCGTAGACATTGGTTTTTATGCATTCCATGGGATTGTATTCGGCGGCGGGCACTTGCTTGAGTGCGGCGGCATGGATCACGTAATCCACGCCGTTGAACGCCTGGATCAGTCGGTCACGGTCACGGACGTCACCGATGAAATAACGCATGCAGTCCTGATCGAACTCCTGAGCCATCTCGGACTGTTTCAATTCGTCGCGCGAATAGACGATGAGCTTCCTCGGTCGATAGCGCGCCAAGATGGTCTTGACGTAACGCCTACCGAAGGAACCGGTCCCACCCGTGATTAAGATCGACTTATCATCGAACATGACGCGATTTTATCCTCATGTGAACCTTTACTAACTGGGCACCGGGTTCTCTAACCGAGCGAACTCTGAGGGGGAGTCTGCAATCGGCGTGCCAAGTCATCAGTTCGCGGGACGGTTGCTTTGAACGGTGATTTGGTCTGCGGCCGGGCCGACGATGCATGGCCGGACCGACGGGCGGCGGCGCGATGCCGGGGTCCGGCGGTCAGGCGCCGCCGCGTTAGTATTAGACGACCTGCCCAGGCCGGCGATAGTCCTGATAAAACAGATTCAACGGCGTTCGCGGCGGCTGATAATAGAGCGTGGCGGTGTTACGCTCGGCGTCCGTCGGCCGCCCGTGGGCATGGAATATCTTGGTGTCGAAGAGAAACGCATCGCCGCTTCGACCCTCGACACTGACGATTTCATCGAGCCGCCCGGCGATCACGTTATAGCCGGGGTCACCGCCGTGCAACGGTTCAGCATAGATTGAAAAGTCATAGATACGTCGGGCACCCTCGAATCGATGCGTCCCGCCGAGCACACGCATGGGCCCGTTGCCCGCACCAACGTCGGTCAGAAGGATCATCAGCTTGTATTGTTCCAAGCCATGGCTCCGGAACATTAGGGCGTTGCTCGATTGCAAGCAGCAGAGGCCGGATCGTCTCGCCGGCATGCCGGGTGCCGTCGGGCACGGCGACCTCTTCGCCCTGCCGATTCATCGCTTGATAACCAGCCCCTGCCCCGTCGGCAAGTGCATGACTCGATACCCGCGCACGTCGAACCAAGGATCTTCCGCGAGTTTCTGGCCGCGATAGGCCATCGCCCATTC
>Ga0116226_10004264_pt1 | contig 12646 bp, 11 predicted proteins | sample S1TSphfallax_FD_89692 | JGI IMG/M metagenome (GOLD analysis project Ga0116226, IMG submission 89692) | Host-associated microbial communities from peat moss isolated from Minnesota, USA - S1T2_Fa - Sphagnum fallax MG | ecosystem: Host-associated > Plants > Peat moss > Unclassified | place: USA... | reverse complement strand
TCAATATACTGAAGATGATTATTCATATTCATCTTCAAAAATTCCTTTAACAGTTTATCATCGTCAGAAACTTAAAATAGATGAATGGATATTAAAATGTTATGAAAATTTTTATACATTTATATGTTCATCTCATTTAAATGATGAATGTCCACAAGATTATGATGAATATATATCAAAAGAAATTTATGATTATTGGAAAAAAAAACGAATTTTTAATAAAAATTTTCCTTTAATTAAACGTATTGATATTGTTCTTGAACAACGTGAAAATGCTGAATTACTTCTTGCACAAATAAATAATTGTCTAAAAATAAGAAATAAAATGCATCAGGTAAAATAAAAAAAAAAACGTAGTTATTATTTTACTTATTCCGCCTCGGCATTTTCTCGTCTGACAGATGAAATGAACTAAGAAGCTTTTAAATAAATATTTAAAGGTACTTAGCATGATAATTAAAATAGATTAAAATGCAGAAAATTCATGATGTTCTTTTTAATTTAGCTTCAGAATTATTGTAAATCAACATTATTTATTCCATCTTCATCATTTAATCAACGTCTTGAAAATTTAAAATTAACATTTTCCCTCGAAAACCAACATCAAAAATCTTCTTATTATTATTATCAATTAATTGAAAATTCTAAACATTGTATTGTTGGATTAGAAACAACATATCGTGATGCTTTAGAATTCAATACAACATATCTTATTGGTAAAACATTAGAAGGAGAAACAATATTATTACCAAAACAACTTATGGAACAAGCAAATATTATTACAATAAATGAAAATAATTTTATTGAAAATCAACCAATCGAAAATAATCATTTGGATATTTCTGATGAAAATGAAAATGAAAATACTCAGGATAAACAAATCTCAGTTACTGATATTATAAAAACATCTTATATATCTCAGGGAAATGTTGTTCGATGTGTAACAGGATCTTTTGATTAAAGAAAACAACAATTTTCTATTTTTCTAGAGCAAAAGTTCTTTCAATTATCTGTTTTTTTTTGTGTTATTTTTGTTGTTGTATTATAAATAAATAAAAAAAAACTAGAAGTTACTTAGATTTTCTATGGATTTAGCCGGAAGAAAAAAGACGTCAATGATGACGACAGCTTACTTATCACTTCATCATTTTTTTTTTCTCTTCCGTATTCACATTTCCTTTTCTCGCATTATAAAGAAAAAAAAAAAATATATGCAAAGACAAAAAAGATCGGTAGAAAAATTACTAACATTGAGGCTTTGATGTCAAGCATATTGGATAGAATTCGAAAAAATATGGAAGCGGAGGAAGAGGAAAAGGGAGCGGCAGAAAAGGAAGAAGAAAAAAAATAGAACGCCAAACGAGTGGAATCAGCTCACTGGCTGTTTTTTTCTTCCGCATTCCTTCTCTTTTCATCGGCAAGTAAGGGAGTACCACAACCATCATTTTGATTCTTTGTTATTACATTGCTTCTTGTTTTTCTCTACTCATTAATGATAATCATAGTTCCTCTTCTAGTTATATAAATAATTTCTAGATATTACAACGACAACAAACAATGTTAATGTTACGATCAATTGTTCTCGTGATAGTGACTAGTATGATTAAATAAATTTGAAGTATTCATGGTTAATTAATATATCTATTTGTTTGCTAGTATTAGCCAATACAAAAGCAGCGCAACTAACAAAAATAAAACCGAATTTATATGACCCGGTTCTTTCATCAAATGCATATATTGGTCATATACAAGAAAATGAACGTATAATTCAACTTGAACCTCATTTGTATGCATCTGATGCCGATCCATCAGAATCCCCCAATGGTTTGTTATTATTTAATAAATCGTTTTTATTAAAAACAATTTTTGTTTTTCCTAGGCAAAATTTGTGGTTATGAATTATCATTACATAAACATGATGATATTATGGATACAACAGCATCAAATATTCCATTTACAGTTGAATTAAACAATACACAAGCTATTATAAAACTTAAAACAAATATCGATAAACTCGATTGTGAAATTAAACAAATTGAACATTTATTTATACGTGCATATGATTGTGCCAATGAAGATAAACGTCGTTATTCGGAACGGTAAAATAATTTTACATAAAAAAAAAAACAAACAAATAACATAATCTGAAATTTAGATCATCATTAACAATTACAATTGATGATGTAAATGAATTTCCACCAATATTTACACATAAAAATTATTTATTTAAATTAAATCAAAAAAAAATTTTTTTATCATGTCGTGTAAGTAAAAAAAAAAAAAAGACCATGTTCAATAGAAATAAGAATATTTTTTTTCAATAGGTCGAAGCAACCGATGATGATTGTACAAATATAAATCATCGTGTATGTGATTATCAAATAAAAACACCTGATGTACCATTTTCTATTGATTCAAATGGTTCAATATCTATTACAAAACCTTTAATAGATGATAAATATGAATTTGATGTTGTTGCTATTGATTGTTTTCCATCATCATCAAATGATAAAATAAAATTAATCAGTGAACCTGCAAGTGTTACTATTAAAATTATTAAATCATGTAAACCAACGATTAAAGGTATAAAAATATTTTTTTTCTATTATCGGAATTTTAAAATTTGATGAATCGTTTGAAAATTAATCAATCAATAAAGGAAATGACTATTTCCGATTATTATTCATAAGAAAATCTTGCTGCTTATTTATCGTCTTTTGTTAGAAATTGATGTCGAATTTTTATTTAGATAATAATCCAACAAAATTACCAATTCAATCTGATCATACACATATATTCGATACTGTACATGTTGATACTTGTGATGAAACATGTGCTATTGAAGATATTGTTGGAACGATTACACTTGATACTAATGGAATAGATAGTGGTTGTAACCTTGAACAATGTTGTATGTATTACAAGAAAAAAACAAAAGATTTTTTTTTTTGAAATTTTTTGTTTTTTTTAAGCATCAATTAATCGTGAATATGTTTTAATAGCAAAAGATATTGATTATAATCAACCACCTCAATCACGTTATATGTCATTTGATGGTATTAATCAAGCTTCAGTTGTTCATAAAAAAGATTTTTCTGGTCAATTAAATAATGATTTTATTATTCGTATGTGGATGAAACATTCATATACAGGATATGATGAAAAAGAACATATATTTTGTAAAAGTGATGAAAAATGTAAGAATAGATTTTTAATTAAAAGCATAAAAAAAAAACATTTTTTTTTCTTCTAGTGAAAAATCGTCATCATACTGCTTTATTTCTTGAAAATGGTTATTTAAAATTATTAATACGTAAAGGTCCAATGTCATCAAATGATAAAAATGTATATGCATCGGAATGGAAGTGGAAAGTTTCACAAATAAATGATGATCAATGGCATTCATATAAATTAGTTGTTAATTATCCAAATAAAGTATAATATTCTCGTTTTTTTAATTAAAAATAAATTTCTTTATTTTTATTCAAGATCGATTTATATATTGATGATCAATTATTTGTAACAAATAGTGATAATTTTAAAGTTATTGAAGATTTTGCATTACCGATTATTGAAGGAACCGAAGGCACAGTTTTTGCCTTGGGTGCTTGTTGGCACGGTAAGCTAAATTTATTTCCACAACGACAAGATTTTTTTTAACATACGAGAACTGTAACTCAGTCATTCATTGATGCCTTAACAAAAAATTGTTTCATATATTCTCATAAGACAATAGATGGAGCTATAAAAACTCCAAATAATACATAGAAAACTAGTTAACACGTTAATGATAGTTGTTGATATATGAGGATATGTCAAAGCTAAATCTCATGAGAGATAGATTCTCTTGATATGTTTATCAGATCATAACTGACAGAAATGTCTAAAGATAAGCCTGATTGAAGAATTCGAATATAAATTATTTTTACTAAATTTAGGTCGAGCATCTCTTATGTCTCAATATTTTCATGGTCAATTATCTGGTCTTTTAATTGAACAAAAAGAAGAATTAGACCGTTCAGTTTCTTGTATTCAAGATTGTCAACAATATCTTGATATGCCTGATGTTCAATCTGAATCCAATGTTGTATGTAGATTTAAATGATTGACAAGATGACTTGATTTTTTTTTTTTAAATAATTATTTTAGGAATTTACTAGTAATTCAAATCGATCTGTTTGGGTTTTACGTACAGATTCAAGTGAATCATTTGAACAATTATTAAAACATATTGTTTATCGTAATACATTTGAACCAATTGGTCCAGCTGGTGTACGAACAATATCAATTCAAACAACAATTAAATGTTTAGCTGAAAATTATACATATAATTTACCATTATTTACTCGACGTTTATCAATTGATGAAATTATTCATCCAACAAATATTGAACTTAAAGGTGATACAAATTTCTTTGTATCTGAAAATACTATCAATCAAGGAATATATATATTTCGAAATTTATCAATTTATACCGATGATATTCAAAAAGATCAAGTTGATATAAGTGATTGTAGTATTAATACAATACCAGATTTATCAATTGATGAACAATTAATTATACCTGATGAAAATCTTGAAATAAATAATTTAGAAAAAAATCCAACACGAAATGGATTAGTACTATCAGGTATGTATGATGATACATTTAGTTGAATTGTTAAATAAGAAAGAAAGAAAATGTTCGAATCTCTATCTCGGCAACATTGCAATTTGGTCAGGAATATTTATATAAAAATGACTGATCGATAAAACTCGTTGTCGAATAGTAATAGGATTAATTCTCGGGCTTACACTTCTTGTTTCCTAATATATTGAAATGAAGAAGAGGAATACCGAGAATACAAATATATTCTTTTTGTTTTAGGTTCTGCTTCAATTGATTCTTATCAATATATTCTTCAACAAATAGCTTATATATCAAAATCACCTGTCAAAACTATTGATCGCACATTTTCACTTATTTGTGTTGGAGCACATGATCATTCTTCAACAAATGAAATTCTTATTCGAGTAAATCATTTTTTTTTTGTACATTAAATTAAGAAATTTCTTTTTTGTTTGATAGGTTCATGTAGAAAAACAAGTAGCTCCACCAGCTCCTGTTGCATCGATCTTATCAAATAAATTATATGTTAATAATGATCAAATTCGAGATAATCTAGTTGATATAGATAGAACACTAGCTAGAAATTCATCAGGTAAAAGATTATTTTCTTAATAAATGATAACTCCTGTGGTAAAAAACCTTTTATCAATAACATATGTTTTTCTCCAAAGTCATAAAAACCATCTGCCCTCCTTATTGCTTGATGTTTATAATTATTTTGTTAGCAGCTGTAAGATGAGCAAAGTAATAGAAAAGTGTTGATTATATCGTCTGAACTATATTCTACCATCTATTTTCTGTTCTCACAGGGTATAGTCTTATGTTTATATATCGAAGGACAGATAACTTCTAATCAAATAGATATGAATATATAAGAAAAATATAATTGTCGCCGATAAATTTTATTGTAAAAAAGAAACAAAAAATGATTGTTCGCATGTATTGAGACTAGACATAAAATCTCTAAAGAGAACCATAAATGAATCGTTTTGATTACTCTATGTGTTTTTATCATTCCGACATTACACGATAGACAAAGAAGAAAGGAGTTTTCTCTCTCTTCCCTGCTTCTTTTTTTTTCCCATTCGTTCTCGCCTATAATTATCTCTTTGGGTTTATGCATAGATGAAGAAGAAAGGAGAAGAAAAAAAAACGAGAAAAATGAGTGCAAGTCTATAGTAAAATAATCGAGTATCTGACTGGGCGTATATGTGCGTTTGTGCTCGCACATCTCATTATTGGACAGCATTTTCTTCTTCTGTTCGTTGTCGTCAGTACTCTTCTACATCAAACATCCTCTCCATTGTTGTCATTATCATTATCAACGACGACGATTCATAGTACTATATTATTTTGACTTTATTCAAATGTTCTTTTCACCAGTTTTAAGTAAGTTTCTTTTTCAAATAAATTACAATCGGTCAACAATATTTTTGACCTTTAATTAAAGGGAATTAAAACGACAGATGTCACACGTATTTATAATATTTTGTCCTTGATTATCAATGTATTGAATAGAAAAATATTTTTTTGTTAGTTGCACATGCCCTATTAATTAGCAATTTGATCTTCATAACTAACAAAGAGCATCATCAAATGATGAACTTTAGCTTCCGACTGTATATATACAAGCCCTTTTCTTGTTTGTTATTTGATTGCTCAATTTGCTTTGACAGGAACAGTGGTTTAGTAATAGAAATAACAAATAATAAGACAGAAAGAATGTTAGAGGATTACACAAGCCATCAAGAAGAAAGTAGCTGCTGAAAGATAAATAAGTTCATTAGAAAAATTATATTCATATGCAGGTGTATTATGTATATATATGATTATATCATTGAAAAGATAAGATTTATCTAACTTTTAGGCTGGCCTATTGCCGTTGTTGTTTGTGTATCAGTCAGTATTGCTGGTGTACTCGTTCTTTATCTTGTTGCTCGTATTCGCTCGGGTAACAGACAACGTAGTCAATTACCGGGCACTGGTGATGATGTACATGCCCAAATGGAATGGGAAGATGATATTGGACTTAATATTATTGTCAATCCATTAGATGAAACAAAAGTTAGTTGATTTATTTTTATCTTATATTATAATTGTTCTTTTTCTTCTCTAGAAACCCGTCCAATCAATAAATCTTCATAATATGGAACCGACAATACATGAATATGAAGGTACAAGCTCTGAAGAAGATGATGATGGTGATGAATATGATGGTCATAGTCATAATGAATATTCATCTGAAGGTGATGATGATGATTATGAGAATAACCAGATCTATCAAAAAAAACATAATCATCAATTAGAATGGGATGATGCAGCGATGGAATATGGACCGAAAAAAGTTTAATAAAATATAAAAATAAGAAAACAAAAAAAAAAGTCAATGTTGTATGTTCGTATATATTCTGTTGTTAATTACAGAATTGAGTTGAAGATAAGGAAACGAATGTAATTCGGAAAGAAAAGAAAAATGAGAGATAGATAGATAGATATGTACAATTCTGTTATTGGTCACCGGTTTTTGTCGTATATTATATTCTTTTTTTCAATTTCTTTTTATTTTCTAATTTGAGCAGTATCCCAAATGTACAGAATTTTCATTATATGTTGTTTTATGCTGTATTCATTGTTTTTTTTTTCGTTCTCTTTTTCCTTTTTCTTTTTGTTTGTTTCTTTTAATTATTAATGGTAAAGGAAAAGTATATAGATGGATCGAATTAATTAAGCAATAAATGAAAGAAAATAATTCAAAATAATATCTGTTTGATTATCTATGATGAATGATCATGATCCGGATTTCCGTAGAGTCATATATTTACATCTCATTCTCTTTTGATTTCGATATAGACATATATTTTAGAAATTTTTTTTGATAATGTTGGAGCTGTTCTATATTAATAAACAGGGTTCATGTTTAAATAGAAGTTGTTTGAGTTGAGTACGTCTCTCATTAGTTTAATAAGGATAATAACATGGTTGTATACAGAATATTGTCGTGTGAAATATTAATAAATTTCAATGTATAATAATCTCGACATCTATAGAAAGATATTCTGAGTCGACAGGGGGTCCAGAAGCTGGAAAAACTGGGGGGGAGGGAGTCGACGATTTTTTCGAAATTTTTTTAAAAATTTGTGTCAAATATTGACCAAAAAAAAACAGAATTTCCGAAGATTGAGGAGGTCCCCCACTCGCTCGGGACACCCCTGTGAATCGATGTAGATTTTTCGACAAATCAATACACATTGAGGGTTTAACTGCAATCCACAATGATTCAGAAAATTGTTTTGTTAGAATTTACTTCTTCAAATTAGGTGGAAGAATAATAAAAGAAAAAGTATTCAAAACGATTACGTGATTTGTCGATGGTCTTATAAATAATTTATTCTTTTCATCCCTTTCTAGAATAGTAAAGAAATCTAAAAATTATCGATAATACTATAATAAAAACATGAAGTTTTTTATTTGTATGATTCAACAGGATTATGAATATATCAAAAATCATAGATAATGAGCAACGTTTGTTTTTATCATATGCATCACATTTATAATAACTCCAGTGAATGCTTTTTGTCGAAAAAAAGTAAAAGAGTTCATCTGCAAATGGCCAATCTCCATTTAAAGTTTATCTTTGTGGATGTGGTCCCAATCGACAAGATTATCCATCAACTCATGAATATGTCATTGCATCCAATGATACTTATGCTGTTTTTTGTCCTCATTCATCAACAAAATGTGACAAAACCTACAGAACTAATCGAAAAATCAGACTCACGTCCAAAACGATCGGACGCTATAGATATTTGTATTACTCGATATACTGACGTCAGTGATTGCATCAAATCTATTCTATAAAAAGAATATATTAATATCATTTTCTTCTATAACTATGTGAATAAAACCAGAGAAAATATGAAGATTTTGATTAAATATTTTTCTTCTAATAAAAAAAATAATTAATGATGATTTTAAGAAATGTAGAGTCTTCAGAATTTTTTCTTTGTACTATTGTCAGACTTGATTATATTAGAAACTCAAACATCAGTTCCATATCCATATGTGACACATGTCATATAAAGAACAGTTACTTTCATAAAGTAGAAGATTCCACTAAGCCTAATAATTTTTTCAGTCAATGAAAACGATGGTCATTCAATACAAACACAAGAGCTCGTTATGATGATGTTAGAAAATGTCTCTTACATAAAAAAAAGGATAGTAATTATCTAAAAATAATAGCGATAACAAAAGAAGAAATTGAAAACACTGTATCTAATTTCCATAGATTACTGCTTCAAAGCGTTTGTTGTCTGTTCTCTATTGTTACATATTATCAATAATCCACTCTTAAATCATCAAAAATCTCGAAAGTAATTTTATAAATAAATGGAATAAGTGCAAAATCTTGTACAAATTATTCTCTAATCTAATTGAAAAGAACTTTTCACTTGAAACTCTGTTTATATTTTCTATTTCTTTACATTCATCATCTTTTTTGCTAGCACTCAATTGATCTTAGCCGTTGTCTATTTGCATCTGAATATAGTTGCTACTTAATAGGATGTGCATTATCTATGAAAAACATCAATAGTGAGAGATCTCTTTTATCTCTTTTAAAGCATAATGAGATAAATCCAGGGACGCAACCAGAAGAGGATTGAGGAGATCAATTCTTCCCGCGATGATTTGAATACCTGGAGGGGGGTGGGGGATACGGATTTGTCAGTTGTCGAAAGCCGAAAAGTAACTTCGTTACTATAAGGATCCTTCTCCGAAAAAAATTTCCGGTTGCGTGTCTGAACGTATCTCTGAACTATCGAGCGACGTTTTATCTTATTTCTCTATGTATTTAATGGGTATGTATTTAAAAAGCCGAAGAAAAAAAAATGTCAAGATATAAACGGACGTATTTTGATCGTTCAGATAGAAAAAAAAACATAGAAAGATATATAAATCAAATGTAAAGAACATTTTTGAAAAATTCATTCATTTTCTTTTAGTTTTACATACAAAATAATACGATTTATAGTTAACAGAAAGACAGAGAAGACGAATTATCATCCATGACTGACATTAATTGATTACTATTTATTTAATAAGAAAATACGACAGATGCATCGATAGTAAAGAATATAATACGTTTTTTTTCTATCGTCCTTCTACTATTCGAAAAACACAATATGTGGTTATCAAGGATATCAAAAAATAAACATGAACAGCATACAATTTAATCATACATTATCTTTTTGTCGATATTTATTTATTTATTTCAAGTAATCTAATGTTATTTGATCAATTTCAGGAATTTCATATTAGATATTGTCATATACAAACATATACACAGTGAGTGACCTATCCTACTGTGTACGACTGTATGTGAGTGGCAGATAGCGAAAGTGCAAAACCCCGGAGATGAATATTCCTAAATTAATTCGATGCATGCTACTATTCTATAAGAAGGAAAGGAAAAAGAGAACCTTAGGCATATATGCATGTTTTCAGTTTGTTACAAGCATAGTAAAACACAACGGAAATCTGTAATTGCCACAAGTCTAACAGAGAGACGAAGAACACTACTTACAATTCTATTTCTTCCTACTACACTCTCATCATTAGTAGTTGCCATATCTCAATACATTTATTCTTATTCTTTATAGACACAAATTGAACAAAGATCTGTTAGCCAAAAAAAAATACAGAATAGACAGAAAAAAAGGAAACGGTAAGTTGTTACTAATTCAATTATTATTATGTTTATCATATATATATATATTCATTCGATTGAAGATAACACAACAATATTTATCAATCTAATACTTTCTTCAGATGTAAGTTCGATATTTATTCGAAATATTGATTATTATTATTATTATTATGATTGGTACCCGTCGTCGACAAGATTTAGCAAGCTTAAGTATTTGTTCAACATGTACTACAACTACTAATAATAGTAATGCTCGATGGAGTGATTTATCTTCTGGATCGGCATTTAGTCCAACATTATTATCACCACCAAGGCCAATAATAAAATCTGTTCATCGTTTTATTATTCCTTTAGTACCACCCGCTTGGTCACCTGTTCCTCAAATTTCATCTCAAACTGCTCTTCGTGATTTTTGTTTACCACGACATGAGCCTCGACCACCAGCTGATGTATTAAATCGATCATCATTAAGTTCATGTTCACCATCTTTAGCAAAATTTAGTCGAACTAGTATTGGACAAAATGTATCTATTTCAACAAGTACAACAACACTTCCATCAGCAGCAATTCATACAAATATTTTTCTTCATCCAACAATACCTTATCTTACTGTTAATCGACTTAAAACACATCATTATCGTCAACATTATCATCATTGTCGTCATGCACGGTAAATTGATATAATTATTATAATAATCAGTTGAATTTTCTCTAGATATTTTTGATATTTTTGAGTATCATTAGTTAATTATATATTAACAGATGATTAAGTATTATTAGATTGATTTATATAATTCATAGAAACTATATACATCTTCGTAGATATATTTCATTTCATGTCGCATCACCCATTCTCCGGTGTCAGAAACAGTGATATTATAAAAGACGTAGATTCTATTTTTTGATTATTAAATAAAGTATATGAGTGAATTGCGACTTTTTTTGTTGTATTTCGCCAATAACTTAAATTCTAGTCCATCGATTTGATTTATTTTTTTTATATGTTATTCATCTTAGAGTATCCCATTGCCACATCAAATTTCAGCTCTTTAGCTCAAACCGTCGCTGAGATATTACAAAAAAACCTCATTTTTCGACTAAAAAAAGGATGTAAATAGTCTATTTTATACAGCATTCGACGCTTTATCATTTAAATTTTATTTCTTCTTCATTCTTTCATCTACCGTCCATATTGTTCGACAGACGCTTGTATGTTGTTGCGTCGAATGACACAAACTTGATTCTAGCTCTCACTGTGATAGAGCTGGCAGCATCCAGACCATATGAAAAGAAAGGAAAACTCTTTCAATAACAAACTAATTAGAAAAAAGTCCTTTCCTATCAGCTTTGTTTCAGAGAAAAAATAATAGAAATTTTCTCTAAAAATGTAGAGTGACATTTTGAAAATTCTCTACTCTATAACTTTTTAATGCATCGTTTGATTCGACTCAAAATTATACAGCAGATGTGAAACGCAAAGTTCTATAATTAGTGAAAATTTCAGCCCCTGATCTTCTACCGTTGACGAGAAATTTAGATTATACTACAAAATGTAGAGTGAAGCGTTTTGTGCAAATATTTCCAGTTAGATCTACTTGAAAATATATGCAGTAAAGTGCCTCGAGCAAATCTAAATAAAGTGTTTTCGAAGCTGACTCGAGTCTTTTCAATAAGTAAAGCCTATTATACCATTAAATTAATGAGAATTTCATTGTAAAGCGTATCTTTCTCTTGGTATTCAATAAAGTGTTGGAAAACTTTTGCTGTGTAACATAGAGTATAATCAAATTTACTATTCAGAAATCTTTTATATCTACTTTCAGTTTTTCGTAAGAATCGGACCAAAAATTTGTAATTCATTTACATATATATACAATTATACTAAAAGTAAAACCGATGATTTTTCTTCTTTATAATTTTTTAATGGACCAATAACAGATGAATGCTTGCTTTGTATGAATAATTTCAGACGTCATTCTATTTCCTGAAATGCACATTTTATTGAGCGAGAAAATATTTTCTCACAGGCCTAAAGCTTGAGAGATTAGGATAAAAGTTAAATCGCAGATTGAAATGTTTTATTTGATTATGTAATCAATTCATTACAAGCTTTTCTTGTTGTTGATATGAAATATTTATTTTGTATGGCAGTCTTAATAGAAGATAAATGATATATCATAAGTAAATATGATATACATTATGTTTTAATTAAATTCAAAAAGTAGAATCAGTTTGATTTTAATTTTTCATATGTTTTAAGTATCTAACATATTTTTTTTCCATGATACTTGAAAAATAAGTGAGCATGATGATAAAAATTTTTTTTTTTT
>Ga0116226_10004263_pt1 | contig 12647 bp, 9 predicted proteins | sample S1TSphfallax_FD_89692 | JGI IMG/M metagenome (GOLD analysis project Ga0116226, IMG submission 89692) | Host-associated microbial communities from peat moss isolated from Minnesota, USA - S1T2_Fa - Sphagnum fallax MG | ecosystem: Host-associated > Plants > Peat moss > Unclassified | place: USA... | reverse complement strand
GGGCGTGGGCGGTTTGGCGGTTTGCGGCGCCGGCGCGAGCGCGTCGGGTGGCAGGGTGGTGATCAGGTCGGCCGCCATCTGGCGGATACCTTCAGGCGCCTGCGGATCGCCCATCAGGCGTTTCATGACCTCCGCGGCCTCGCGCATGTTGCCCTGGCGTATGTCGATCAGGGCGATCACCTGTTGGGCCATCGGGCGCCAGGGGTTTTCGATGCCGGTGAGGGCTTCCATCGACTGTTTCAGGAGCACGGGGTTGCCGGTATCCACGAGGTGTTCCGCGCTGGTGATGCTGGCGAGGTCGCGCAGCAGCTGGGGGGCGGCCGTGTCGTTGGTGACGGTTCGCCAGGTGGCGATGGCTTGCTGGGTTTGGCCCAGTTGCCATTGCAGGCCGGCTTCGTGCAGGCGGGCCAGAACGGTGTAGCCGGCGGGGCCGCGCGCCGCGATGTCGGCGAAGGTGGCTTCCGCCTGGCTGGCGGCGGCGCGATCGAGGCCGGCGAGCGACTGGGCGGCCTTGTCGGCTTGCTGGGTGGCGGCGATGAAGCGGCTGGCGGTGACGTCGGAGGCGGCTTTGTGCTGCTGGCTCCACCAGACATAGGTGGCGGTGCCGGCGAGCGCGGCGATCACGGCCACCGCGGCCAGCCAGCCGAACCGCCGGGCCATGGAGCGTGCGCGCTCGGCCCGGAGGTCTTCCTCCACCTCGTCGAAGATATCAGGCAACGCGTATCCTGTCCGTGTATCGAATGCGGCCGGACCATAGCGGCGCGGCCTTGGGAGTGAAACCCCGCCTTCATAGATGGAAGGGCAGGGTGGGGCCATGCGCCTGTTGATGTGCCTGTTGCTGCTGGCTGGCTGCCATGCGTCTGCCCCGCCGCCGTCGCCGCGCGCCGCCCCTGCGCCGCAGGAGTTTTGCACGCGGTCGCTCGGGACGCCGGATTGTTATGCGACGCCCGCGCTGTTGCCGGACCATCCGGAGGCGATTGGGGATACGCCGGACCGGCCGGCGGTGGCGCCGACGCCGTGGTGGAAGAAGGTGACGGATCACTGGCAGGACTAGCGTGTGTCTTCGGCCAGGGCCCTCGTACGTGGGCGTCCATGAACAGGACATAAAAGTCTTTTGGTTCTTTTCTTCAGAAAAGAACGTCTTCTCTTGAAATGAAAATGGTTGGGGAAGGGCGGCTGGGACGTGGTGGGCTGAAGCCCACGGCTCGTTGTGCGGCGCCAACCCCCACCCCGGCCCTCCCCACAAGGGGGAGGGAGAAGAAAGTCGGGTTCAATTCAGGCTGGTATCAAAAGGTGAATTTCAGGCCGATTTTTGCGGTGCGGCCGTTGATGGAGCGGGCGGTGGCGATGCCTTGGGCGTTGGGGAGGTTGTCGACTTCGGTGAGGCCGATCGTGTTGAGGACGTTGTTCATGTTGAACGAAAGAAGGATGTCGGGGCGGACGAAGTAGTTCGCGAAGATGTTTACTTCCGTGTAGCCGGGCATCACCAGATCGTTGGCGTCGTCGGCGTAGCTGCTGGTGGTGCCGATGATGTTGACGCCGGCGTTCCAGGTTTCGGCGTAGTAGCCGGGGGTGATCTGATACACGAAATCAGCCTGGCGCTGGGGCACGTTGCCGATGTCGGCGGGGGTGATCTGGTCGGCCACGATGCGCGAATGCGTGTAGGTGCCGCCGAGGGCGATCTGGAAGTCGCCGTAATGCGCGTTGGCCTGCACTTCCAGGCCCTCGGCCCGGTAGGTGGCGCTGACCAGCGGCTGGATGCGGTTGGTGACGTCGTAGTTGGTTTCAGACGTGTTTGCGTAGAAGCCGGTGGCGAACAGGCTGAGATAGGGGGAGCGCCATTTCACGCCGCCTTCCACCTGCTGCACCAGGTCGATTGCGACCGTTTGCGGCACGCTGCCATCCGGCAGCACGCCGGCGCCGAACAGGATGCGTTCGGCGTTGGCGCGGCCGCCCTGGCTGCCGCGCACGAATACGGCGAGCGAGGGATCGATCAGGTAGTTCAGACCGAACGAGTAGCTGAGGTAGCTTTTGGTGTAGTGCACCGGTAGTGCCGTTGCCGGATCTACAAGTTCGCCGGGCAAAGTGGGGATTGCGGGGTCGCCGGTGGGAAGCAGTTGCTGCGCGCCGCCGCCGGTGTAGGAGCCAGACGCGCCGGCGAAATCGTAGCGGAAGCTGCCATCAAAGTTCCAGGGGCCTTGCTGCCAGGTGGCGGCCACGTAGGGCGCATCGGTGGTGTATTGCAGATCGTAAAAACGGTCGCAGCAGAAGCCGAAGCCGGCATTGAAGCCGGTGTTGCCGTTGAAGGTTGTGAGCTTGCCGGCGGCGTTCACGGCGTTGAGCAATGACGAATCCTTGCCCTGCACGGTTTGCAGGTAGGAGTTCCAGTGCCAGTCTTCCACGATGTTCTGCGTGGAGTGGTAGTAGCCGGCGTAGATGTCGAAATGGCCGATGCCGTCGGCGTCGAAGGATTTTGAGAGTTTGATGTCGTTGGTGAAATTGTCGAGGTTGTTGAGCGTGGTGTTGAAAATGGTGTTTTGCGAGACCAGGCCGTTGCCGCTGAGGGCGGCCGGATCGGTGATGGTGGTGCCGATCATCGGGCCGGTGGCGTAGCGCAGGGTGCCGCCGGGGCCGCCGAAAGCGGTGGCGGCGGCCGCGGCCGTTTCTTCGGTGGCGGGATAGATGCCGACGAAATCGCCGTAGATGCGGGCGTAGCGGAATTTATCGTCCAGCGTGATGCCATTATAGATGTCGTATTTCACTTCGCCGCCGATGGCGGCGTCGATCACGCCGTAGCCATCCGTGAGGCTCGCCTGCTTTACCTGGCCGTTGTGATCGAAATAGGTGTCGGTGGGGAAATAGGGCGAGAGGAAGGTGCCGTTTTGTACCGAGAAGCCGGGCACGGAGGAGAGATGCGGGTTTTTCGGGTTGCCGGTGATCAGGATGGGCACGGGCAGATAGGCGGGGGATTTGTCATCGAGGAATTTGAAATTGAGCTGGGCAAAACCTTGGTCGAAGGTTTTGGTGACGTTGCCTTTGATCTGGCCGCCGTTCATCGATTCCTGATCGCTGGTGCGGGGGCCTTGGCCGTTGCGGTAGAAGCCGCCGACATGGAATTTCCAGCCGTCGCCCAGCGGGGCGCCGTAATCGAAATCGTAGCGGTGCTCGCCGTAGTTCAGGCCCTGCGAGGTGGCGAGAGAACCGCCGGCGACATCGCCGGTTTTGCTGATGAAGTTGAAGACGGCGCCGGGGGCGTTGCTGGTGAAGGTGCTGGCGGAGCCGCCGCGCACCACTTCGAGGCGCGCGATATTCGCATCCGCGCGGAGGAAGGTGTCGGCCGTGGCGAAATCGATGTCGCCGAATTCCAGGATTGGTAGGCCATCTTCCTGGAACTGGGCGTATTTGGATCCGCCTGTCGCCACCGGCAGGCCGCGCACGGCGACGTTGGCGTTGCCTTCGCCACCCGATGCCTCGGCACGGATGCCGGGGACGTCGCGCAGGATATCGGCCGCCGAACTTGGCGCCGATTGCGCGATGGTTGCGGGATCGAGCGAGGTGACGGAGACGCTGGAGCGCAGTTTTGTCTGCGGCCGGGCGCGGGCTGTGACCACCACTTCTTCAAGGCCGACGGAGCCTGGCTTCTTTTCCGAAGAGTCGGGCGGCGGCGCGGCCTGGGCGCGTGCCAGCACGGGCGCCAGCGAGGTGAGCGCCGTGCCGAGCAGCAGAGCGTGCAGTATGGTTTTATTCATTGGTTTCTCTCCCCTGAATTGCGCCGTTCCGGCATCTTGGGCAGCTCTCTTGGTGAGTCTGCGGCACTTGATTACTTAGGCCATTTTGCTTCTCTCATACTGCGCAATCGTTTGCAACAATCGATTGCAGGATTATGTCCGGAGGCATTAGCAGGTGGTGGTGTGGGCACAGTCTTGTGCGGCGCGGCGTACAGGCGGTATGGAATTCGTGGGGGCAGAGCGGGTGCCGGCGCCCCGGAGAAGCGAGTGGAAGCGCATGTATAGCCATGGCGGCTAGGCCGACAGCCCCTCGCGTGCAAGCCGGCGCCATCACGATGGCCGATATCGCGGAGCTCGCGAACGTGTCGGCCTCGACCGTCTCGCGCGCGTTGACCGATAGCAAGCTGATCTCGCAGGCGACGCGGGACAAGATCCAGGAGATAGCACGCAACACGGGGTTTTCGGTCAATCCGCTGGCCAGCGGGTTGCGGTCGAAGAAATCGAACATTGTCTCGGTGCTGATTACGCTGATTCACGATCGCCACCAGCATGTGTCGGACCCGTTCATGATGACCATGCTGGCGCATATCGCCGATGCACTGACCGAATCGGGCTACGATATGCTGCTGTCGAAAGTGTCGGTGCATGAGGATGGGTGGATCGAGCGGCTGTTTTCTACGCGCCGGCCGGCGGCGGCGCTGCTGATCGGGCAGAGTTTCGAGCATGCGTCCATCGAGCGTGCGGCGCAGGCGGGGCTGCCGGTGGTGGCGTGGGGGGCGCGGCTGCCGCGGCAGAGCTACGCGACGGTGGGGAGCGATAACCGGCAGGGCGGCTTTTTGGCGGCGCAACATCTTATTGCGCAAGGCTATAAGAGAATTGCCTTTCTGGGCGACCGGCGTACGCCGGAAATCGCGCAGCGTTTCGAAGGTTTTAAGCGCGCGCATCGGAAAGCGGGCGTGCAGGTGCAGCAGGGGCTGGTGACGGCGAGCCCGTTCGACGGGGCGAGCGCGTTTGCCGCGGCGCGGGATCTGGTGGCGCGCGGTGCGGAGATGGATGCGATTGTGGCGGGATCGGACGTGATCGCGATGAGTGCGATGCGGGCGCTGATGTCGGCCGGCCGGGCGGTGCCGGGCGATGTGGGGATTGTGGGTTTTGATGATATCGAGATGGCGGGGTTTATTACGCCGTCGTTGACCACGATCCGGCAGGATCTGGCGTTGGGGGCACGGCTGCTGGTGGAGAAGATGATTGCGGTGATTGCGGGGGAGCCGGTGGAGTCGATCGAGTTGCCGGCGCAGTTGGTTGTGCGGGAGAGCACGCCGAAGCGTGAGGCGTAGGCAAGGTGTTCTTTTCTGAAGAAAAGAACCAAAAGACTTTTATTCCACCGCCGCTCCCACCTTTCCGGCCATGGCCTGTATCTATCCGTGGGCACCAGAAGCAAAAGTCTTTTGCTTCTTTTCTTCAGAAAAGAAGACCTTGCTTGCCTTGCTTCCTGACGAGAACCCTCACCCTTCCCACCGCTGCGCGGCGGGCCCCTTCCCTCTCCCGCAAGCGCGGGCGAGGGAGGTTGGGCGGGCTTCAAACTGCCTTCGCCAGTAGCAACCCGCCGATCAGGCCCGACATATCGCCCAGCGCCGGCGGCACAATGATTTCGTTCAGGGCCAAGTTGCCGAGATAGCCTGCAAGCTGTGTCGACACCGCCTGGCGCACCGGGCCGAAGAGTGCGCTGTTCGAGGACATGACGCCGCCGCCGAGGACGATGCGATGCGGGGCTGCCGTGAGGAGAAGCATGCTGCAGATCTGGCCTATGTAATCGGCCAGCCATGTCCATAGGGGATCATCCGGCGGCGTTTCGGCCAGGTGCCGGCCGCTGCGCTGAAATACCGCGGCGCCGCTCGCCAGCCCTTCCAGGCAATCGCCGTGATAGGGGCAGATGCCGGCGAACGTGTCGCCGGGTGCGCGGCGGGGGCGGATGTGGCCCATTTCGGGATGCGTAAAGCCGTGCAGGGCGCGCCCTTGCTGGATCAGGCCGCCGCCGATGCCGGTGCCAACCGTGATGTAGGCAAGACTGGGCAGGCCTTTGCCCGCACCGAGCACGGATTCGGCCAGTCCACTTGCATTCACGTCGGTGTCGATTGCGACCTTGCAACCCAGTGACGTGATCAGGGCGGCCTTCAGGTTGAAATCGGACCAGCCGGGTTTTGGCGTGCGCACGATGCTGCCGTGGGTGGGTGAGGCGGGATCGAGGTCCAGCGGCCCGAAACTGCCGACCCCCACAGCCGCCATCTGCCCGAAAGTGGCGCGCGCACCCTCGAAGAATGAAATGACGTCCGCCAGGGTTTCGGCCGGGCTGCTTGTGGGGAAGGCGGCCTGCGCCAGCAGCCCGTCGGGGGCGGTGCCGACCGCGCAACGGAATTTGGTGCCGCCGGCCTCGATCGCGCCGAATACCGGCATCAGACTATCTCCTGCATGAGCCAAACCATGCCCCAGGGCGGAAGAACAACGTCGCTGCCCGGGATCTTCTGGCTGGCAAGGATATCGTACCATGCGGGGCCCGGCGGCACGCTGAGCTTGCTGTCGGACGCGGAAAAGTTGAAGGCGGCGACGATCTCGGGCCCGCGGGAGAAGCACAGAACCGGCGGCGCCGCTTGGGCCACCAGGCGCGGCGCGGTGGCGGGGCTGAGCGCGGGCAGGCAGAGGCGCGCGGTGGCCAGGGCGCGCAGGCCGGCGAAGACGCGGCCGGGGAGTGTGCCTGGATCGGACACGCGCACGGAGGCGGCTTCGGAAAAGTTCGGCCGGTGCAGCCAGCGGCCCTCATGCGCGCGCGCGGGATCGTGCTGGAAGGACCAGTCATTTGTTTGCGCCAACTCGTCGCCCATGGTGATGAGCGGGACGCCGCCGGCGGCGAATGCCAGCCCGTAGAGCAGCATCAGGCGGGCGATGGCGGCCTGGATGTCCGGCTCTGTGCGGGCGGTTTCCAGACCGGCCAGGGAGGCTGCCATGCCGTTGATGCCGTGGGCGGCATCGCCGGCGCCAGACTGGAAGGCGGCGCCGCGGGCGAAGCCCTTGCCCTCGGTGTAAAAATCCGAGATGGCGCGGAGGCGCTTTTGCACGCTGGCATCATCGAATCCGGTGGTAGGCGAGCCCGCCTGCGGGGCCAAAGGCTGCCAGCCGATATCGTCGTGGCAGCGCACATAGGTGATCCATCCGGCGTTGGCGGCCACCGGGGGCACCGCCTCGATCACCGCGCGCAACGTGCCGGCATCCTGTTCCGCGAGCGCGGCCCAGCCGGCCGTCATCAGGCCGGCATGGTAGGCCAGGTGGCATTCCGGATAGGCGTCGCTGCCGAGATAGGCGGCCGCATCCTGCACCGGGGCGATCACTTCGGATTTCAGCAGCACGGAGGGGGCCGCGATATCGATCATCGCGCGGAGCGCGCGCATCACCTCGTGCGTTTCCGGCAGGCTGCGGCAGGGTGTGCCGAGGCGCTTCCACAGGAAGGCGGCCGAATCGAGGCGAAAGGCGCCGATGCCCAGATTGGCGAGATCCAGGATCAGGCAGGCCATTTCGGCGAACACGGCCGGATTGGCGTAGTTCAGATCCCACTGGAACGGGTAAAAAGTTGTCCATACCCAGCCGCCCATCTCCGGCACGTGGGTAAAATTGCCGGGTGCGGTCTGCGGAAAAACCTGGCCGAGGGAGGCTTCGTAGGCATCGGCCTCCGCGCGGCTCGGCAGCACGTGGTAGTAGGCGCGGAAGGCGGGATCGCCGGCGCGGGCTGCCATTGCCCAGGGGTGGGTGTCGGCGGTGTGGTTCAGAACCAGATCGGCGCAGAGTGTGATGCCGGCTTCCGCCATCGCGGACGCCAGATGTGCGAGGTCGGCCAATGTGCCGAAGCGGGGGGCGATGCGCCGGTAGTCGCGCACGGCGAACCCGCCGTCGCTGTCGCCATCGGCCACATCCCAGAACGGCAGCAGGTGCAGGTAGCGGATGCCGAGGCTTTGCAGATAGGGGATGCGCGCGGCGACGCCTTCCAGCGTGGACCCGAACCGATCGACATAGCAACTGTAGCCGATCATCTCCGGCCGCAGGAACCAGCCGGGATCCGCCTCGGCGGCGCGGTCGCGCGCTGCCAGGCTTTCGGCGCGGGCGGCGGCTCGGGCGGCGAGGCTGGCCAGGAAGCCATCCAGCCATGCGGAAAAACCCGGCAGGGTGCCGTAAAGTGCAGTCAGCGCCGCCACCAGTGCGGTGCGGTGGCGCGCCAGGCGCCGTTGAAATTCGCCATCGTCCGGCATCGGAACGGTTCCCCGGATGGGCGCGGCCTTGGCCGGCCCGCCTCGATTTAGGCTCGAAGCTAACCAGCCTTGCAAACGATTGCAAGATGCTCCGGGATGCGCGTGGGGGCGAAAACGCAGATTTCCGCAATCGATTGCATTTCTTCCTCCGCGCCGGTATGCTGGCGCAAAAAACCGGGGATGTCCGCAGATATGTTCGCAACCGCAGGGCAGCCGTTGCTGCACACGATCGATTGGGCCGTCGTTCTGCTCTACGGGCTTGGCGTCGTGGGGCTTGGGCTATATGTTTCGCGCAAGCGGCTGCGGCCGGAGGATTTTTTTCTCGCCTCGCGCAATTCCACCTGGCCGATCATCGGGCTGGCTTTGCTGGCCTCCAACATCTCCTCCACCACGCTGATCGGGCTGGCGGGGGCGGCGTATGGGGTGGGGATATCGGTTTACAACTACGAATGGATGGCCGGCGTGGTGCTGGCGTTCTTCTGCGTGTTCCTGCTGCCGTTCATCCTGAAAAGCCAGGTTTATACGATGCCGGAATACCTGGAGCGCCGCTACGATTGGCGGGCGCGGATGTATTTTGCGTCGCTGACGCTGTTCCTGAACATCGCGGTGGATGCGGCGGGCACGCTGTATGGCGGCGCGCTGCTGTTCCGCCTGATTTTTCCGCATACGCCGCTGTGGGAAGTGGTGGCCGTGCTGGCCGGCACGGCCGGGGTTTATACCGTGAGTGGCGGGCTGCGGGCGGTGATCTATACCGAAAGCGTGCAGGCTTTGGTGTTGCTGAGTGGTGCCGCGGTGATTGCCGTATCGGCCTTTGCCAAGGCGGGAGGCTGGGAGCATGTGATGCATGTGGTGGCGCCCGAGCGCTTGTCGTTGATCCGGCCGATCGGCGATCCGAACGTGCCGTGGCCTGGGCTTATTCTTGGCGTGCCCATTCTGGGATTCTATTTCTGGTGCACCAATCAGTTCATGGTGCAGCGGGTGATGAGTGCCAAGAATGCCAATCACGGAAGGTGGGGCGCGCTGTTCGCCGGGCTGCTGAAACTGCCGGTGCTGTTCCTGATGGTGCTGCCGGGCACCTGCGCGATCCTGCTGTTCCCGCATCTGCCGAAGCCCGATCTGGTGTATCCCTCGCTGATCTTCACCTTGCTGCCGCGTGGGCTGCTGGGCCTGGTGATTGCGGGGTTTCTGGCGGCCATCATGTCGGCTGTGGCATCCACCTTCAATTCGGCCTCCACGCTGGTGACGATGGATTTCGTGACGCGGCTTGCGCCCGATTTGTCGGGCAGCGCGCTGGTGCTGACCGGGCGGATCGCGACATTGTGCTTCATGGCGCTGGCGATTGTGTGGGCGCCGCAGATCGATCATTTTCAGTCGTTGTGGCAGTATCTGCAGGCGACGCTTGCCTATGCGGTGCCGCCGGTGGTCGCACTTTTTCTGGTGGGCATGTTCTGGCCGGGGGCCAATGGCACCGGCGCGATTGCGACACTTGCGATCGGCACAAGCTGCGGGGTGGTGCTGTTTCTATCGAATGTGGTGTTTCATTGGACCGACATTCATTTTCTGTATGTTGCGCCGATCCTGCTGGCCATCAGTTGCGCTGTTTTGGTTGGTGTCAGCATGGCGAGCGCCGGGGGCGAGCCGGTGAGCAAGCTTGTATGGACGCCGGCGTTTTTTCGCACGGAATCGCGGGAGCTTCGGCGTGAGCCTTTGTGGCGGAATTATCGCGCGCAGGCGGTGGCGTTGCTGACGCTGACGGGGGTGATTGTTTATATTTTCAGGTGATGGCGGCGGCCATCGTTTTGTGGCGTTCCCGCATCGCCCAAGAGCGATGCGGGCTACGGGGTTTCCCAACTCACCGGCCATGTCCCGGATCCATCACTGGGCACCAGAAGCAAAAGTCTTTTGGTTCTTTTCTTCAGAAAAGAACGCCTTGCTTCCTTGCTTCAGAAATTATGGACAGGGCCGCCGACCAACGGAATGGCATAGGCGCCCTCGGCGACGTCGATCAGTACGCCGGCCGGGCTGTAGTTGTTGAACACCTGGCGCACCGTGCCGAGCACCAGAAGTTTCGATCCCGCCGAGGCGTCCAGGCTGACGACGCCGCGGGCTTCGAGGCTATCCTGCGGCGTGGAACCGGTGGCGGGCGTAAGGGTGGGGGCCGGCGGCGGAATCAGCAGGTATTGCACGCCGATCAGCCAGGTGGCGCCGGCGGGAATGTCCAGCGCCTTGAAGCCCACGGGGCCGCCGAGGAAATCCGAGGTGGGGTATTGCTGGGGCGTGCCGGATTCGTCGATGATATTGGTAAAAAGCTTGGCGGCGCCGCTGGCGGCGACGAAAGCCGGTGAGGCTGCGTATTGCAGCGAGACGAGTGTGCTGGCGCTGCCGAGATTGGTAATCTGCAGGAAGGTGCCTTGCTGGACGTAGGGCACATTTTTCAGGCCGGGTGCTATTGGGGCTGCCAGCACCTCGAACGATGTGAGTGTTTGTAAAGCCATTTGGGAAATCTCCTGTTCCGGTTGGGAGCACGCACCGGCATTGGCGCGTGACGCGGAACTTTGCCCAATTCTTGCGGGATGAGGATGTGATGCGGTTCACTTCGATTTCGCACCGTCAGGACCGTAGGATGGGCGGCTTTGCAGCCCGCCGGTTACGACACCGGACGCAGCAAACTGCTTAGATCGGCCAGCATCTCCGCATGCAGCCCTGCAACCGGGATGGCGGTGATCGAAAGAAAATCCAGGAATTTTCTGCCTTCCTCCGCGGTTGTGTAGGCCGGGCCCGTGTGGCTCCAGAATCGCGCGAGCAGCGCACGCGTATCGGCCTCGCCCAAAGCGCGCAGAAGCGCGCGCACGGTGCGCGGAACCGACATCACCAGGGAACTTGCGCGGCCTTCCTGTGCCAGGAATGTGTAGAGGGCCAGGGATGCGTCGGCCTGGCCGATCCAGCTTGCCAGCTCCGGCGGCAGGGATGGCGCAGGCATACCGTTGACCGCCGCGCCGAGGGCATGCTCCCACAGCGCGGGCTGGATCGCATTCGGCAGCGCCGGCGTGTTGTGCGATGGCGGCGCGGCGATGCGGTTTGCCGCGCCGATATATGTTTGCCAGATGTCGTTCAGTTCGCCCAGCATCTTGGCGATTGCGGGCAGCCCGATGCCCGCCACGTAGTCCGGGATGATTTCGAACGTGATCGCGCCGAGTGAGGGCAATCGCGGCAGGATATCGACCAGAATATCCATCAGCTCGGGCTCTACCAGGCCGGCATGCGCGTCGAGCCAGAAGCCGCGTTGCGACGCACCGCCGGCAAGGTGGATTTCCCACACGCGGTCGAGCGGAATGGCATTGCAGAACTCCTGCACGCTCTGGCGGCCGTTGCGGGCATTGCAAAGAACGTTGTGGAGGTCGAGAAGAATGCCGCAATCCGCGGCAACGGCGACGGCAGCGATGAAGTCGCTATCCGGCATTTCGCCCGGCGCGGGGGGCAGGTAGCTGACCGGGTTTTCGAAGGCCACCGGAACGCCGGTGGCGGCCCGGCGGTGGCGGATATGGGAAGCCGCTTGCGCGACGCCGCTGGCCGATTGCGCCGGCGGCATGAAGAAGCCGGTGAACACGGCAGGCGCGTCGTTGCCCGATGCGTCGGGCCAGAAACGGTCGAAACTTAAATGATCGCTGATCCAGGCGGGGCGCAGTGCCTCGATGTCGGCAACCAGCGTCTGGCAATGGGCGGTGGATTGCGCGGCCGTGCCGCCGAACGGCGCGCCAACCCCATGCAGCAGTTTCGGTTGCGGCAAATGCCGTACTGCGGCCGGCAGACCCGATGCGAATCCTCGGTTCGATGCCGGGCATTGAGTCCAGAAAACTTCAGGCTCCGTCTCGATCACCTGCACAAGGCCCTCGGCCGGGCGGCAGAGCGGATCAAGGCCGGGCCACCATACGATGCCGATACCGAGCTTGGGCGGATCGGGAAAGTTTCGCATGGTGGCCATGAGCCCTTACTTCGCGAAGCTTGCAGCTTCGGTCTGGAACAACGGCTGCACGCCGGACGTGCAGCTGCGGCAGCCGCCGCCGAGAACGGGGTTCAGCCCGGTCACCAGGCCGCCCGCGACCTGTGCGGCCTGTTCCTCGGTGAGAACTTCGATGGTTTTGGTGGTCGTGTTGGTGTTCATGATAGTGGACCCTTCTTGAAATGATGCAGTCGCCAGGCTGCGGAATGCGGCAGGGCGCGGTTTAGGACAGGAATGCGAACAGGGCGCATGAACGTGTTCACACAGGAAGGAAGGGAAGGCTGTTCTTTTCTGAAGAAAAGAACCAAAAGACTTTTGCTTCTGGTGCGCGCGGATGGATCCGGGACATGGCCGGATAGGGGGACAGCGAAGGACATAAAAGCCTTGCGCCTTTTCTTCGAAAAAGTTCAACACCGGTCGCTGGCCGAGCCACACTCAATGAAACTGGGATTTGGTACAGTGATGGGTGACGCTTCGCTTACCCATCCTACGGCGCAGCGGTGCTCTCCGGCCAAGTCCCGGATTTACCCGCGCGATGGATAAAAGGCTAAGGGCCCGTTCGACCCTGCAACGCGATTCAGTTAATCTCGAACGGGCCCTTAGTTTCTGTCTAGAAGGCCTGGC
>Ga0116226_10004262_pt1 | contig 12650 bp, 10 predicted proteins | sample S1TSphfallax_FD_89692 | JGI IMG/M metagenome (GOLD analysis project Ga0116226, IMG submission 89692) | Host-associated microbial communities from peat moss isolated from Minnesota, USA - S1T2_Fa - Sphagnum fallax MG | ecosystem: Host-associated > Plants > Peat moss > Unclassified | place: USA... | reverse complement strand
CTGCAGAAAGTCTTGGGCGGCGAACCGGACTATGCCGCGGACGTGATGAAGAGAGTGGCGACCGGCGACTTTACGGTCGATATCGCCATCCGCAGCGGGGATCAGAGCAGCCTGCTGTTCGAGGGCGGGGCCTCTGCCACGCGAAGGGCGGCTGGTTTTCGGCCATCGGGCGCCGTCGTGGCAGGTGACATCGCCCTCGCTGCCGTCGCCAGCGAAGCGCCCTTCGTGCAGTTCTAACCCATGAACCACCCTACTGCACAAACACAGCAATTCAGTGCGTTGCCAGCCGTCCGATCGATGCCGGCGAACCTCACGCTGCCGCACACCGGACAGTACCTGACGTTCATGATGGCGGGCGAAATGTTCGGCGTCGGCATCCTCGGGGTCAATGAAATCATGGAATATCAGAGTGTGACCGACGTACCGATGATGCCGGCCCATGTGCGCGGCATCATCAATCGTCGCGGTGCGGCGGTCCCCGTGATCGATCTGTTGGCGCGGTTCGGCAAATCCTCCAGTGCCGTCGGCAAGCGTACGTGCATCGTGATCGTCGAGTGTGGGTCCAGGGAGCGACGCCAGGTACTCGGCATCGTGGTGGATGCCGTCAATGCGGTGGTCGACATCTCGGCCGCTGACATCGAGCCGTCACCTGATTTCGGCGCGCATATCCGCCGCGACTTCATTCAGGGGATGGGCAGGATCAACGACAAATTCGTCGTCTTGCTCGATCTCGACCCCATCCTCTCGCAGGACGAATTGAACACCTTGGCGGCGAGTGCCTGAGACGGCGACGAGGGAGGCGCGATCGTGGTCCGGCATTCCTGCCGCCATAGCTCAGCCGCTACGGCCGATGCCGTGTGAGCGCATCGGCGAGGCGCCCGACGTCCGCTTCGCTGTGCGCGGCGCAGAAGGTCATGCGCAGCCGGGCGGTGCCATCCGGGACCGTCGGCGGGCGGATGGCGGTGACCAGCAATCCCTCATCGGCCAGCTTCTGCGACAGGGCTAGCGCCGCGGTCGCGGAGCCGACGATCATCGGCACGATCGGGCTCGCGGCTTCGGGCAGATTGAGCAAGCGCGTGAAACGTTGCGCGAGCGCAAGCGGCCGGGCGCAATACGCCGGATGTGCGTCCATGAAGTCGAGCGCCGCCGCGGCCGCCGCAACCGTCGCGGGCGGCAGCCCGGTCGTATAGACCCAGCTGCGGGCGCGATTGCGCAGCAAGGCGACGACGTCGGCGCCGGCACAGAGGTAGCCCCCGTAGCCGCCGACTGCCTTCGACAGCGTGCCCATCTGCAGCGGAATGCGCGCGGTCGCCGGATCGGGCGGTACGACCCCGAGTCCATGGGCATCGTCGGTGAGCGCCCAAGCGTCGTAGCGCTCGGCCAGATCCGCGATCGCGCCGACCGGTGCCCGGTCGCCGTCCATCGAGAAGACGGTTTCGGTGGCGATGATCGCGCGCGGATGCCGGTGGCGTTCCGCCGCGAGCAGGGCTGCAAGCGCGTCGCTGTCGTTGTGCGCGAACGGCAGGACGCGCGCCGAGGACAGTTTCGCACCCGCCCAAAGGCAGGCGTGCGCGAGTTCGTCGACGAGCAGCAGGTCGTCCTTGCCGAGCAGCGCGGGGATCAAGCCGCTGTTGGCGAGGTAGCCCGAACCGAAAACCAGGGCCGCGTCGGTCCGCTTGCGCCGCGCGAGCCTCGCCTCGAGCTCGGCATAGAGCGGGTGATTGCCGGTGACCGCGCGGGCCCCGCCCGCGCCGACCCCGTAGCGAGTCGTCGCCGCGATCGCCGCGGCGACGATCTCGGGATGGGTTGCGAGATTCAGATAATCGTTACAGGAGAACGAGAGCAATTCGCGGCCCTCGCGCAGCACGCGTGGCGCGGCGCCCCGGTCCGTGGTCGCAAGCTCGCGCGCCAGGGAGCGCGCGGCGAGTGCGGCCAGCTTGTCGGCGGCGAATTGATCGAGAGAGCCCATGTTCGCCGCCTTGGGTTTGCCCGAGCCGGCCGCGCCTTAAGGCGCCGCCGCCGCGGTGCTGCCCGGTGCGTTCGCCGGGACACCGCGCAAATAGCGGTCGAACCACGCGGTCACGCGCTGCACGCGATCGACGAGGAAACTCGGCCGTCGCAGACCATGCGATTCGCCCGGGTAGATGACCAGTTCGGTCGGCACACCCAGGGTCCGCAGCGCCTCGAACATTTGCTCCCCGCCCGCGACCGGCACGTTGAAATCCTTCGTGCCGCCCATGAACAGTGTCGGCGTATGAATCCGGTCGGCATGGAAAAACGGATACGATACCTTGAGCCACAAGGCCGTATCCCGCCACGGGAACCCAAGTTCGGCGTTGTATTGCAGGATGTACTGATCCGCACCGTACATGGACAGTTGGTTCGCGCTGCCGGCCCCGCTGGCCGCCGCCTGGAAGCGATGATCGCTCGCGATCGTATAGTCGGTCAGGATCCCGCCATAGCTCCAGCCGCCGATGCCGAGGTGAGCCGGGTCGGCGAGACCGCGCGCCACTGCCGCATCGACGCCGGCGAGCAGATCCTCGACCTCTTTGTGGCCCCAGTCGGCAAGGATCGCTTGCGCGTAGGCATGACCCCGGCCGCTGCTGCCGCGATAATTTATGCCTAAGACGACATAGCCGGTGGCGGCGAGCATCTGGCGCCGAAAGTTGTAGGCATCGAAATCGACCGAGTGATCGTCTTGGCCGTTGGGCCCGCCGTGGATCCACAGGATCGTGGGATAGCGACGCCCGGGCACGTAATCCGGCGGCAGCACGGCGAAGCCGTGCACTTCGGTGCCGTCTCGGCTCTTGAAGCGCAGCTCTTGCACGGCGCCCAGGCGCAGCTCGGCGAACAAGGCATCGTTATGGCCCGTGAGTTTGCGCAGCGCGCCGTCCTCGAGTGCGTAGATCTCGGCCGCGGCGCCGTCGTTCGAGTAGAGCAGCGCCGTATGCCCGACCGCCGTCGTCAGGTCCGACACCACGAAGGCGCCGGGAACGAGCCGCTGCACGCTGCCGTCGGCGAGCGAAAGGCGTACGGGGTAGACACTGCCGTCATCCTCGATCGTCGCGAGCAGCGCCGCCGAATCGGCCGTGAAAACGTACGACGTGATGGCGCGATCGAGCGGGTCGCTGAGCGCGCGCGGCGCGCCACCGGCAGCGCCGACCACGGCGAGCCGGTCCTGTATGTAGGCGTTGAGTTTCGGGGCGAGACCTTGCAGATAGGCCACGAACCTGCCGTCCGGACTCCAGGCGAGCTGCTGCGCGTTCGGCGCGAACGGGCGGACGAGGAGGTGCGGCGCAGCCTGCGGCGCGGTCGCGCCGGCCGAAACTGCAGCCGGCACGTCGATGACTTCGATGTCCTCGCGGCCGTCCGGATCGACCCCCGGGGAGTGCGTGCGGACGAAGGCGATCTGCCGCCCGTCCGGTGACCAGGCCGGCAGTTCGTCGTCGCTCGCGGCATCGTCGGTCAGCGCCACCGCCTTTTCGGCGGCGAGATCGAACAGAAACAAATGGCCGCCGCTGCCGACGCCGAGATAGCCATCCTCATCCTGCTTGAAATGCAAGTCATCGACGACGATCGGGTGCGGGGTTTTTTCCGCGTCGCTCGCGGCTTTGAGCGCGAGCACGAGCCGCGAGCCGTCGGGCGACCAACGATAGTCGCCGACCGCACCCTTGGCGACGTAGACGCTGCGTGCTTCCCCACCCCGCCGGTCGAGCAGCATCAGCGCTTCCCCCGCCGCATCGCCCGCGCTGCTGAGAAAGCTCAGATAGCGTCCGTCCGGACTCCAGCGCGGCGCGTGCGTGCCGCTCGCCGGATTGCTCAGCGCCAGTCGCTGCTTGCCATCCCAGCTGACCATCCAGACAGCCGACCGCGGTTCGTCCTTGTCCCGATCGTTGCTCGTGACCACGTAGGCGATCCAGGCGCCGTCGGGGGACACTGCGGGCTCACTGAGTTGCGCGCTGCGATAAAAGTCGTCGGCGCACAGTGCTCGAGGCGCTTGCGCGGCGGCCCACGCCCCGGACGCCGTGCACGCCGTGACGACCGCCCAGACCGTACCGCACACCCCAGGAGTCAGTCGCATCGTCGCCTCGTTTTGTCGCATTGCCCCAACCGCGCGCAACGGTAGCACAGGCCGATGCACGAGCGAACGGCGGGCGCGGCGCGCCCCCGAGTGCTGGTGATAGACGTTGTCTATCGGAATGATCATAACTATGCATCTCTCCGATACCCCCGCCGGGGTATGATCGCGCCTCGTTCCACCCTTGCTCGAGGAAACTCCATGTCTCTCATCAATTCAGAAGTCAAACCGTTCAAAGCCACCGCCTACCACAACGGCAAATTCGTTCCGGTCAGCAACGAAGATCTCAAAGGCAAGTGGTCGGTGTTCGTATTCTATCCGGCAGACTTCACGTTCGTCTGCCCGACCGAACTCGGCGATCTCGCCGACGTGTACCCGGAATTCAAGAAACTGGGTGTCGAGATCTACGGCATTTCGACCGACACGCATTTCACGCACAAGGCCTGGCACGACACGTCCGATACGATCAAGAAGGTCCAGTACCCGCTGATCGGCGATCCCACGCTCGCGCTCTCGCGCGCATTCGAAGTGCTGATCGAAGAGGAAGGTCTTGCTTACCGCGGCACGTTCGTGATCGATCCCAGCGGCCACATCAAGATCATCGAAGTGCACGACAACGGCATCGGCCGCGACGCCAAGGAACTGCTGCGCAAGGTTCAGGCCGCGCAGTACGTCGCATCGCATCCGGGTGAGGTCTGCCCGGCGAAGTGGACTCCCGGCGCAAAAACCTTGTCGCCGTCGCTCGATCTGGTCGGCAAGATCTAATCGCGTGACCCGAGGCTGCCGATGTCGGCAGCCTCGCTCTTCTGATTCGATTTTTATAGGGTGACAGTATGCTCGATACCAACATGCAGACGCAGCTCAAGGGCTATCTCGAGAGGCTCACGCGCCCCGTCGAGATCGTCGCGTCCGCCGACACCGGCGACAGCTCGCGGGAGATGCTCGAATTGCTCGGCGACATCGCCGCCCTGTCTCCGTTGGTCACCGTCGACGTCGTCCATGGCGACGCCGAACTGAAACCCTCGTTCACGGTCCGTGAACCGGGCGGCGAGTCGCGCGTGCGCTTCGCCGGGATTCCCATGGGTCACGAATTCACCTCGCTCGTGCTCGCACTGCTGCAGGTCGGCGGCTATCCGCCGAAGGCCGACGCGGCCCTGCTCGAGCAGATCCGCGGCCTCGAGGGCGAGTTCAAGTTCGAGACCTTCATATCGCTCAGTTGTCAGCTCTGCCCGGATGTCGTGCAGGCGCTCAATCTCATGGCCGTGCTCAATCCGAGAGTGCGACACACGATGATCGACGGCTCGCTGTTCCAGGAGGAGGTGGAGAAACGGCAGGTCATGGCCGTGCCGACCGTCTTTCTCAACGGCCAGCCCTTCGGTCAGGGTCGCCTCGAACTCGAGGAAATCGTCGCGAAGCTCGATGCGACGGCCGGCGAGCGCCAGGTCGCCAAGCTCAGCGCCAAAAAGCCCTTCGACGTACTGGTCGTCGGCGGCGGCCCGGCCGGCGCTGCCGCGGCGATCTATGCCGCCCGCAAAGGCATCCGCACCGGCATCGCGGCGGAACGCTTCGGCGGCCAATTGCTGGATACGGTCGGCGTCGAGAATTTCATTTCGGTCAAGGAGACCGACGGGCCCCGTCTCGCCTCCGGCCTCGAGCAGCACGTGCAGAGCTACGACGTCGACATCATGAATCTGCAGCGTGCCGACGTGTTGATTCCGGGTGAGTTGATCGAGGTCCGCTTTGCCACGGGTGCCTCGCTCAAGGCTCGTTCGGTCGTGATCGCCACCGGCGCGCGCTGGCGCGAGATCAACGTGCCGGGCGAGCGTGAGTATCGCAATCGCGGCGTCGCATATTGTCCGCACTGCGACGGCCCGCTCTTCAAGAACAAGCACGTCGCCGTCATCGGCGGCGGCAACTCGGGCGTCGAAGCGGCGATCGACCTTGCCGGCATCGTAAGCCACGTGACATTGATCGAATACGACCCGCAGTTGCGTGCGGATGCGGTGCTCACGCGCAAGCTGCACAGCCTGCCGAACGTCACGGTCATCACGAGCGCGCAGACCACCGAGGTGCTCGGCGACGGCCAGCGCGTCAACGGACTGGTCTACAAGGACCGGGTCTCCGGTACGCTGCGCAACGTCGAACTGGCCGGCGTGTTCGTGCAGATCGGTCTAGTGCCGAACACGGACTGGCTCAAGGGCGCGGTGAAACTGACGCCGCGCGGCGAAGTCGAAGTCGATGCGCGGGGCCAGACCTCGGTACCCGGCGTGTTCGCCGCAGGCGACTGCACGACCGTGCCCTACAAGCAGATCGTCATCGCCGTCGGCGAGGGCGCGAAGGCCTCGCTGAGTGCGTTCGATTATCTGATCCGCTCGCCCTTGTCGGCCGCCGCCTGAGCGGCCGACGGGGTTTGGAATTTCGGCTGGAGGCGACGGCGCCCGGATCCCGGGCGCGGGCCGCTCGCTTCGCGACGCCCCACAATGAAGTGCTGACGCCGACGTTCATGCCGGTGGGCACGCATGCGGCGGTCCGCGCCCAGCGACGTGAGGACCTGCTCGACAGCGGCGTGCAGGTGCTGCTCGCCAACACCTATCATCTCCTGCTGCGTCCGGGCCTCGAGATCTTCGAGAAATTCGCCGGCATCCACGGCTTCATGAATTGGCCGCGATCGGTGCTCACGGATTCCGGCGGCTTCCAGATCTTCTCGCTCCCGGGCAGCCGCACGATGCGCGAGGAGGGCGCCGAATTTCGCAGTTACGTCGACAGGCAGACCGTCCACTTGAGCCCCGAGCGCAGCATCGCCGCGCAGAAATCGATCGGCGCGGACATCATGATGGTGCTCGACCAGTGCGTGCCCTCGACCGTGGACCACTCGGCCGCAAAAGCGGCCATGGACCTGACCCACCGCTGGGCACGGCGCTGTCTCACCGCCCGCGGTGACGGCGCCCAGGCCCTGTTCGGCATCGTCCAAGGCGCAAGTTATCCGGATCTGCGCCGCGAGAGCGCACGGGTCATCAGCGACATGCCGTTCGACGGATTTGCGATCGGCGGACTCGCGGTCGGCGAGACCGCGGCCGAGCGCGAGGAGTGCACCGGCATCGTCACGGAATCCCTGCCTCAAGACCGGCCCCGCTATCTGATGGGCGTCGGCACGACGCGCGATCTACTGGAAGCCGTGCATAGGGGAGTCGACATGTTCGACTGCATCCTGCCGACGGCGCTCGCCAAGCAGGGCGTCGCCTTCACCAGCCTCGGCCGCCGTGATCTGCGCCGCGCCGCCTATCGCGGCGTCGACGCGCCGATCGATCCGAACTGCACCTGTCATACGTGCACGACGTATTCGATTGCCTATCTCTGGCACTTGCAGCGGGTACACGAAACCCAGGGCTGGCAATTGCTGGGTCTGCACAATATCCACTTCTATCAGGAGCTCATGCGGCGCATGCGCGGGCACATCCTTGCCGGCACCTGGTTGGATTTCTACCGCGCACAGCGCGACGTCTTGGATGCGCGCGACAGCTACGGGCCCGCCGTGACCCATGTCACCAGGGCCCAGCGGCGCAAACTCGCCCTGCGGCGCGGCCGCTACGAAGTCGTCGCGCGAGACGGCGTCGGACACATTCGCGACATGCGCTCGGGCGAGATCATGCATCCGGTCGACGACCCACAAGAAGAGGCGCGATCGCTGTACGTCGGGCCGGCGCGCCTGGCGGAGCGTTTGCAGGCCGATGAGTCCGTTCCGCTGGTCATCTGGGATGTGGGTCTCGGCGCGGCCGCGAACGCCATGGCGACGATCCTCGTGGCCGAGGGCTTGGCGCGCGCGCCGGCTGTGGCCGCTGCGCGCGCACTGCGGCCCTTGTCGTTGCTCAGTTTCGAGAACGATCTCGATTCCTTGCTGCTCGCCCTGCAGCAAATCGACTTGTTTCCGTACCTACGCCATGCGGCGCCGCACCTGCTCGCCGTCGAGCATCGCTGGGCTGCCCGAGCGGCGGGTATCGAATGGCGTCTGCTGCCCGGCGACTTCCGCGCGTCGAAGTTCGCGGCGCCGCCTCCGGACATCATTTACTTCGATCCGTTCTCGTTCAAGACCGACAGCGATCTCTGGTCGCTGTCGGCGTTCCGCGAGCTCGCGCAAGTTTGTGCGACGTCGGCCACCGAGTTGTTTACCTATACGTACTCGACGAGCGTACGCGCCGCGATGCTGGCCGCGGGATTCTATGTTGCCAAGGGCTCGGCGACGGGGCCCAAAGCGGAAACCACGATCGCGCTCTCGCCGCGCGCGGCAGCGGGTCCGCACGGGCGGGAGTTATTGGGCGAGGAGTGGCTCGCAAAATGGCGGCGCAGCGACGCGCGCGTGCCGTTCGGCGCGGACCCGGAGGATCCGTCATGGCAGGAGGCGATCAGCGGACACCCGCAGTTTCACACGCGAGCTTGAGGCCTGGGTGGGGGCTGGCACGTTGCGCAGAGCGCGCCTTCAACCAGCAGTTGCCGATTTGGACTCGAGGGTGCGAATTGGCTGCCACGTGGCTTCATGAGGTAACATCAGCAGCGTAGACGAGGCTCTCAAGAAAAGCGCCTCGTCGTGCACGACAACCAATAAGTTGCGGTGTGACCGTCCCTTGACCGAGCCCTCGCGTGCTGTATTTTTAAGCTACGCCTCGCAGGATGCCGATGCGGCTCAGAAGATTTGCGAGGCCCTGCGCGCTGCCGGAATCGAGGTCTGGTTCGATAAGAGTGAGTTGCGGGGCGGTGATGCCTGGGATCAGTCGATCCGCAGGCAGATCAAGAATTGCGCGCTGTTCATTCCCGTCGTCTCGCGCCATACACACGACCGAGCTGAAGGGTACTTCCGGCTCGAGTGGAAGCTCGCCGTCGATCGTTCCTACCTCATTACGGCCACGAAGGCATTCCTGTTGCCCGTGGCGATCGACGACACGCCCGAGGACGACGAGCAGGTACCCGACAGGTTCCGCGAGCTGCAGTGGACGCGCCTGCCCGCCGGGGATACGTCCCCGGCCTTTGCGGAGCGTGTACAGCGTCTGCTGTCGGGTGAGACGGTTCCTTTACGGGGGCGTTCCCGCTCCGCCGGCAGCGCTGCTGTGGGCGGTGCGCCGACCTCGCGCGGAGTCATCCGTTGGCGGACCGGCGTGTCGTACGCGGTCATTGCGGTGGCGCTGGTTCTGACGCTCGGGTATCTCGGGTTTGAGCGATCCAAAGGGGCGAGACCCAATGTTCCCAACGCTGCATCGATCGCCGTGCTACCGCTGGCGAACGAAAGCGGCGACGCGAACCAGCAGTACTTCTCCGATGGAATCTCGGAGGACCTCATCACCGCGCTTGGGCAGTTTCCGGGACTCAAAGTAATCGGGCGTAGTTCGGCATTCCAGTTCAGAGACTCCAAAGAGGACAGCCGCAGCATCGGCACGAAGCTCGGCGTCGCGTATCTCCTGGAGGGGAGCGTACGGAAGTCCGGCGACATGATCCGGGTGAGTGCCGAGCTCATCGACACCGCAGATGGAAGCATGCAGTGGTCGCAGCGCTACGACCGCGCGTTCAAGGATCTCTTTGCACTGCAGGATGAGATCACGCATGCGGTGGCGGAGGCGCTCAAGACGAAGCTCCTGCGGGGTGAGCACGCGGCGGACCAGAGCGAGCGGCCCCCAAGTGGCAGCCTTGATGCCTACAATGCCATGCTGGAGGGGCGTTTTTATGCGCTGCGCGATACGCAAGCCGATTATCGCAGGGCGATCGAGTTCTTTGCGCAGGCGACGGCGATCGATCCGCATTATGCATTCGCCTGGAGCAAGTTGTCGGAAGCATGGTGCGACCTCGGTGGGGGATATCTCGAGGGCGCACCGGCGCAGGAGGCTTACGCGAAGGCGCGCGAGGCGGTCAACCGCGCGCTCGAGCTCTCACCGGACCTTGCAAGCGCGCATGTGGCCCACGGTTATTTGCTTCTGACCGCCGACTTCGACTGGCACGGAGCGGAAGCGGAGTATCATCGTGCGCTGACGCTGTCACCGAATGACGGCCTGGCAAAGTTCAATCTCGGGCTGGTGCTCGCGACTTTCGGGGAGGTCGATCGGGCCATTGAGCTCACGCGACAGGCGCTCGCCACCGAGCCGTTACAGAGCACGTCGTACACCTGGCTCGCCACTTATCTCTCGGGCGTCCACCGTCTGGATGAGGCCGAGAGGGCGATCCGAAGGGCCATCGAGTTACAGCCGACCACGACCGGATATCACGCTGTCCTCGCAATCATCGAGATCCAGCGCGGCAACGCGCAGGCGGCGCTCGCCGCCGCTCAGCAGGAACCCCCTGGAGACTGGCATGACAGTTCGCTCGCCCTCGCACTGCAGATCGGCACGGACCGGGCCGCAGCCGATGCGGCGCTCAAGACTCTCGTCGACAAGGATGCCGGCGTTGGCCCCTTTCAGATCGCCGAGGTGTACGCGCTGCGCGATGACGCGACGGCCACCTTCGAGTGGCTTGATCGGGCCTGGAGTAATCGCGATTCGGGCGTACAAAATCTCCTCTTCGACCCGTTCATCTTGCGCTACAAGGACGATCCGCGCTTCTCGGCTTTCTGCCGCAAGGTGGGCTTGCCGGTGTCGGGCGAAGCCGCCACAGTGGACCCGGCCGCGATGCTCGGAGACCGTCGCAGTTACGCGGTTTTCGCCTTCGACGGCAGTGAGAGGCAGTAGGCCATCGTCACGGCGAGTCCCGCCAGTATGGCGCCGAACCCAACCCATGTTGCCACCGCAAATGGGGCGAACGCCCACATCCCCGCGTAGATCAATCCGCTGAGCACCATGGACCAACCCGCGAACCGCTTGGCGCGTCGCGCGTGGGCGCTTGCAACGAAGGCCTTGGGAATCCGGTTGCCGAACCCGGCGACCATGATACCGATGCTGCAAAAGATGACCCGCTGCACGGTGTCGGCCTCGATGTAGCCCAGTCGATGCGCCAGAGTCGCGCCGAATGCCAGTGCAACGATGCCGCCGCCCCACGCGAGTCCTTCGATCGGTTCCCTGTTCATCGCGCAAGCTCCTTTCTGGGCTTCTTTACATTCACGCCCAGATCAAACGATTGGACGAAACCCAGCAGCGCGTCCTCGAGCACCGAGAGTTTCAAGTGGTAGATAACGGACTTCCCGGCCTTCTCGGCATGCACCAGGTCGGCCTCCTTCAGCACGCTGAAGTGCGCCGACATCGTCGGCTTGGAGACGTTGAACCGGCAGCTCAGTTCTCCGGCGCTCATCGGCCCTTTCCGCAGGAGCTGCAGCACGCGCCGCCGGGTGGGATCAGAGATCGCCTTGAATACCTGACTCATAATGCGATGATTAGCTAACCATCGAACAATGTCAAGAATTTTGATTGTGCCGGGCGGCCACCCGTCAATGTGTGGCGCGACCAGCCAAATCCACGCGACCGTCAGTCGATGGTGGGACAAGGTCGGTGCAGCGAGAGCCCGTCATGGTCCGCCAGAACGGCTTGCCCGCCCGAGTCCCTGCACCGGTGTTACGTCCGCTGCAACGCGCCCCGGCAGATTCGCTCCAGGAGTTCGGGAAATTCGATCCCCGCGGCTTTCGCGGCTTGGGGCAACAGACTCGTGGCCGTCATGCCGGGTAAGGAGTTGGCTTCCAAGCACCAGAAACCGCCCTGCGCATCGCGGCGAAAATCCACGCGACTGTACGCGCCGAGTTTTAACACCGTGTGGGCTCGCAGCGCCAGCCTCTGCAGCTGCAGCGATTCCGCGGCCTCGATGGCCGCGGGAAAGACCTCGCGCGCCCCACCAGCCTGGTACTTTGCTTGATAGTCGAACACCTCGCCGGGAGCGAAGATTTCACCGACAGGCAAGGCCTCGCCGTCCAGGATGCCAACCGTGAATTCCCTCCCGGCAATGAACGCCTCGAGCATGACTTCGGAGTCATAGCTAGCCGCGCGATCAATGGCGGCCTGTAAGCGCGATGGGTCCCGGACGACCGTCAGTCCGACCGTGGATCCCTGCTTGTTCGGCTTGACGACCACGGGCCAGCCTAGCTCTCGTTCGACACTGTCCGCTGCGGAAGGCGCCATCAGCCAATTCGGTGTGGGCACCTCGACCGAACGGAATAGCCTCTTACTGAGTTCTTTGTCCATCGCAGCCGCGCTCGCGATGTGGTTGCTACCGGTATAGGTGAGGCCCGCGAGATCGAGCACGGCCTGAATGCGGCCGTCCTCTCCCGCACCGCCGTGCAAGGCCAGAAAGACGAGATCTACCTCCCGCATATCGAAGACCGATGGCGACAGCGCGAGGGCGCGGCTGCGCAGGCTTGCGACCTGCGTCTCCGAGGGCGGCTCGGGGGCGACCCCTGAGGCGAGGAGGCGTCGCTCGGCCGCGGAGTCCAGCAAGCCCGTTGCGGTATCAACGGCGGAGATATCGTGACCGAGGCGCCGTAGCGCGGGAATGATTTGGGCCGCGCTCGCGATCGAGACGTCCCGTTCCTCGCTAGTTCCCCCAAATAGAACGGCAATCTTCATTCGGCTGCCCCTCATCCCCTGATCCTCTCAATCTGCGGGAGGTCCCTGCG
>Ga0116226_10004261_pt1 | contig 12650 bp, 7 predicted proteins | sample S1TSphfallax_FD_89692 | JGI IMG/M metagenome (GOLD analysis project Ga0116226, IMG submission 89692) | Host-associated microbial communities from peat moss isolated from Minnesota, USA - S1T2_Fa - Sphagnum fallax MG | ecosystem: Host-associated > Plants > Peat moss > Unclassified | place: USA... | reverse complement strand
CTGTCGCGGGTCCGCAGCACGAAATTATCGATATCGCGCGCGGTCAGCCAATGGACCAGCGAGCCGGCCAGAAAATACCAGCCACCCAGCACCACCAGCAGGCAGGCGAAAGCGATCAGCGCCGACAGACGCCGCAAACGGGGGGGTGGTTCCTGGGAAGACTTCTCGCCGCTGGCGGCTGGCGTCGCCATTAAGGACTATCCCTGCTGCAACTCGGTCATGACGGCGATGGCAGCGTCGAATTCGCTCTGGATCACCGGGCCGAGCGAGGCCAGGGTCGCGGGATCGGTAGGCGGCGAGCGCTCTATGCCGTCGCACAGCTCGGCAAGACGCAGCAATCCCAGACTCCGGGCGCCGCTTTTGGCCGTGTGGGCGACGCGGGCCAGGTCCTCGGTGCGTCCCTCGGTCGCGGCGGCGATCATGGCATCGCGCCGGGAAGACGCCACCGACAGCAACGTCCCGATGATTTCCAGTCCCGCTCCGCCGGTCTCCTCATCGAGACGATCGAATAAGGCGCGGTCGAACAGTTCCTTGCTCCGCCAATCGGCGGTTTCACTACCCATTATGTCGGCAACCCCTCGGCACGACGCTTGATTGCCAAATCTTGCTGGGTTTTTCGATCGGTCTCAAGTCTCGTTGCAACGAAATCTCAACCGGCGCCGGAAACAGTCTCATCCCAACGCGGCCAGCATCATGTTGAAGCGGACGCTGGCCAAATGGACATTCTCCAATACTTCGTCGTCGAGTTCGGCCTCGCGGTCGAGGCCTGAAAGGCCGTCATCCTCGTCTCCGCCACCGATGGCACCGCGCAGGCGGTCGGCCAGGAACATGGCAATCGCGCGATAGAAGCGCGCGGCCAAGCCGGTGTCGGCGTGCAGTTTACGCCTGACCACCTCCTGCGAAAGGCACAGACAAACCGACGTCTCCTCGGCCCGTACCGAGGCTGAGGCCGGCCGCTGGTCGACCATCGAGATTTCGCCAACCACCTCTCCGCTGCCCAGGCTGGCGAGGTGGCGCTGGCCCTTCTCGAGATAGACCGAGAACCTGCCCGACAGGATGATATAGATATGCTTGTCCCGGGCGCCCTCGGTGACCAGCATGGCGCCCCGTTCGACCACGTGTTTCTGCCCTGTCTGGGCGATCCATTTCACGTCCTCGTCGGACAATTGGCCGAACAGGAACAATATTTTGCGCATTGGCTTCTCCTGTCAGTTGATTTGCTGACGTAGCGCGAACTGCCGGAACGGGCCGTCTTGGTCGATAAGCTCGTCATAGCGCCCGGATTCGACGATCCGGCCCCCGGCGAGGAAATGGATGCAATCGGCATTCTGCACGGTGCTCAGGCGGTGGGCGATCACCAAGCGCGTGCAGCCCAGATTTTCCATCCGCTCGGTAATGGCGCGCTGCACGATATTGTCGAGCGCGCTGGTCGCTTCGTCGAGCAGGATCAGCTTGGGCCGGCCGACCAGGGCGCGCGCCAGCAGCATGCGCTGCACCTGGCCGCCGGAAAAGGCGGCGCTGCCCTCGGTCACCACTGTATGCATCTGCATCGGCAGGGCCCGGATCTCATCGGCGATACCGGCTTTTTCCGCGGCCTCCCAGGCCTCGTCGAGCCCGCCGGAACGCGAGGCCAGGATGTTGTCCAACAGCGAACCGGCGAACAGCTGGCCGTTCTGGCGGACGATGCCGAGTTGCCGGCGCATCCGGATCAGATCGAGGCGCTGCAGATCCTTGCCATCGTAGAGCACGGTGCCGCCGGTTGGCCGCTCGAACCCGAGCAGCAGCCCGAGCAGGGTCGATTTGCCGGCTCCCGACTGGCCGACGAGCGCGACGAACTTGCCGGGGTCGGCCGTGAAGGAAACGCCGTGCAGGACCGGCCGGTCGGACTGGTAACCGAAGCGGAGGTTTGACACTTCTAGCTTGCCCGACAATTCGCCTGGATCCTGCGCGCCGTGCGGCACTTCGGGCGTGTTCTTCATAATCGGCTCGGCCCGCATCAGCAGCGGCTTGAGGGCGACCACCTGCGGGATTGCCCGGGCGACCGCCATGCCGGCGCCAAGAAACCCCTGAAACGCAAAGATGAAGGCGATATAGGCGCCGGTCGAGAGGGCGTCGCCCTGCGTGACCCTCAGCAGCACGAACACCGCCGCCAGGATGAGGATCTCGCTAGACTCGAGGAAGACGTTGAAGATCGAGCCGATCATTCTCGCCTTGAGAGACCGGCTGCGCATCTCGGCGGAATTTTCCGCCCAGCGGGTGAACGCCCTGCGCTCGGCGGCGAAGGAGCGGATGACGGTGATGTTCTCGATGATCGCCTGGGTAAAGGACGCCATGTTGGCGGTCATCGTCTCGCCCGTCAGCACCGCTTTGATCTGGCGGATGCCGACCAGGGTCGCGATGCCGAACAGCGCCAGCACGATGGCCAGAACCACGAGCGCCGCCACGGCATCGTAGTAAAGCAGCAGAAAAATACCCGACAAGCCGAAAATGCCCGTCATGGCGATGTTGAGCACCAGATTGCTGCCGCTGCGGCGGATCGTGTCGACGGACAGGGCCCGCATCGCCAGGTCCGCGCTCGAAAAGGTGCGCAGCACGCCCGAAGGCAGCCGCAGAACGCGGTCCATCACCCCGCCATGAATCACCGCCGCCAGCCGCCCGTCGAGCCGGAGATGGCAGATATCGGAACAGATTTTCAGCAGCGAACTGGACAATTGCAGCATGCCGAGCACCACCCCCAGCGCCGCCACCTCGCCCCTCAGCTGGTCGGGAATGAAGACGTCTATCATCTCGGCTGTGGCCGGCGGCAGGATCAGGCCGATCAGGCTGGCCGCGGCCGACGCCAACGCCAAGGTGATGAGATCCATGCGGACGGCCATGACGCCGACCAGCAACAGATCGCGCGCCCTGAGCGGCCGGTTGGGCAGCGAGGAAATGATGCCGATAGCCGGCGACACGATGCTCGCCGCCAGCGCCGCATCCACCCGCTCAGGCGGCGCGCTTCGACGCAGGATGCGGTAACGGCCAAGCCAGTCGGGCACCAGTGCCACCGGCTCGTCGCTGCCGGTCAGGCGCGCCATCAGCGGCCCCATGTCGGTGGTCCACCAACTCCCGCTCAGCCGGACCTTGCGGCAGCGTCCGCCATTGTCCTCGGCGAAGCTCTCGAAACTGGCCTGCGGCGCAGCGGAGCGCGCCGGCTTGCGCCCGGTCAGCTTGGTGTAGACGAAACCGAAATCGCTGTCCCCCTCGTGACCCGCGCGATCGGGAGCCAGGATACGGCGATAGCGTGCCAGGGCGTTTTGCAAGCCGCGCTCGACCAGTTCGTCGCGCTCGACCAGACGCCGCTCCTCGGCCTCCTCCTCGGCGGCGGTGATGATCGCCAGCGCGCGCAGCAGCAGCCCATGAAAGCGGCGCATGTCCTCCCACGCATCGGCCCCCAAGCCAAGCAGCGCCCCGGTATCGCCGGCGCTCACTCGGCCAGCGGCGCCGGCGCACAGCCAGGTGGCGCTGGTGAGCGGCACCGCTTGCCCGGGCTCCGTCGGGGCTACGCCGAGGAAGGTCGGATGCAGATGAGTCTCCCCCACCGCCCAAACGACGCCCTTGCCGGCAGCGACCGCCTCGCCCGCCTCCAGGGCCAAGGAGGTATCCCCGGCGCTCAGCGCGCGGACGCGGGGCCGATCCAAAGCGCGACGAGCGATGCCGTCCGACAATAGCGCCACCCACTGGTCGATCATCACCGCCACCGCGTCGCGCTGGACAGGGTCGCGCCCCAGCGCGTCAAGATTGTCCGAGGCCAGCCGGGACAGCGCGCCCCCGGCGGGCGAGGCGGCGATCAGCAGCCCACCGTCGGTCACCCCGCCGATCAGCAGCCCGCCCGCCGTCACCGTGCCAAGGAAATGGCGCGCATTGGCGATCAGGGCATAGACCTCGAAGGATCCTTCTTCGACTCGCAGCAACTGACGCTCGCCATTGAGCGGGACCATGGTCCCACCCGCGATCCTGGTCGCCATCCGGTTTTCGCCCTGACTCAATTTTCCACCAGCTCGCGATAGAGGCCGCCCTTCGCCATGAGCTGGTCGTGGGTCCCACCATCGACCACCCGACCCTGGTCGAGCACGATGATGGTGTCGCAATCGCGAATGGTGGACAGGCGGTGGGCAATGATCACCGTTGCGCAGCCGCGATGCCGGATCGCCGTCATCACCTCGGCCTCCGTGATCGGATCCAGCGCGCTGGTCGCCTCGTCGAGCACCAGCAGGCGCGGCTCGGCGGCCAGCGCCCTGGCGATCGCAAGGCGCTGACGCTCGCCGCCACTGAGATTGCGCCCGTTCTGGGCCAGCATGGAATCGAAGGTACGCGGCTGGGCCGAAATGAATTTCAGCGCCTGGGCGTCACGCGCGGCGGCAACGTAGCGGGGTTCCGGAACGGTGGGGTCCCACAGGGTCAGATTATCGCGCAGACTGCCCTCGAAAAGTCCAACATGCTGGTCGACATAAGCGACGGTGCGGCGCAATTGCGAGGGCGGCCATCGATCGAGCGGGCGGCCCAGAACCAAGATCGCCCCCGCGCTCGGCTCGACCAGCCCGACCATCAGGCGACCCAGCGTCGATTTGCCGCACCCCGACCGCCCGACCAGCGCGACACGCGATCCCGGACCAATCCTTAAGGAAACATCGTCTAGAACGGTGGCCGCCAGAGGACCGTAGCGGAAGGACACATGGTCGAGCGTGATCAGGCTGTCCACTGGACCGAGCGGCGGCGACAAAACGACCGGCGGAGGGGCAGGTTGCGGATAATGGTCGATATCGGACAGACGCTCGGACAGGCCGTGCAGGCTTTGCAGCTGACCGCCGAACCCGACCAGCCCGAGCAGCGGGTGGCTGAATTCCACCATCAATGTCTGGAAGGCGACCAGCGCGCCGATGGTCAGCGCGCCGTCCATGATGCGCAGGCCGCCGGCCACCAGCACCGCGACACCGGCCAGCGCCATCACCATCGCGCTGGCCTCGCCCAGCAACGTGGCGCGGAGCGCGCCCTGCTGCTCGGCCGACAGCACACGGGCCTGAGCGCCGGCCCAGCGGGCAATGAACCCGCCTTCGGTGCCCGAGGCCTTGAGATCGTCGATCATCGACAGTCCCTGCATGGTGATGCCGTAGAGCTTGGCTTCGTCGTGGATCTTGCGGCGCGCCGTCTCCTCCATTCCGCGGGCCGCCGCGGCCAGGACGGCAAAGGCGAGCAGGCCGCTTCCTACCGCGATGGCGGCGAGCAGCGGATCGAGGAAGAACAGGGCGATGCCGTATCCGAGGATCGACACCAGTCCGACCAGCGCGGGGATCAACCCGCCGGATACCTGGCCGGCAATCTGATCGACGAAGGTCAGGCGGTTGGCGATGTCGCCGGCGAAGCGCTGGGAGAAAAAGCCAAGCGGCAGGGACATCAGCCGCCACATGTGCCGCACCGAAAGATTGCCGCCCAACGCCGCCTGACTTCGCGCCAGCGCGAGCATATTGAGCCAGGACAGCAGGGCCTTCAGCACGGCGGTGACGACCATCGCCACCACCAGGGCCGCGGTCCACGACCAGTGCTTCTGGATCACCATTTCGTCGACGAACAGCCGATTGAAGCTGGCGACCAGCAATCCCGGCACCAGCAGAGCGATACCGCCGACCAGCCCATAGGCGAGGCCCTTCCTTACTCCGCGCAAATGGCCCATCACGACGGAAGCCAGGCTTGGCCTGCTGCCCTTCGGCTCGAACTGGTCGGTCAGGGCGAAACACAGGGCGACCCCGGTAAAGCCCCGTTCGAACTCGCCGCGCAGCATCGCGCGGCGGCCCGCTGCCGGATCGTTGACCCAGACGCGCTCGGCATCCATGGCCTCGACGACAATGAAATGGTTGAAATTCCAGAAGACGATCAGCGGCATCGGCAGCGCCGCCAGCTCGGCGACGCCCTTGCTCACGCCCTTGGCCGCCAATCCGAACGTCCGCGCCGCCCGCACGATATTGCTGGCCTTGGTGCCGTCGCGATTGACACCGCATTGGGTCCGCAGTTCTTCGAGCCCAACCCAGCGGCCATAATAAGCCAGCACCATCGCGAGGCAGGCGGCGCCGCATTCCACCGCCTCCTGCTGAAGGATGGTGGGCACGCGAAGCCGAACCAGAGTCCCGGCAAACAGTCTCATTGCGCCAGGTCGCCCAGCAACTTGCGCAAGGCCGGCATGACCATCTGGATCAGCCGCCGATGGTCTATAACCACGTCGGCGGTGCAGGGACTGCCAACGCTGAGACGTTGGGCTGGCCCCGCCGAGGCCGACCAGCGATAGCCGGTGACCGTGACGGGGTCGGCATCGAGGTTGGCCCGGACCTCGAACGGCGCGCCGCCAGCCGACAATTCCTGCACCAGGGTGCGGTTCTTGAGGGTGCGCTGCATTCCCTCCTGCGTCGCCGGCAGGGTGGCGACCCAGGTAGCGCGGCCGAAGATGAAGCCATACTCCTCGCGCTTGACCGTCGAGGGAACAATATGAACCTCCATGCCGGGGCGAACCCGCTTGCCCTCGGTCGGGGCCAGAAACAAGCTGGCGATCAGCGGGATCGGCCGATCGGCGGCGGCGCGGCCAGCCTCCTCGTCGGGCACCAGCGAGACCAGCGCTCCGCCTCGGTCGATCAATTCGCCTTCATCGACCTTTATCTCGGCGACAACGCCCGCATATTGACTGGTGACCACTGACAGGCGGGCAATGCGATCTTGCAGCATGTCGACCTTGCGCCGCGCCGTTTCCGAGAGGAGCTGGCGGTTGAGCTGTTCGCGCTCGCTCTCGGCCTTCGTGTGGTGATCGTCCGCCGCGAGGCGCTGCTCGGCGGTCAGGTTGCGCTCCAGTTCCTGGCGCGCTTCCTCGAGTTGGGCGCGCGCCGTGAACACCCGTTCCTTGGTCGTGAAGCCCTTCGCCTGAAGCTTCTCCTCCCCGTCGAGCAGTGTGGCCAATGCCGCCATACGCTCGCGGTTGGCGGCGACCACCCGTTCGAGTTCTTCGCGCTGAGCGCGGATCAACTGGTCGTTATCGCCAAGTGCGCGGCTCTGCAGGGCTCTTATTCGCTGGGAGTCCGATTCGGTCTCGGCCAGTTCGGCCTTGGCCTCGGCGAGTTCCTGCAGCAGGTCGGGCTGGGTCAGACGGGCGATGACCTGGCCGACGGCGACATGCTCGCCCGGTCCGATCACCATCTCGGCAACGCGTCCGGCCCCTTCCGAGATCACATCCTTGACGCCGCCTGGCAAAATGAGAATGCCTTGCGCCTGCACGGTAACCGGAACCGAGATCATGAAACTCGCCGCCACCATCGCGGCGATCAGGAACAGCGCCGTTCCCAGCAGGATGTAATGGGCCGGGCGCACGATGACGACGCCGAGGTCCAACTGGTCGGGCGACGCCAGTTGGTCGACCGCAGCGGCCTGGAATATCGATCTCCCGCCGGCCGGCGCAACGGCGTCCAGCGGCGCGAGCGATACCGCTGGCGCCTGCGGCCGGCGCAGGCGCAACGCCATCGCGCGCAGATCAGGCGCTTTCATTCATACCCTCACCCACACCGAGCGACGATCGCCGAAACGGTCCAGATCGGGCCGGGAGGCCCGATCCGGATCCGAGCCTCAGTAGCTAGATACCGCGCTGACGATCGAGCTGGCCGCGCTGCTGACGGCGTTGCCAACCGAGCTGGCTACGCTCGATGCCGTGTTCTCGACCGTATTGACCGCCGTGGTCGCGGTGGAAGCCACCGCGTGTGCCGCGGTCGAGGCCGTGTTCTCGACCGTATTGACCGCCGTGGTCGCGGTGGACGCCACCGCGTGTGCCGCAGTCGAGGCCGTGTTCTCGACCGTATTGACCGAGGTGGCGCCAATATGAGCCGCGCTGCCCGCGACGTTGGTCGCCTCCGAAGCCACGCCGGTGGCGGCGACCGTCGCACCATGTCCGATCTCAGAGGTCGGAATGGTCACGTTGGTGCCGAGGGTCAGGCCGCCGATGCCGATATCGATCGTCCCGCCCAGGCCGAGGTTAAGATTGCCGCCGCTGATGCTGGCGCCGCCATGGATACCCGCGCCGACCGAACCGGCGTCGATCACGCCGCCGGTGGCGCCGACAGCGCCAATCTGGCCGCCGACGCCGACAGTGCCGGTGACGGCGGTATAGTCGCCGGCATAGGTGTTGGTGTTGACCGTGACCCCGCCGATGCCGGCCTTGGCTTCTGCGCTGGCCTGAGCGGCGACGCCGCTGGTAACCGTGGCTCCTTCGGTGACGGTCGCGCCATGCCCGGCACTCTGGGACGCGTTGACGCCGAGGGAGGTCGAGGCATCGACGCCGGCGGACACGGTGGCATGGACGTTGCCTGCGCCGACCCCGATACTGGCCTGGGCTTGCGCGCTGGCCTGGTCGGACGCGGTGATGCTGACGCCATGGCCGACATCGATGGTTGAACTGATCGAGGCTCCCGCGCCGACGGTGGCGGTGACCCCGGTCGGGCCGGCATGCGCCGTGGCCCCGATGCCGGCGCTCTCGGTATCGGTGATGGTAACCCCGCCGATGGAGCCCGATTGGGTGGCGCTCACACCGGCGCCGGCCGCGGCGGTCGCGGAGTGATTGGTGACCGTGGTGCCGGCACCAGTCGAGGTCGGGGAGGTATATCCGCCGACGGTGGTCGGATCGAAACTGGCGGTCGAGGTGATCTTGACTTTTGAGGCGCTGGCGGGCGCCGGAGCGGTCGTGGCCGCGCCCCCGACGACTCCCTCAAGGTCGGCGTCGCTGACACCGTCCAATACCGCAATATCAACCTTCATTTGCTTCTTAGCCATGAGAAGTACCCCTGCCTTGAAAGAGAAGATGAATAATTTCGCGCGGCGGAAACGAACAACCCCTGCTCGGACTCAGCCGCACACAGTTGGAGGCGGAGCAGCGGCCAACCGCTGACCACCGCTTCCCGCCATGGAAAAACTTTAAAAAAAATTGGAGAATGAGCCCCCTAAACCCCTGATTGCGGAACCTATCATTTTTTCTAATCTGAAATCTAGACTGACATCGCCATGAAGAGAATTTGTTCCGAACCGAATCCCTCACTGTTCGAACGGGCTTTCGACGCTTGGCGCCAGATCGTCGGGGACGTCTGGGCGACGCGCGATCCAGGCGACCTCGCCCTCGCCAATCAGGCGACGTTCGCCGCGCCGGCATCCCTGATTGCGGCCATCCACCCCGCCGATCGGGCCGAACTCGCCGCCTGTCTGGAAGTTGCCCGGCGCTTTGGCATCGCCCTTCATCCGGTCAGCACCGGACGCAATTGGGGTTACGGCTCGCGGCTGGCGCCGGCCACGGGCAGCGTTCTGCTGCGCCTGGGCCGGCTCGACCGCATTACCGCCTATGATGAGGATATGGGCTTTGTCGCCGTCGAGCCGGGCGTCACCTTTGCCGCCCTGGCAGACTTCCTGCGCGAGCGCGGCTCGACCTTGCTGCCGCCGGTGATCGGCGGCAGCCCGGGCGCCTCGATCCTAGCCAACGCCCTGTCGCGCGGGATCGGCAAGGGCCCCTATTTCAGCATGGCGGGACGCTGCTGCGGCCTCGAAGTGATGCTGCCCGACGGCGAAATCCTGCGCACCGGATTCACCGAAGAGCCGCTGCGGCGGCTTGCCCGCGATGCGCCGGGCCCGTCGCTCGACGGGCTGTTCCTGCAGAGCAATCTCGGCGTCGTGACCGAAGCCGGCTTCTGGCTGGAACCGTCGCCGGCAATGCAGGAGATGATCCCTCTCACCCTGCGGCAGGACGAGGATCTCGCTTTGCTGCTCGACCGCCTGCGCAGGCTTTTGCAACGCCACGACCACAGGTTGCAGATTGAACTCGTCAATGATTATCGCATCGCCATGATGGTGGGCCGGCCGGCGGCCGCCGCGGCGGAGCCCATCCCGCGCGAAGCGCTCGCCGGGGCGATGAAAGACCTCGCCGGAACGGCTTGGCTCTGCGCCGCCACCCTGTGGGCCGACAGCGAAGCCGAAATGGCCTGGCGCCGAGAGGAGATTCTTGGCGCTTTCATGCCGTGGCGAGAAGCGGTCGGCCAGCCTGTGCGCGACCCCGTCGGCGCCTTCGCTCCCGGGTTGGGCGGATTGGCGGGCATGTATTGGCGCAAGGCGGGCGCGATGCCGGCGAACCCTGATCCCGACCGCGACCGCTGCGGCCTGCTGTGGATCGCCCCGGTATTGCCAATGAATCGGGAGGGCACCGCTATCCTGGCGACGCTGCAGGCGATCATCGCCGCGCACGGCTTCGAACCGGCCGTCTCGCTGCGACTGGAAGGCGGCAGGGCGATGTTCGGGATCCTGTCGCTGGTCTATGACCGCGATCAGCCCGGCGCGGACGACCGGGCGGCGCTGTGCCATGGCGCCCTGGCCTCGGCCATGCGCGGCCTCGGCGTGACGCCCTATCGCCACGGCCTGCTGGATGCCATGACGGACCGCGACAGGCCGGCGCTGCTCCATCGCCTCAAGCGCCAGTTGGACCCCAATTCAATCCTGTCACCCGGCCTTTACGGCCTCTAGCGCCTCGTCCTGCCCGCATTAACACTGAGATCATCGACCGCGTCGGACATCCGGTTCAGCCTCAAGAGTTGTTTCTGTTCCGGTCTTTGGTGTCGATGAGGTGGTGGAGCGCGCATCACCTTCGGATGGATCGGCTCGACAACGTCATTCGGCCGGCAGGTCAGGAAGGCGAACAGCAGATGCTCGCCGACATTCGATTCTTTCTTGGCGCCGCGGTCACCCGTCCAGCGGGGTCACACGCCAGCGAACATGGTCGTATCATTGCCCGTGCCGGCGAACCATGCTTCGGCGCGCAGAAGACGGTTTGCCTCGGTCGATCACGCTTTAGGACGGAGAATTGCGAAAGCCGTACTGACCAGCGCCATAAAACTTGCCAGCCACAGGGTGATCCGCGCTTCGTCCATGACCGTCGTAAGGAGGTCTATTTCTGAGAATTGTTTAACAAGCGGATCAAGGACGATCATTAACATGGGGGCCGCACGCCAAGCTGTTGCCCATCAGTCCGACCATCACGTCAGATGGCGTATTTCCCTTGAAGGATCGCCGGTTCAGGACGCAGCCTGCGCAAAAGATGGGAACTGCGATGGCAAGGGTGTAGAGGTCTCCCCTGCCCCAGGCTGAAGAGCTCATGCGAGGAGATGGGCCGCCTTAACGAAGATAGCCAATCCCGCGCCGCCAGCCGCGGCCAGGACTTTGACTGTATCGCCATAGCCCATAGCGCCAATGTGCACAGGAACATTACGGAACGTTATGCACATCACATGTGTCAGTTTGAGCACACTTGCAAGAGTCGATTGAGGGGCGCCTCACCACCCTCAGGCTATGAGGGATAATGGATACACCAACCAATAGCTTAGTGACCTGGCCCAGGATATCAACCCGGCGAAGGCGCATAGACCGTGGCAATCATTTCCCACGTTTTACCGCGCACTGCTCCCCCCTGCTTCCCCAGAAAACAAGAAGGGCCGGCGTCATTGCTGACCCGGCCCTCGCTTATCCAGCCATTCCCGATCGTTAGGGATGGTGGGCGCTACAGGGATTGAACCTGTGACCCCATCCGTGTGAAGGATGTGCTCTCCCGCTGAGCTAAGCGCCCGTCCGACAAGAGGGCGGTGTTATAAAAGGCACTTGGCAGGCCTGTCAAGCGCGCATCTTGGAAAGAGGGGCCCGGCCGCCTATCTCTTGGCCATGATCGCTTATTCCCTTCTCGACCTCTCGCCCATCCCGCGGGGCGCTTCGCCGTCCCAGGCCCTGGCCAACACGCTCGACCTGGCGCAGCACGCCGAGCGCTGGGGCTATAATCGCTACTGGCTCGCCGAGCATCACAATATGCCGGGCATCGCCAGCGCCGCCACCTCGGTGGTGATCGGCCATGTGGCCCAGGGCACCCGGACCATCCGCGTCGGCGCCGGCGGCATCATGCTGCCCAACCATTCGCCGCTGGTCATAGCCGAGCAGTTCGGCACGCTCGACGCCCTGTTCCCCGGCCGCATCGATCTCGGGGTGGGCCGGGCACCCGGCTCGGACCAGATCACCGCCCGGGCGCTGCGCCGCGATCTGACTGAGAGCGTTGACGATTTTCCCCGCAATGTGATGGAACTGCTGGCCTATTTCGAGCCGTCCGAGCCCAATCAACCGATCCGCGCCGTGCCGGGCGACGGCTCGCTTGTGCCCGTCTGGATCTTGGGCTCCAGCACCTATGGCGCGCAACTGGCCGCGATGCTGGGACTGCCTTATGCCTTCGCCTCGCATTTCGCGCCCGATAGCCTGCCCGACGCGATCGATATTTATCGCGACCGCTTCAAGCCGTCGACCTATCTGGAAAAGCCGCATGTGATGGCCGGCTTCAACGTCTTCGCCGCTCCGACCGACGAGGAAGCAAGCTATCTGTTCACCTCCCAGCAGCAGGGCTTCGCCAATCTGCGGCGCGGCCAGCCAGGCCCCCTGCCCCCGCCGGTCGAGGACATCGCTTCGGTGCTGTCGCCGATGGAAATCGCCATGGTCGACCGCACCCTGGCCTATCGCGCGGTCGGCTCGCCCGACACCGTGCGCCGCCGTCTCGCCGCGTTCATCGCCGAAACCGGGGT
>Ga0116226_10004260_pt1 | contig 12651 bp, 10 predicted proteins | sample S1TSphfallax_FD_89692 | JGI IMG/M metagenome (GOLD analysis project Ga0116226, IMG submission 89692) | Host-associated microbial communities from peat moss isolated from Minnesota, USA - S1T2_Fa - Sphagnum fallax MG | ecosystem: Host-associated > Plants > Peat moss > Unclassified | place: USA... | reverse complement strand
TTCCAGGGACCACCAAGAAGGCTAATCTAGAGTCCAACATTGGAGCTGTTGCTGTTGCTTTGAGCAAAGAGGAAATTGCAGAGATTGAAGCTGCTGTGCCTATTGATGAAGTTGCAGGTGGCGCTAATCTTCCTGTCAATTTGCAATTATCACGGCATTATGCGTTATCCCCACCACTTTCTTCATGGAAAGAGGGGATTTAGGGTTTAGGCCATAGTTGGTAGAATTTGAATGGCAATGACCTGAACAAATATTGCTTGGATCAATTGGCCAGAGTGAACTGATATGCCCGTATTATGCAAATTATAAGGCTTCCATAATACGTATGAATTTTTGGTAAAGAGAATTGTGACTTGCTGTGGAGCTCAGATGCTTAGACTACTTCGCACCAGTGTTGGTTGGGTAGTAGAAATGGCACGGAACCCCTGCCAGTTATGGGGGCGGTTCTTAGGGTTCATAACTGAAGTTCTAAAAAGAAATCAAATAACTGGGTTATCTATATGTAGTCACATTTACTATTTTGAGGTCTAGTAGCTAAATCTGCTCAATTTTCGCTTGGCCTATGGTTACCTGACGCTATGGAGGGACCTACTCCTATTTCTGCACTCATTCATGCTGCTACTATGGTAGAAGCAGGTATTTTTCTTGTAGCTCGCTTATTTCCTCTTTTTCAGGCTTTACCTCTCGAAATGGGTGTAATTTCTTGGACAGGTTCAGCAACAACTCTATTAGGAGCTACCATAGCTCTTGCTCAAAGATATATTAATAAAGGTTTAGCTTATTCTACTATGTCTCAATCAGGCTACATGATGCTAGCTCTAGGTATAGGTTCTTACAAAGCTGGTCTTATTCATTTAATCACACACGCTTATTCCAAAGCTTTATTATTTCTTGAATCCAAATCCATCATGCATTCTATGGAACCAATTGTTGGATATTCCCTCATAAGAGTCAAAATATGGCTTTTATGGGTGGTTTGAAAAAACATATGCCAGTTACATGGACAACTTTTTCTCTGTGGTATTCCTCTTCTGGTCTAAGGATGAGATTCTTGCAAATAGTTGGTTCTATTTCCCACTTATTAGATGGATACCTTGGATCACGACCGGATGAACTGCATTTTATATGATTTGTATATATTTCATCATTTTCAAAGGCAATTTGAGAGCCAATTCCTTTACAAAATCTTTTTTTGTTTTGGGGGTAACAACATCCAAAAAGTTGGATAGGAAAGAAAAAAAGCCTATCTCGCTATATGCAGACACTAGAATAAATATGGAAAGAGATGATGTAATCTTATTCCGGGCAAGATATAATTTGTATCCTAAATAATGTTATTTCCTTTAGTTGTATTAGCAGTACCCATTTTATTTTCCGGATTGATAGGAATTCCTACTTTGCAACAACCATTGAATCCTAATCCCTTGTTTCATTGGCTATATCAATGAATCAATGGCCCCTATAAAGTAATTTATAAAGAAAATTGGTTGAAGTTTCTATCGAATGGAATAAATTCAGTTGGTATAACTTTGTTTAGACTTTTTATTGTTTATTTCCTATATGAACCTATCCATTTCCATTCATGGAATATACGGGATAATTTCGTACCCTTATTAGAAAAGGAGGAGGGAACCCCTTTTACATTTCATATATACTTTATCATTTTTCCGAGGATATATAGATGGTTATTACAATATCATTTTATTTTTTTTAATACGAATACTAGTTAAGAATAGTTTTTTTCTCAACAAATGGATAATAAACGGAATTGTCAATGGATGATGAACCCTAAACTCTTTGATGGACTCAATTGCGAGTGCGAAAATGAAAACAACGGTAAGGAGTTTGGGTATGTTCTTTGGTTCGTAACACTTCGGAGGTAAAGGGGCATGCTAGAGCTCCGAGATGGGGACTAAGACGAATGACAAGCGAGTCAATTATTCACATGAACTTACACAAACTAAATAACAAGTTGGTTAATGTGTAGTTGAAACACTTTTGGTGCATGGATAAACCACGAGCAAACATGGACTCACAAGATTCATCACGACCAGGACTTGGGGGAAACCACCACCTTCCTCTCATAGTATTTTGTGTGCTTAGCCATAGAGCTTACACCCAAATGTCATTTTTTCTCAGGACTCCAAAATTGAGTCTTAAAATTCTTGAAATTGGGACTTCCATGACTTTGGAGGCTGATAACTTTTGTCATGTTGGGATACCATGCCCTACTTGACAACCTTCACAGGTTTGTAGTGACATTTTTAGGTATGTCAATGTGTTTAATCATGAATATCAATGTTCATAACAATGAGAGACAATGGAATGATGTTACTAAAATTCCTTTGTGACATAAACACGTAAATGCATGATAACAAAATAGACACACAAATCCAATAAACCTTAAGCAACATGAAAAATTCAACACGTTTGAAATTAGGAAGAATTATTGAGGGCTCCAAGCTCATGTTTATTGAATGCATGATCATTGGTTGTTGCACTCGGAGCCTAGAGCTGATGCATCAAATCATTCCTCAATGCACAATAACCACTTAAGTTTTCTATTTCATTTGCATTATCTGTCAACTCAACACAAATGAAACCCCAACATATGTGAATGTTTTATTCATCAAAAAATGTTCAAAGGACAAGATGCCTTGATATTTTATGGTCATTTTGTGAATGATCACACAAGCATGAAGGATGTAAATCATAATACCCCTTTCCCATTGTTTACACAATTTTTGGATTATGCCAAAAAGTGATTGCAACATGCCAAATCACCATTTAACATCTTTTTGAATTGTTTCTTGTTGAATTACAAACTTTTTTTTTTCTTCCTCTTCAATTCATGAAGAGTTTGCACAAAGATTGGCTACATTGGATGATACTATTGACTAACAATTAGTAGTCAAAATATTTCATGTAGTGATGTCCATCCACTTCAAAGCTCATGTGATTTCTTACAGCTTGTAACAAAAAGGAACTTGTGTAACACACTTATGTCAATGTTGTCACTAAACATACCAAAAGAACAATGCCAAATTCAAAGACTTTCATCTCAAATGGCTTATGAAATTATGGAACAATTGTCATTTCTATTAGTTTCTTGCCAAAAAACTAGGAGAATTTTTCAACAATTATTCATGTGATCTAAAGAAGTGAGCATGCCTACCTTAACCTTATGTTGCATGAATTTACAATTGGTGTTCCAAATTTAGTTGTCTCAAGTACACATGCTTAAGCAACTCTCAAATGGTAGGGACAATTTTCTTTAAACTCTCCATGGTTTTGCTTTCTCATAAACAATATTCATCTATGGCTAGGTAAAACTCCATATGCAAACATCTTAATGAAGTTCATGCATTTTTGAAGAGGTAGGTCCATTTTACCAAATAAATCCTTGGCTTGCACAAAACACACATCGGGGGTGATAACAAATTTAAGAATCTTCAAGACTAACAAATATTTCATTTGATAAGGACTTTGGAACTCCTTGTCATTACACACAATTGTGCTTCAACAACTTGTCCATCCCTCTACACATTGTCTCTTTGGCTTGATCTACTCATTATGTGTTGGATTTGATTTTCAACATCAATGCCAAACATAAATAAAAAGTTACGAATAATGTGAGTGTCTTCATCATCAACATAAAGATGCTTTAACAAGCCTTGATGCTAATCACCCATGATGTTCATTATTGCAAATAATATAGAGTAAAGAACTTACATGGATAACAATGGTGAATTGAATGTACAAACTTGAGAAAATGCAATGTTACGTAAAGAAGGACATGCACATATACATAGGAAATGCACTTATATTTCATTCTACTTACATGTGCATCATATGTGTTTTAAACACATGATATTTGTGTGCAAAGAACATGAATTTTAAGAGATTGCATCTTAATCTCAATGAGTGTTACTACAAGAGTTGTGAAGTGGCATGGACAAATGGAACTTTCTTGTGTAAGCCCAAATCAAAATGGGACTGCAACTTTGGGGCTAAGAGAAACCTTGGCCCCAAAAGAGGAGGCAAGCAAGGTGAGTTTGTGGGGACATGTGCATGTTTAAAGTGCATCCTAATTCTTGGTTCGTAGTGGCGGCCAACGTGGGAAATCATGACCTTGTTTGTGTACTATAATCACGTAGCTTGGGATTTAGGTTTTCACAAAGTTTATATGTCACTTCTCGTACGTTGATAGGCATACCTTTAGTTAGGCTTGATTGTTGTGATCGTGGCGCAAGGTTGGGAAAGGAGTCATGTGAATAATTTAAGTCAAGATTAAACTTGGCTTGAGTTCCTCATGAAGGGAAAGATTGAATAATTGCCTCCCAAATGAAAGTTTTGTCAGTTAAGCTAATTAAGGTCTTTTGATGAAGCAAATGTTAAGGGTTTTTCATGAAACCCCTTTAGACTTGTCAAAAAAATGTTGGAAATTTGGGGACGCTTAAGTTAGTTTAAGGTAAGGTCCTACTGTAGAAGTCGGAAATCGATGGCCAAGGATCCAAATGAAATCAATTACATTGAAGAAATAAATTATAAATGTGAGTGAGGACATTGACCTCTTCTTCTAGAGAGGGAGAGTGTTGCAACCCTAACCTTGGGTCGTGACATAGGTAAGGGCTTACAAAGGTGCGAGGGCTAAGAGTGAAGCCTGGGAGTCACATTTCATGCTTTCGGGAATGCAGGAAAATGTGAGGAAATGAACCCTCCACACTCCCAAATGAGTTCCCACTTTGGGAGTTGGAGTCCAAATGGACACTCCAAATTTTGAAAGAACGATTGTACGGGTCAAAACTCATTGGATTGAAAAGTTTTTTATAACATGGGAAATTTTTTAGAACGTAGATGTTTAAAATGGGCTCACATGACCCATTTGGGTACCTCAAAAATAAATTATGGCCAAAAGAAAGGTTGGAAATCAAATTGTGAATTTGACTTTTGACCATTAAAAGTCAAGAATTTCCTTGATTTACTTGTGTGTAGGTGGCGTGCCACATACTGTTGAATTTTTTTTGATAAGGGCTACAACTTCTCTTTAGACTTTGCCTCAATCAAAGGTATGCACCAAAAAAAATTATGGGCTTCCAAAGTCGTAGGAGTTTTAATTTTGGGCATTTCGGGACTCCCAATTTGGGAGTTTCGGAACAAAATGACATTATGGGTGCAAGCCTTGTGGCTAGGCACATAATACATTATAAGGGGGAAGGTGGTGATTTCCCCCAAGTCTCGATCGTGGTGAGTCTTGTGAATTCGTGTTTGTTCGTGCTTCGTTCGTGCCCCAAAAGTGCTAAAACTACACACTAACCAACTTGTTATTTAGTTTGTGTAGGTTTGTGTGAATAATTGACCTGCTTATCATTCGTCTTAATCCCCATCCAGGAGCTCGAGCATGCCCCTCTACCCTCGAAGTGTTACAAACCAAGGAACATACTTAAACTCCTTACCTTTGTGTTATTTTCACCTTTGGACTCGCAATTGAGTGCATCAAAGAATTTAAGGGTGCGTCAAACATTGACAGATTCGTTTATTACCCAGTTGTTGAGAAAAAAATTGATCTTAATTAATATTCATATACCTCCAACAAAAATGATATCACAATAACCATCTATACATCCTCGAAAAAATGACCAATTATATATGAAATGTAAAAAAAGGTTCCCTCTTTCTAATAAGGGTTTGAAATTATCCCGTATATTCAGTGAATAGAAAGTGATAGGTCCATATAGGAAATAAGCAATAAAAAGTCTACACAAAGTTATACCAACTGAATCTATTGCATTCAATAGAAACTTTGACCAATTTTCTATATAAATTATCTCATAAGGATCATTGATTAATGGAAAATTCATTGGATTTTAGAAAAAGGAGATGTTTTGACAGATCTTCAACAAGGGTTTACATATAACATGTTTGACTTTATACATGATATTGAAAACCTTAGCTTTTTGGAATAAGTTTAGTAGTGAACAATTCCAGGTGATCTTCACTATTGTTGGCAAATAAGAGAGTTTCGTGCACACACAACTACGGTGAATGAGGTGAACATTGATTCCAATGGTGAATTTGTCGGAAGTTGTTTAAATGATGGAACAATGGTCATTAGTAGTTTGTACATAGATGAGAAGGAGAAGTTTGATTACCAACGACCCATGTAAGCTGTTACACTGCACCCTAAGTACTCTTGCAAAAACTCAAGGCAGTTTATGGCTAGAAGATTAACATGCCAACTTCTCTTCGTCAGCAAGGGTTGGCTTGGGTTCAAAAGCAAGTAATCTTCTATAGTTTCTCTCCACTGTGACACTTCTCACAATATTTGACATTAATGGTTTTGATTATCCCTGTACAATCCATGTTAGAGCTTTGTGTTTCTTTGCTTGAAAAGTTATTGACCTATCTTCAATGTTGATTAATACTTGCTAGAGTTTTTCAGGTAGGACATCTTAGTGCGTGATATTTTAATCAACTTGAAAGAAATCGTACTTAAAAGTAAAAGTAATTTTTGCAAAACTCAAAAAACATTTTAATTTATTTTTGGACCCAAAGAGGTAACAACTCGAGATATCATATTCCCACCTTCTATTGAAGTGATTGATACTATGCAATATATAGCCACCTTTACCAAAGCAATTCATTTAGATAATGAAATAAAAATTGAAAAAGATTGTGGGTATTGTACGCATGATTTAATAAAATCTACAAATGGTTACTTCTCTATAGATGTTATATTTACACCTATTTGAAATGAAAATTATAGTGTTCATTCTTTTGAAAATAAAAAGGAGACACAAGAAATACTTTTGATTGAAATATGCATCAATGGAAGTGTTACTCCCAAAGAGGCACTTTATGAGGCTTTTTGAAATCTAATTGATCTATTTATTCCTTTTTTACACGCGGAGAAAGAAGAAGTATTGCATGGATTAGGAAATAATAATGAATCTAATATGCTCCATTTTTCCTCCTCTCCATCAAAGGATAAGATGGAAAAGCAAATGACTTTTAAACATGTATTTATCAACCAACTAAAGTTACTTGCCAGAACTTATAACTGTCCCAGGAGAGTTGATGTACATATGATATCTAATTTATTAAGTTATAGTTATGATGATTTGATGAAAATAAATAAATTTAAAAAAAAATATGTTGAACAAGTATTGGAAGCTCTAAAAAACAAATTTTCAATATAATTACTCGAAAAAAAACTTTACTTCTATTAAATAATGAATGACTTTTTTAAAAGATAAAAGAATAGATAGATTAGGCCCTTCTCATAGTTATTTGAAACAAAACAAATCATTGGGAATGTTCACATTCCTTCTTCGCCCATTTGTGAGAGTTTATTCTCCTTTTATTTGATTGGTCATATATAATTTCTAGTGAGTATTTGTTTCAGACTAAATACTCCCTATATGCTAACTAAACACGGGGATTAATAAGAAAAAGAAAAAAATCTCAAAAAAGTCATAGAGTTAGAGATTTATCAATAGGTAGAGCAATTATGATACCTAACCAAAGAGCTACTACGGTCCCAATTAAAAAAATTGTTGTAACTACTTTTAATTAAGGCGATGTTTAAAGCAAAATTGTATCCCTTATCGAGAACTTTCCAACACGTCACCTACATGCTAGTAAATCAGGGCGATTCCTAATTTTTAGTGATCGGGGTCAAATTGGTGATTTGACTCACAACCTTTCTTTTGCCCATAACTTATGTTTTAAGTATCGAAATGAGTCATTGAGCCCATGCTATAAATAACTTTTCAATCCAATGAGTTTTAACCCATGTAATCGTTCTTTCAAAATTTGGGAGTCCATCAAGACTCCAACTCCCAAAATGCGAACTCACTTGGGAGTGTGGGGGTTCATTCCCTCATACTCTTTTGCACTCCCGTGAGCATGAAATGTGACTCATGTGCTTCATTCTTGGCCTTCACACCTTTGTAAGCCCTTGCCTATGTCGCAAGCCTAAGGTTATGATTACAACGTTCCCCCTCATTAGAAAAAGAGGTCAATATCCTCCTTGACATTTATAATTTATTTCTTCAATGCAATTTCTTTCATTTGGATCCTTGGCCATCGATTGCCAACTTCTATGATAAGACCTTGCTTCAAGCTAATTTAGGTGTGCCCAAGTTTCCAACATTTTTTCAGCAAGTCCAAGGGGGTCTCATGAAAAACCATTAACCTTTGCTTCGTCAAAAGACCTAAACTACTTTAATTGATGACGCCCTCATTTGGGAGGCAATTATTCAATCCTTCCCTTCATAAGAAACTCAAGCCAAGTTTAATCTTGACCCAAATTACTTTACATGATTCCTTCCCCAACCTTGCACCTCAATCACAACAATCAAGCCTAATTAAAGGTATGTCTATCAAGGTACGACAAGTGATGTTTAGGCTTTGCGAAAACCTAAATCTCAAACTACTCAATTATAGTACGTGAACGGGGTCATGACTTCCTATGTTGGCTACCACTACTAACCAATCCTTTGGGATGCACTTTAAGCATGTGCGTGTCCCCACAAACTCACCTTGCTTGCCTCATCTTTTGGGGCCAAGGCTTCTTTTAGCCCCAAAATGGCAGTCCAATTTTGATTTAGACTTACACAAGAAAGTTCCATTTATCCATGCCATTTCACAACTTTTTTGATAACATTCATTATGTTCATAATGCAATCTCTTGAAGTTCATGTTTTTTGCACACAAATGTCATGTGTCTAAAACACATATGATGCACATGTAAGTATAATGAAATATAAATCCATTTCATATGTATATGTGCATGTCCTTCCTTATGTAACATTGCACTTTCACAAGTTTGTACATTCAATTCACCATTGTTATCCATGTAAGTTTTCTACTTTATCTTATTTGCAACAATGAACATCATGGATGCTTAGCATCAAGTTAGAACATCATTATGTTGATGATGAAGACACTCACATTGCTCATAACTTCTTGTTTATGTTTGGCATTGATGTTGAAATCAAATCCAACACACAATGAATAGATCAAGCCAAAGGGACGATACGCAAAGGGATGGACAAGTTGTTGAAGCACAATTGTGTACACTAATGAGGTGTTCCAACTTCATTATAAAATGAGGTATTTGTTAATCTTGAAGTTTTTTAAATTTGTTATCACCCATGATGTGTGTTTTGTGCAAGGCAAGGATTTAATTGGCAAGATGGACTTGCCTCTTCAAAAATGCATGGACTTCATTAAGATGTTTGCATATGGAGTTTTCACTAATGCCATAGATGACTAGTTGAGGTCGTAGAAGGCTATTGTGAGGAACACGTTCAACAAAAGTGATACATTGATATGAAGTTGTGTCATAGATTTTCACTCTTGCATCATTGGCCCAAGCAATCAAACTTGTTCGCCATTTCACAACATGCACAATTTTTTCTCCTGAATGTAGTACCTACCACACCCATACAACTCTATGTTAGCTTGCATGTTTCCTTTCTAACCACATTCCTCTATCATTCAATGTGTATTCATTCTGTCATGCAACCTGTGGACGAAAAGGATTTTGAAAATTATTAACATTTTCTAAAAAAGGTATTGTCAATAATCTCGCGAGTAATGCAACCATTAAAAGAACACCTAATAACTTATTAAGGACTATACGAAATATATGAAAAACATGAAAAAAATACCATTCAAGTAATATTTCCAACGAAGTTGCAAATGGATTTGTTGGTTCACCAATCATGCACTTTTCTTATCATATGATATATTTATTTGTTTCTTTTCTTCCTATCAAATTTAACAAAGCCTATTTGATTGGTGAATATTCGACCAATGAAACTGATCACAAAAAGGAATTTCCCTTGAAAACGAAACTTGTTTTTTTAACCAAGTTTTTTATCTCTCAATTGGAGAAATAAAATTAAGATGGAAACACATTCTTTTTTCATATATTAATGTGGTACATTGATCGAGATATTTACATAGTCCAATAAGTAATTTAGGTCACACACTCCCATAATCTATCGTCTCTCTAAAAAAATTCTTAAATGAAGTATTCAAAATACCCTAAAATAAAGAAATCCATAGAATATTACTAAATATTTCATATATTATTTTATGGATTTATTCAATAGAAATTTTTATGGCGATTGAATTATATGTAATAAAATACTTGAAATATTTGTTTACAAATCATTGGGAAATGCATTAACATAAAAACCACAATAAGAAGAGGTAATATAAAAGTATGTAAACTATATAAACAAGTTAGTGTGGATTCACCCACACCAAGACTTCCACGTAATAACTTTACTAAGGGGGATCCTATAATAACACTACTATAAAATGTGTCTTAATTCATTTTGGGTTTCATTAGATTTTGAATGAATTTGGACATTTTCACTTAGTGAAATTGTTTAACCCCCTAGTGAATAGGGAGCAGTTGCTACGGACAATGAATTGTTTCATTAATACAAGGTTATTTTCAAATGAAATACAAATTACCAAACCATTCACTTCCTAGTTAATTAATTAACCATCATGGAAAATCAATTAAAATTTAATTATTTAATATATAATATTATTGATAATTTCATGGTTTTTAACTTATGATTTATTGACACATGTCATTACTTATGATAGGTTAAAAACTTAAACTAAGTAGGTAGGCCCATAATCAACCTAGGCACCTATTCGAAGGGTTAAAAAAATATTCAGTCAACATACCATTGTTGACCACACATAATAAACTCATGAGGTTTGATCCTTTGACCTTTGGAATGGAGGCCAACACTTTTACCATCAAACCACCCCAATTGTTGTGGTAATATGTTACATTACATTCTATTTATCAAATATTTCATTTTCAACATTACAAAAACATAAACTTTGAAAATCCATATTTTATTGAGATTTTGTTCAAATGAAATGATTTGAGTTTTTTTTTAAAAAAAAATTCAATAACGTACATAATTACATTTATTTCTTTTTGAAAGTTTAAAATCATTTAAACAAAAAAAAAGTTGAATATCATTATTCAATAACATTTCAATGACCATTTTTTTGAAAAAAAAATTGTTTTATAATTGGATTTTTTTTTTGTTAATATAATAATTGACGCACTCCTAAGTCCCTTGTTGAACCCACTTGAGGGTTCAACTATATAGAGTTGCGGAAAGTTGGGACTTGGAGGGCGCTCCCGACTTCCAGCACTATAGAGGGGTAGAAGGGCGTGCTAGAAGTCCCGTGATTAGACTAGGAAGAGGGACTAGAAGATCAAGCTTGAATCTACACCCAAAACCAACCACACGGGGGTTAGTTCACATTCGGGACACCCTTAGGTGTTGGGACAAGCCACGGGCACTTTGACACACAAAACTCGCCACGGCCCGGACTCGGGGGAAGCCACCACCTTCCCCCATATACATATCTGCTTAATGTAGGTGGGCGCTTAAATGACCTAAAATAGCTTAATTTAGTCGCACTTGGAGACCATCGTTTAGGTCAAGTTTAGGCGGAGCCCAAATGTGAGCTTTTATGCAATTCAACGATTGTCTACTGTTCGAACTGCTCGAGGAACGTCCACTGCTTCGATTGCATCACCCCCTCTAAGCCGAAGTTCGACAGGCTCTTGCGGAAGTTGTCCTTCTCCCATCGCAGAACCGAGAAATCCGACTCGACAGTGCTTGTGCCAGGGAATATGGTGGCCAGAACGCCACAGAACTCCATCAGGTTAGGAAATTTGGATCCGATGAGACTCCAACCATCCCTGAATGATGATCGACTGTCTAAGCCATCTATGGCCTGCTTCAAAATGGGCTCAGAGCGATAGGCGTGCAGAAGGAGCTTGTGCTCGTCGGCAATGACGTCAATATGGTCGACAGAGTAATGATGTTGCATGCGGTAGGTGTGTCGGCGCGCCCTGCGAATAAACTCGGCAGCGGACAGCTTGATGAGATCATGCGGTAGCACTGGAAGTAATGAAGAAGGGTTGGCGAGCGCATTATTGTCTGCATCGCGAAGGGAAGATAGTTGGCTGACACGATTGTAGGCGGTGACATAAACTGATGCGATGTCGTTCCAAAGATCGCTTCGTTGGACTGGATCAACTTTGTCAACAATAGAGTCAGCCCAAGAAGCCAAGCCGCTGACAAACTTTCGCACAGAAGACAACTGAGCGGCATAGCGGCCACTGATGACGTGCTCCGATACCTCGAGATTTGCAATCGCTTCAGCAGAAAGCGGTCCAATAACGCCAACATCATCAATGAAAGAGGTGACAAGATCATCACGAGCGGCTTGCTGTTGATCTAATAAGGTTGACAGCCCTTGAATCGTGCGGAACGTAATTGCAGTGAGGGAAGTGAAGTGATGCATAGCTAGCACAAACACCCACCATATGCGAGGTGGAGCAGAAGGTGGTTGCTTGGACTCTATATGTGCAAGTAATTGCGGCCGATGAGCCTTGAACCACTTGATGACCTTCTCGGTGGATAACCAGTGGTTGACGACTCTAGGGCAGGTTGTCTGCATATTTGCGATAAGATTCTGTTGTCGCGTAAGGTGGGTAATAAATCCAGTCATGGTCGTGAAGAAGCGCTCTTTGACAATGGAGTTCATGATGTACTCCATAATGAGATCGAGCTGATGTGCCCCGCACCA
>Ga0116226_10004259_pt1 | contig 12651 bp, 4 predicted proteins | sample S1TSphfallax_FD_89692 | JGI IMG/M metagenome (GOLD analysis project Ga0116226, IMG submission 89692) | Host-associated microbial communities from peat moss isolated from Minnesota, USA - S1T2_Fa - Sphagnum fallax MG | ecosystem: Host-associated > Plants > Peat moss > Unclassified | place: USA... | reverse complement strand
CACCCCATCTCATCATCAAGAGCTTTTCGAAGATACCAAGGGCACACAACATGAAGTGTCATGGTTTGGGAGATCTTAGCATGACAAACAAAACAAAACAAACTACCTTGCTTCATAGGTAGTAGATTGCACCAAGTAAACATGTGGTGAGATGAGCTAATAAGTTGAATCTTTCCCTTATATCCTTGGACTTCTAATGCTTATGAAGGATTAGCTCCACACTTTTTTGAATGGATAGAATCAATGATGGATGGATATCATAATAGTGTAAAGAGACCAATGGAGTTTGCATACCATAATACCTTGGAAACTTTGACACATGTTTGTTGAATAATCAATTAACTTAAAAAATTTCATTTGGACAAATAAAATGTTCATGAAGATTCAATATTTTATTTTCCTATAATACTTTACAAAATTTTGTTCTTTGGAAACAATTTTGGAGAATTTCAACATTTTGAAAAAAATATAATTAGTGTCAAAGCTGCCAAGGTACCATGATATTTAAAATATCAAAGGATCTACTACCGACTTGATATGCCCTTCCTTCTAACATTGCAAAGTCATTTGGCCCCCTTTATGGCTATGGCATGTTGAATGCTTAAGAGCCCCATTATGATATTCGGGCCCCTTTATGGCCATGGCTTGTTGAATGCTCAAGACCCCAAGGACACATCTAGTTTATATTGTGAAGCAAACATTTCCCAACCAATGTTTTCTTTTGTCTAGTGAATTTTCACCATTTTGCGGGAAAAAAAGGTCCAACAACATGTACAAAGGATTGAACTTGGAGAAAAATGGCCTAAATCCACCATATTTCAAAAAAATAAAAATAAAATTGATTCTCCACTAAGCTAATAGGTATATTATAAACAAATTAGTTAATTCCTTCCACTTATTTCAAGTGGAATGTCCTAGGTATATAATCACAATCATTTTCAAATTGGAGTTAGTGAAAATTTCCATTGTAACAAAATTCTAAAAGTAACCACTAATGTAACCACCTTCTTTGGGTCAACAAGTTCAATAAGTACTTATTTTTAAAGACTTTACTTATATAGCTAGAAATGCTTACATGAATGCCATAGTTATCATGGGTCATTGTGGGTTCAATGTGTCATGGACATCACAAGTTCATAGTGTTAAAATGTTGCAAATTGCATGGATGAACATATGTCATAATTTCCATCCAAGGGTTGGGGATGAATTACTTGGAAAAGATTATTGTTTTTCAGATTTTTTGAATTTTTATTATATTAAAAAGACTATTGTTGTGATTGGAATAAATGAAAGGCATTATTTATAGAATTTTCTTTTGTTACTCATTTTTTTAGATGTGCTTGCAATGAAAATACCAAAGTAAAGTTCATGCTTTTGTTTAACTCATGTTTCTTGAACATGCATAATGGGAATACCAAGACAATGTTGATCGATTCCATGTATGTGTTTTTGAAGTGGCCTAAGTTCAATAAGTACATGTTAAAGGTGAGGAGTGTGAACCCACACATCCTTCTAATGAGTCCTTTTGATATGTGTGATGGGTGTTGGGGATGATGCAACCAAAAATTGTCTACATTGTTGGGTGTTTGCACATTATGGTGACCTTATATGGATGTCATAATGGCAATTTCTCTTGTGTTTCTTAAATACAAATAAATAAATAAAATAAAATTCATTGAAATAATAAAAAAGGGAGTCACTTATTTAAATCTATCATAATCAACCTTCCAAGAATGAAAAAAATCAAATCAAAATCGTGGATAACCAATAAGTAATGGACTTTTGAATTTTGCTCACATTTTTTGTCACACCTACAAAATTCATGGATATGGAGTTTTATTTTACAATATGTTAATCTTATATGTTTGAAACTTTGGGATATTGGATGAATTATGTTTAAAAAACCAAATATTCATTGAATGAATGGAATGTGATTTTAATTTATTATGTTATGGATTTAAAAAAAACCCAAAAATTGTAATTATTTTAAAAGCCCTTTAAGCATTTGAAAATAGTTATTTAAAAAAAAATTTGTGATTTTTTATATGTCTTTTATCATCATGATTTGAAATTGGAATTGAAAAAAAAGTTATTTTCATATTTTAAGCCAATTTTCAACTACGTTGAAAATGACTTTGAAAAGGGACTCTAATCCACCAAAATTATGACACCCTAGTGTGCTTTCGCCTTGTTTCCATTTGTTACTATATGAGTTTGCTTAGGTCTATGTATTCAACACTATTGAATTATCCAAAGTGAATGAAATGAACAATCTAGTAATTTGGGTTATAAGGTTGTTGGGTGATTAAGGTGTCACAACGATGTTTATACCTCAATCATGCAACCATCTAAACCTTGAACAATGGACGTAGAACCTTGGGCCTTAAACTTTGAGCGTACATTTTCATCGATATTTCATCCACAATTTCCATCCAAATCACCATCACCATCCATATTTTCATCCCAAACATCATTATCATTCAATTTTCCCCTCCAATTTTTCATCCATATTTTCCATATTCAGTATGATGAAAAATGCACATATGTTGGATGAAAGTAGAAAATAACCTTCATCCATAATTTTATCCACCACTTTCATCCACATTGATGTAAAATGTCCATTGTAGAAACATGAAAAATGAATCCATCACAAAAATTTGTCCACCATCAACAAATAGAGGAAAGCAAAACTTAATGTACATATAGGAACCAAACACAAAGAAAGTACATGCATAGACTTTTCAAAAAGGTAGGCTATTGATGATGTTCCAAAAACTAAATAGAAAAACTCAATACCCAATACATTAATAAGGATTTAAAAACCCATAAATGAAGAGTGGAAAACCCATAAAAAAAGAATTAAAAATATCTGAATTGAAACCAATGCACACAAAGAGGAGATAGGAACATGTCAAGGACTGGGAACATACAAAAGGAAACCGAATGCCCACACACAAGGTATTGACAACGCATAAGGGGAAACCAAATGTGCACAAATAGGAGTAAAAAAAATATCAAGGAGGAACTAAATACCAACAATGGAGTTTGATAAGTTTGAATGTCATATTCAAGATAAATGTCACAATGTGACTTTCAACAATAATGACAATTGAATGTATGAAATCATTCTAAGGCCTGGATTGCAAGAAATTCTAAACAAGTATGCACAACAATTTTTGATGTATGTTAGGTTTTTAACTATGCCCCATAAGATGAATTTGTGGTTGAAATCCATTGGGTAACACAAATTAATATCCTTTTTATGAATGTTCTTAATCGAGAGCACTATATAATGAATAAACATTTTTTGGACACAAAGCATAAGAATTTTAGATAACATAATGTACATATTTTCCACAAGTGCCTTTTTCATTTCTTTGCTAGTAGGTATCATGGTACTCACCTTAGAAACATGTTGTTGGTAGACCATAGGCTATGGGTGAACATTCATAATTTGCCTTTTGATGTTATTTTTAGTGATTCCTTTAAGCTAAATAGATTAATTGACAATATTTTGTTGAGGATTTTTTTCTCATATCTAGAGTTTGTCTTAACCTTTGAATCACTTGTGTTAGGTTCATAAGCAAAATCCTTTGAATGAGATAAATTTTTTGCATTATGGAAATAAGAAATCCAAAAAAATATTTCAAGATTGTAGCATAGAATGTGATTCAATATATTGTCACCAACCACCCTTTGTATTCGCTCCTAGTTCCAAATATATATATATATATATTTGTCTTTGTGAATGTTGTGAATTGTCTATGCCATTGTTCACTCCATTTTTTTGGGAATTATTGTAACTGGCTATGATTTAAATTCCATATTGGTAAATGTTCCATGTTAAGTGATTTTCTCATGGATTAAACCACTATATTTCACAAAAAAATTATGGTTTCACAAATTTATTAAGTCAATGTTATATCTATATTGGGTGAGGAAACAATTCATGTTGCACCTAGAGATCAACTTGGAGATAGTTCATTTGTGTTTCAAAATAAAATTGGAGATAATTCATTTAATTAACCTACTATAGTCAATGTAAAGAATGCACCTACATTTCAAGTTGTAGAACATTCATTGATGTTCTACTTTATTTATAATGGTGAGATGGCCTCCTTTGGGCTTAAGGGCAAACCCATGCTTAGGTCGTACCACTAAAAATGTCACACCTTCATTTTACTAGACCCATTGAATTTTGGAGAAATATAATAAACATTTAAATAAAAAAATCATTAGATTTGTCTCATGAATACATTTATTCGGTTGTGTAAATTTTGAAATTTTAATGATATTAATTTTTTAAAATGTTTTGATGTTCCTAATCATTTAATTTAGAAAAAACTTTGGAATGTAATGGTGTTTCTTTTCCTCAAACTTTTTGGTGAAAAACACAAGTTTGAAACATGTTTTGGTAAGTTTGAAGGTATTTTATTTGATTTTTTTAATGTAATCAATTGAGTAGGTATAATTTAATTATAAAATTTCAAAGTTTGGGAGTGTGATTCCTTAAAGGGCCATGATAATTAAAAATTCAAATTTGTTGCAATTTTCACCTTTTCTTATTCCAAAAAACATTGAGGCCATATATAAGTGCATGTAAATGATAACCATGAGAAAAAAATCTATAGTTGTGAGATTTTTTTAAAAAATTAAATGGCCTAGAAGTATCATTTGGCCAATTTTGGTTCCTTAACCATTCCTTGAAATGGTTCCTAGTGATACTAAGTTAGATGTAAGTTTGCATGTTATTTTCACCTTGAAAGGTGATATTGTGGGCAAATGATGCTCCCATAAAAAGAGGGTAGGGGGCTCATCATATTGGTACTACATGGTCACATATTTAACCATGGATTAAAGGAATTCCTTATAAGGTGTTTAAAGCTTTTATGTGTTTACAATTGGTGTAAAGCTAAAGCCTACATGATTAAAAGGGGTTTGATATGATTTGCAAGGAAACAAAATTTTTGGTCTACGGACAATTTTCCATTAACAACATGTAAACTTAATATTCATTTTTTAACAATAATGTTGAAAAAAATCCATAATTGTTTTTTCAATTTTCTTTATTTGATTTCTTAATGTTCATTTTCAAAATATGTTATTGGTAGTTATCATTATGAAAAAGGAATGCTTTGCAAATAGCCTTGCAACTCAATATACTTATACACCATGAGTGTTAATGGACAAGTTTCATGAATTACAGAATTACATTTCATTGTATATATCGTGCAGCTCATTACAATTCAATTGCAATTTTGTCAAAACAACTCATTTTAAACTAATATACAATTCCATTATAATTACACCCATGATGTCATGTTAATGTCATTAATTGTCATCCATCTATTAAAATCTAACTCATGGCATTATGAAGATTTTTAGACATAAAAATTATTATTTTTCAAAATATTGATTTTCATTATCCATTATGATTATTAATGATGGTCTGGATTGTGACACATGGCACAATAAAAAATTGTCACATGGCATATTAATTTTATTTTGGAAAACAAATTATATTTTAATGGTTAGATAGGTTGTACAAAACCATAGGTAGGTAGGTTTTAATTAAGATTTACATACTTACGAATTTACATAGTACCTACCTACCTACCTACCTACATAGGTAGATAGAAAAATAAGACCTCTTTATTCACCTAGGTAGGTAAGTAGGTAGGAAAACACAAGACTAAGTGAATTAAATAACATTCATGAAATTTTATTTTTTAATTTCATGTTTTACTTTTAGGCTCAACTTTTTTGAGTTCATCCCAAAATGGCACATGTATTTTAATGTAAAAACATAAGAAAACAAACCTTCTCTATGTATTATGTAACATGGGATTCGAAGACAAAGCATATGGGTTAAATCTTTTAATTGCAATTGAGTTGCAACTATAGGGTAAACTAACCGGTGACCAAACATTTAAACGCTCAAGCTAAGCCAGATCCAAGGGGAGGGCTCTGTTGTTTTTGGTGTGTAGACAAAACTTGAACCCTTCCTATTGGTGCATCCAGTGCATTAAAAATTGTCAAAAACATAATAGAGTTGAAAAAGTTATAACCCCCCAAAATAGAAGGGGTCAAGAATTCAAAAAACCAAACCACCAAATGTTATAAAGGTCAGTTTCTGAACACCCAAAAAATTCCTTATATGTTGGTTTATTGTTATCAAAATTCAAAGATGATTTGTGTAACTTTTTGGTGGCACCTTATAGCATTTTAAATCGTTTAACATGAATAAGAATTAAGAAATTTATGAGACCTTTGAAAGTAGGATGGGTCCAAAGAGGAAAAAAAAGAAAAAAACTAATTTTGTAAGTTGGAAAATTTATTTTTCTTCATGTTATTTTTCATTATTCCTTTTCCTTTGCACTTCAAAGTTGATTTCTAAAGCTTGAGGTGGCATTCCCATAACATTTTAAATCACTCAAAATGAAACACATATGATGAAGATATAAATAATTATATAGTCATAGGCAAATAATCGATGATGGGCTAGTTTACCCAAGAAAGATTTTTCCACATGCTTTGTGTTTGTTTTTCATTATGTAAATCATAGAATTAATTTAATGATTATATGATAATTAAATATGTGAATTAACTATTTAATATTTAGTTATTTGAAATAACGAATTGAATTATTTACTTGAGTTAATTATTTTGTTTAGATAATTTATTATCAAATGATTAATTATGTAAATTCATATAATTAATCATTTATCATTTGAAGTTTTGAAAAAAAAATTTATTTCAATTAATTAATGAACTAATTATATGAATCAAACTTATTTATAATTCATGATAATTAAGTAAATTACAGATTAATTAATAATTAATATGTAATAAATTATTTAAAAAATCATTAATGAATATTAAATATTAATATGAATTTGGGTAGAAAGCATGAAGGTATAAATATGAATATCCATATGTACATCAAATTGAATTTTTAATATAATATACACATTGCTTTTAGCTTCACATCTAAATTAATTATATGTATCCAAATAATTGATCTAATTCATTATGAAATATACCCAACTTTGATAAATATTTATTTAATTAATATTTAATATGTAACTATTTTTTTAGTTAATGGTAACTTAATTTGTATGAATTTCACTTATTTATTCATATTAGTAGTTAAATTATTGAAAAAATAATTATTTATAAAACATTACATATGAATATGTATTCTTATTATGTTATAAATAATTGTATTATAATCATATCATATTTGAATAATAATACTTTAGTAGTGGCGCATTAGTGGTTGTATTAATTCTATCAATGGGAATCATAGTTGAAAACTAATTACAAATGTATCCCATAATGGGGGGTGGAAATGTGCACACCTAGCATGATCACATGTATGTACATTGTACACTAGTTGGAACATAGTTGTTGCTTTAATAACACATTTACAATATTTCTAAAGTAGTTACCACATGCAATTATAATGCAACTTTTAAAAAAGTCAAACATGGTTGATTATATATGTATGTACAATATGTATAAATTATTGTATAGAAAACCCATTTTCAATTCATTTACAACTATAATACAAATAATTAATTTCCTAACATGGTAATTTATTTATTAATACACCATATTTCTAGGGGAATAGTTGCACAATAGTTGTATATGGGTTATTTTTTGAGTTTTAGTTGTAAGGTAATGTGGCTTTGATAGACGTGATTTCTCATAGTGTATTATTCCATACATCAACACAAGGAATCTTCATGATAATGTCACATTCCTTGAGCTCTAGGATGCATCTAATATAGATGATAATTACTTGTTAGGGATTTTACTCCTTTATTTGAAGTCGTTTGATTCTTACGGATTGTAAAATATTGCCCTTTCAATTCCATTAAGAATCCTAGTTGTTATGATTTTCTTTACAAAAGATTATTTCAAAATTGCACCTTGGTGTGTGATCCATCTTATTGTAAATTGGCTTTTTATTCATATATATTCAATTTTTATTGTATGGTTATTCACTTTTGAAAACTGTTAAATTTGTGAAAGTTTGTGGATTCCCTTTGTTTTCATAAAAAAATTTAGCATCCTTGATCCTTCATCAAAAGCCTATTTGATCCATCATACAAGGTTGTGTGACCATCATTGTTTGATGCATGTTTGTTTCTTTTTGTAGGTTGTATTGCCATATGAACTAGGGAAAAACATTTCAAATGCATAGGTTCTCCCTAGGCTAATATATGCATTTGAAGAGTCTACTAGATTATAACCTTTGCCTCCAATTGAAATCATCAAAAGTAGTATGACATTTTTCATTTTTGCATCACTTCCACATGTTGAGATCATAATGACGTCTAATGTTGGACCTTCATCTAAGGCAAGGATGCACTTTATTTTGAACCTTAATGGTGTTCTTGTGACAACTTAATACAACAAATCAATAGGTCACTTTTGCAATATAAAAAATGTCCCCTAGTTCATTCTATCACTTTAAGGCCCAAATTAAAAATTCCTTGCATGGTGTAAGATTAATTTTTGCCCAACACCACAATATAATAGAGTATTTGGAAAGGATCCATATTGAAATTCAAATTGAGTTTGAGGTTGCTTTAATGCTTTTTTATTAAGGTTTTTGTAGGCAAAACAACCATTTTTTGCCTACCAACCAATATAAACCTCATGTTCCATAAAAACCTTGCAAATTTCTTTGTAAAATGTTGAGAGCAATGTTGCTAACACTCTCCTTGTAAATTGAATATTTGTTCTTGTATATCTATCCTATTTCCTCTTCTTTTGTTATGGTTTTCCACTTATCATGGGATATGTTTCACACATTTGTGAATTGGATTTTTCAATTTTAGATGAATGTTGAATGTTTTGCCATTGATGTCTTGATTTGTGGAGATCCTCTCAATGTGTAGACATTGCTTGGTGAGTACTCTTTACCTTTGAATTTTCATTGTTTTTAATGTTTGATCTCTTTGTGTTTTTCACCACCTATTTACCTTTTGGCATTTGCATTTTTTGGTTGTAGTGTGTTAAAATCTTTAGGTGAGTTCATTTGGGCAACGAAAAAAATATAAATTTATTTGTGTCAAATGATATTTTGTTGTTGGGTTCTAGTTATGTTAGCTTTTTAGTGCAAATGACACATTACTTAATGTTATACATTTTGATTTTTTTTAATTAGTAATTTTTTTATTCAATTATTTTGGGCTTGTAATATTTGACCCCAAATCTTCATTTTCATGGATGTAGTGATTTTTTTAGGGTGAAAGCATGAATAGGGGATTGTTTGGATTGTCACACTCGTAATTATTTTGGATTAAATACAAATGAAAAAAATTAATGTCATATTCAAAATTAAAATCATCAATTATTCATGTTGTCATAGACTTTAATGGGAATCATCATAATTTTTTTGCATGAATTCTAAAAAGATTATGGATTCGTAATGGAATTTAAAATGACAACACTACATTTGTTGTACAAAAAAAATGAAAAATTTGGACTCAAAAAAAATGCAAAGTAGTGTCAAAATAATAAATAAATAAAAATAATTAAATGAAGAATTATTAATGAAGTGCATTGAGACTTTCCTAATATATATATATTTTTAATTTCTTAAACTTTTAAATGACGTGATTGTTATAAATTTTATTCTTGAAAGTTCAATTTTAATCTTTTGCATGGATTTTTGTTATCAATCATATGTTTAATGATATTAATGAATGGGCTTATTAATATTTATGATTAAAAAGAAAGATAATTGTAGGATTTATGGTTTGATAATTGTTAAAATTGCAAAAAAGCACTAGTGTTAGATTATGGACTTTCAAATGCCACTTTTGAGACACCTAACCATGTTTTTTCCTTTAAAATTATCATTCATTATAATTTATTTTTCATCTTTTTTTTAATGTGGCTTGGTGGCCACCATGTTGTAATCCACTTTATTTTTTATAATATTTACTTATTTCACAATTATTTTTCAAACTTCCATAAATTTACCTTTCATTTTTTTTATGTGACCTAGTGGCCATTAGGTTTTAATCCATTATTTTTTCTGATGTCATGTGTCACTAGGTTGAAATAACATTTTCACATGTAATTTGAATTCTTCAAATTGTTGATTGTTAAATTGAAATTAACACAAAGTCCTCAATTAATTGAAAACATTATTTTTTTCCATGTCCAAGTTAATAGTGCCCTACTTTCAACCCTATTGAACTCCTCTATTAAATATTGGTCATGAAAAAATCCTTTTTAATATGTGATGGACTTTGAAAAAAATTGGACTGTCATTATGCATAATAAACAATTATAAAGTCCATTGTATATTTCAAAATTTTCAAACTTTTTAATCTTAAAATATCATAACCTTTGATAAAATTCTCATTCCATTATAAACAATGAGTCAATAACACTTTTTTTTTAATGAATTGTGACCCAAGAATTGCTTAGATTCTAAAGTTCATTTTTCACCAACTATTAAATTTTTGATGTAATAATTTCAAAGTTAAAAAAAGAAAGAAGTTAGTTTCACTTATTTGAGCCCATTTTGTTGGAAGTTTCAACTTACATATGGGTTTTATGCAATAGTCGGTCTCCAACCCAAGTTTTTTTGCCTTTGTGTCGTCATTTAGAAAAGTTGATTATAGTTTTTTTAACCCATTTATTCTAAGTAATATTTCTTACTATGCCATGGCAACTTTAGTAACTAATATGTAATTAAGTAAGTCTTTACAAAACCTTAACATGAGAGAAGGTTCTTTCCATAACCAACTTCCTATTGTGACAATGGACAAAACTCCATTACTTAACAATGAAACTTGAAACGAACCCAACCTTGAAAATCTTTGAAAGAGTCAATGCATTCAAGCTATAGAAAGTTGCATCCTTGTTGAACGCTTAGCAATGGGCACTATTGAGAAGAAAACCTTAAAGCAATGATGCTCAAGTGCAATATAGAAAGTTCCTCCATAGGTTCAAGATTATGTGCACCCAAACTAGGCCTAATATTTTCAAGTTTTCTAATGTGCAAAGTGTTACACTATTGACACCCATCTATATGCAATGTGTATTATGACATCATTTGACATTTAATTGTTGGAACATTAGAAAAATTAATTTTTTTCTGAGCAACCAAGGTTAACCGATTTTAGATCAATATTGTATTATTTATCTATTTTGTGAAAATGAGTTGCAAATAGTTTTAAATAAAAAATGAAAGACTTCTAACACATTCTTTTTCTTCAACCAAAATGTCTTTCAAGAATCAATTTATGTGATGTGAATTTATTGTTGTATTCATCTATTTAAAAAATCTTGGTTATAAATGGATGTGAATACAAAGATAGGAGCCAAAAACCATGTCGAAAAGTGGTGAAAACTGTGAACTTTTTTTACATTTGTTTTTTTCTTGACATTTAGAAGTCATGTTAATCATTCCAAGTTGTGCTAAATGACTAATATGAATGTTGAGGAATTCAAATTAAAAATTCATTAAATTAAAATTTTGGGTTTTGGTTTTACCAAAAGACGTTTGAATTTGAATAGGTGTTGCGTTAGATTGTGGTTAATTTTACAAAGGACTATGTAAAGGACTATTGGAATAACATCATTTTTATGCTAAAAAAAATAGATGATAGTAATCCACTACCCAAGTTCAAAAAACACTCACAATTAAAAAGATACAAAATTTAAAATTTTAAAAATTTCAAAGTATTTTTCAAAATTAAAAATTTTGAAGAGTCCTTTACCACATGAAAATGGGTGCAATGTGCATGACATATAAAAAAAATTTGTATGTTATGTTATTAAAAAAACCTTAAGTAGTTAACATATTTTGGTATGATTCAAAATTATGATAAATTTTCAAGATGAAATGCAAAATTTAACAAAATTTACACATTTTGAAAAATTCATATTTATTCAACAATGATTAACATGAAACATGTGATCTATGGGGGCAAATATATGTATTTTTTATACAACTTGCAAAAGATTTCATTCAATAAATAATTGTATGAAAAAAATGAAAAAAGACTAAAAAGGACTCATAGTCCTTTTGTAAAGTAATTTCGTTAGTTCCTATCTACGTACTTGCATCCAAATTCATTTTGTGGTGCATGTGATGTGTACATATTTGTCAACAAAGTTATAGACAATTTTTTTGTACATCTTAAAAAAGTCCTTCATGAATTTGATATTAAAAAATTTGCCACAAAATTTTCATATTTAAGTTTTGATCATTAAATCCATCATAAAAATAAATCCCATTCCATTATTTCATCACATAAGTTAGAATTAGCTATAATCAAAAATTTGAAAATTGCAAAAATGGATTTTCAAACATCCAAAATGTTCCACCTTAGTATGTAATCACCTTGTTCATTTTTCATTAATCTTTTGATCTAAACTTATGATAGTCACAAATTATATTTGCATATATGACCCAAACTTGGATTCATCATAATGTAATTGTATATGTCATTACGAACATTTGTAGTTATGGTAACATGTAGGATTACTACAAGTGTAGTAAAAAAATAAGTTGAATTTAACACTAATCATACACCAATCACAAACATAGGGTTGAAATGGACAAGATTTCTTCTAGTACCCCCATTGGAAGAACTTGGATCATCATAATGTACTTGT
>Ga0116226_10004258_pt1 | contig 12653 bp, 12 predicted proteins | sample S1TSphfallax_FD_89692 | JGI IMG/M metagenome (GOLD analysis project Ga0116226, IMG submission 89692) | Host-associated microbial communities from peat moss isolated from Minnesota, USA - S1T2_Fa - Sphagnum fallax MG | ecosystem: Host-associated > Plants > Peat moss > Unclassified | place: USA... | reverse complement strand
TTCTGGATCGCGAACAGCAGCTCGGTTACGTGAAGAGCTACGTGGTTCAGCGACCCGGCCTGCACACCAGCGAGGACGCCCGCTGGGACTATCGGATCATTATCACCTATCCCAACTGGGCGGATTCAACCCACGAAGGCGAGGTTGATCGCGCGCTCTTCCCCGACCGTGATTCAGAAGCCAAGGAGGACCAGCGCCGTTGGGAGCTGACCTTGAATCATTGGGACCTGCCCATCCACGAAATCGACCCGCATCAGGCGCAGTGATGAGGCTGGGGATTTTTCAGCCAACGACCAAGCCAGATCGCCAGGGGCACGATGGTTAGCGCCGTCGCCGCCGCGGCCAGGACGCCGACGGTTCGACTGCTGTGATCGGCAATGGCGCCATAACCGATCGGCGCGAGCCCGCCGGAACCGATCACGGCGGTGTAGAAAAGCGCGAAGGCTTGGCCCGCCTCACCGGCGGGGGCCAGCTCGGGCACCGTCCCATAGAGAACTGACGATGTGCCGTTGAGCACGACGCCCAGGATCGGCAGAAGACACAAAGTCGCCGGGAGGGGCGTGAACAGGGTTGCGACAATCAGCAACGCCGTGGCGGTCTCGGTGAAGATAACCGCGCCGATGACGCCCAGGCGTTCGCCAAGCCAGCCGCAGGTCGCCTTCCCCAAAGCGCCGCCCATGAAGAGCAACGCGAGACCAAGACCGACCGTCGCCGACGCGCCACCCCGGCCATGGATGAGGAAAGGAAGAAAAAGCAGATAGCCCATGCGCGTGGCCGTATCCAAGCCGCCGATGGTCATCAGCAGGGCGAAACCGTGACGGCCACGTCCGCGTGCGAGAGTTTCCCCGCCTTTGAGGAGGGCCGGCGCCGTTCGCGGGGCCAGGGCCATGAGGGCGACCGCGACGCCGAGGCCGAGCAGCGCCAGGAGACCCGCCACCGGGCGCCAGGCAAGGATAGGCAGCAACAGGGCGACGGCGGCGGGCGCGCTCGCCTTCCCGAGATCGCCCGACAAATTATAGATTCCGAGGAGCTTTCGCGCGTTGCCGGCATAGGTTTCCGTGACCAGGAGCGAGCCCCGGGGATGCTGGATGCTGGATCCCACGCCGGCCAGAAGCAGGCCGACGCAAAGGCCGGCGAAGCCCAGCGGCGTCGCCATGAGCAGGAATCCGGCGGCGGCGATCAGGGTGGAGAGGGCTAGGGCGGCGCGGGGCGAGAGAGCGCGAAGCCAGCGGGCGGCGGGCATCTGCAGCCCCCCCATGGCACCGTAATAGAGCGCCCGAATCATCGCCAGGCCCGCATAGGACAGGCCGAATTGCGCCTGCCAGACGGGCAGAAAGGCGTAGAGCCCATCGGTGTAGCCGTCGTGCAGCGCATGGGCCAGACAGGCGGCGATCAGGCTGCGCCGCTTCGTGGGCAGGCCGTTGGCGAGAAGCGCGCCGTCCGCGGTTGTGGTGATCTGCATCCTATTCCAGAGATAAGACCGCCGACTCCATCAGGTCCGCCAACCGAGTCAGAGTCGGATGGGGATCGCGCGTCAAGTGGCGGGAATAGGCCACGTCGGGCAGCGGGGGCAGGCTCCAGCTATTGTCCGCCGCCGGCTCGATCCTTCGGGGGGAAAACAGGCTTGTGCGGCAGGTGAGGGCCAGATCGGCCTCCAGAGCGGCGCGCAGCACCGAGAGGCTCGGGGTCTCAAGAACGATCCGGTAGGGACGACCCGCGTCATCGAGCGCCTTCAGCGCCGCCTCGCGGAAACGGCAGGGTTTCTCCAGCACCGCCAGGGGCAGAACCTCTTCCTGGGCCAGGGCCGGATCGCCAAACCAGTGGGTCCGAGCGGTTTCCACGGCGGCCGGGTCGTCCGCCGCGCCCATGCACAGCACCACGTCCAACCGGTCGGACGCCAGGAGATCCAGCAGCTCAGCCGATCCGCCCACGCGAACCTGAAGCTGGGTCTCCGGATGGCGGTGGGCGAAACGCGAGAGAACGCCGCCCAGAAGCGTCTCGGCGAAATCTTGCACCAGCCCCACCCGCGCCGGCCCGGCCAGGGTGTCGCCGGTGAGGGCCGAGAGGGCCTTGTCATTGATGGCCAGGATATCACGGGCATAGGTGAGGAGCGTCTCGCCCGCCGGCGTCAGGGCGAGCCGGCGCCCATCCCGATGAAACAGGGGTGATTGGACCGTATCCTCCAGCCGCTTCATCTGCAGGCTGAGGGCCGACTGGGTCACAAAGACTCGCTCGGTCGCTTTCAGCATGGACCCGGAGTCCACGATGGCGGCGAAGCTGCGCAGCAGTTCGGTGGGCAGGTTAACGGGCATGGGGACCCGGCACTATCAGTATCTCTAAACCCAGCCTTGAAGATAAGTGGTTTGTCAGTCGCATCGAGAGAGGCCCTTTAGGCGTCGTATCTCCGCTCCATCGGGTCACAGCCACCAAAGGGCAAGCCAGTGTCTCTCGCCTATAGTGATAGATTAACTGACAAGGTGAAGGTTGAGGGCAAGATTTCGGCCAAGCGCTCCTGGCCGAAACTGGCTGATCAGCGGTGGCTCTCGCCGGTGCTTCTCCTGGCCCTTTGGGAAGTCGCGTCCCGGACCGGCCTGATCCCCTCGCGCATCCTTGCGGCCCCGTCGGCGGTGGTTCAGACCCTGGCCCATCTCGTCGTGAATGGCGATTTGCCCAACGCCCTTGTCGTCTCCTTGGCGCGTATGGCCGTGGGCCTGACGATTGGCGTGACGACGGGCACGGTGCTAGCGCTGGCCGCCGGTCTCTCCAAGCTGGGCGAGACCCTGGTCGATCCGCCCCTGCAAATCATTCGTCCCCTGCCGACCCTGGCGCTGACCCCGCTTTTCATCGTCTGGCTAGGCATTGGCGAGACACCCAAGATCGCCCTGATCGCGCTGGGCGTGACCTTCCCCGTCTATCTCAACCTCTTCAACGCCATTCGCAGCGTCGATCCGCGGCTGATGGAAGCTGGGCGCAGCTTTGGCCTCAAGGGGTGGGACCTGATCGTCCACGTCGTTCTGCCTGGCGCCATGCCGGGGTTCCTGGTGGGCCTGCGTTACGCCCTGAGCGTCGCCCTGCTGATCCTGGTGGTGGCCGAACAGATCAACGCCTCGGCGGGTCTGGGCTATCTGATCAACAATGCCCGGGATTTCATGCAGACCGATGTGATCGTCGTCTGCCTCCTCGTTTACGCCCTTCTGGGTCTGGGGGCGGACCTGTTGGTGCGCGCCCTGGAGCGCCGCCTGCTGGTCTGGCGACCCGCCTTCCTCAAAGCCTGAACGCCTTAAAGCCCGCGCGGAGCGACCCATGGCGCCTACAGCCCTACGCCCAATCCCACCTTCGCCCATTGTCGCCGCGGCGCCGGCCGAGCCGGTCAAACCTTCGGTCCGGGTGCGGGGGTTCACCCGCAGCTTTGGCGCAACCTCCGTCCTGACGGACATGAACCTCGACATTCAGCCGGGGGAGTTCGTGGCTCTTCTGGGCGCCAGCGGCTCTGGCAAGACGACGCTCCTTCGCACCCTGGCGGGGCTCGATCCCGCGCCGGCCGACCAGGTCTCCACCCCCGCCGCCCGGGCCGTGGTGTTTCAGGACCCCCGGCTCATGCCCTGGAAGCGGGTCTGGCGGAACGTGGCTCTCGGCCTCAAGGGGCGCGACAGGCGCGCGCGGGCCGAGGAGGCGCTCGGCGAAGTGGGCCTCGGCCACAGATTGGACGCCTGGCCCGCCACCCTCTCGGGCGGCGAGGCGCAACGGGCGGCCCTGGCCCGCGCCCTGATCCGCGAACCCAAGCTGCTGTTGCTGGACGAGCCCTTCGCGGCCCTCGACGCCCTGACCCGCATTCGCATGCACGAGCTGGTGCTGAAACTCTGGCGCGCCCATGATCCCGCCGTTCTCTTGGTCACCCACGACGTGGATGAGGCCATCACCCTAGCCGATCGCGTTCTGGTGCTGGATCAGGGGCGGATCGCGGCGGAAGAGGTGGTGACCCTGCCAAGGCCGCGCGATGTGGATGACGCGTTCCAGGCCATCCGCCGCCGCCTTTTGGGCCATCTGGGGGTCACCGGACACGACCCGGCGGCCGCGGCCGAACTGATCGCCTTTCGCCCGCGTCAGGACGCGCATTAGGGTGACACCCGCTGTTGAGCGGAATGAAAATGACCGAGCCCGAGCCCGCCGAACCTGATCTTGCGCATCCCAATCTTGCCCGGCTTCGGGGCTTCATCGCCGCGTTCACCCGGCTGATCGAGACGGAGACGGCCGAGGCGCGGGTCCTGGATGAGGGCGCGGCCCTGCTCGCCGATCTCATTCGCGTGGATGACTGGTTGCCAACCGCCTTCGCCGCCGCCGATCCGGCCCGCTACCAGCAGCATCTCCTGCACTGCGACCCGCTCGAACGGTTCAGCGTGGTCAGCTTTGTCTGGGGCCCCGGACAGGAGACGCCCGTGCATGACCATACGGTCTGGGGCCTGATCGGCCAGCTGCGCGGCGCCGAGGCGTCTCAGCGCTTCGAACATCAGGAGGGCAAACTCATCCCCGCCGGACCCCGCCTGGTTCTGAAACCCGGCCAGGTCGAGACGGTCTCGCCGCGGATCGGCGACATCCATCAGGTGGCGAACGCCGCCGATCAGGTGTCGATCAGCATCCACGTGTATGGCGGGAATATCGGGGCCGTGCGGCGCCGGGCCTATGGCGCGGATGGCGCGCCGAAGACATTCATTTCCGGGTACTCGAACGCCGCGACGCCCAACCTTTGGGACCGATCGGCGCAAGCCCGGGCGCAACCCCTGGCATGACCTTGGCAGCCGTCTCGCCCGCGGATGTCCGCTTCGCCTGGATCAGTCGGGCGGAAATCGCTCTGATCGATCTTCGCGAGGAAGATCCCTTCGCCAAATCCCACCCCCTCTTCGCCGCTTGCCTGCCCTTGAGCCGCCTCGAGCTGGAGATCGGCGACGCCGTTCCCAGGCCCGCGACGCCCATCGTGCTCTATGACGATGGCGAGGATCTGGTTGACCGCGCGGCCGAGCGGCTCGCGGCTTTGGGCTACACGGACGTGAAGGCTCTGGAGGGCGGACTTGCCGGCTGGCGCGCGGCGGGGTTGGAGCTATTTCAGGACGTCAATTCCGCCAGCAAGGCGTTCGGCGAACTGGTGGAGCATCGCCGCCATACCCCCTTCATCACCGCCGAGCGCCTGCAGGAGGATCTTGATCGTTCAGCCAAGCTGGTGGTGCTGGACGCGCGGCGCTTCGATGAATTTCACACCATGAGCATCCCCACGGGGGTCAGCACGCCGGGGGCGGAACTCGTGTTGCGAGCCCGGGCCCTCGCGCCCGATCCGGAGACCACGATCGTGGTCAATTGCGCCGGTCGCACGCGCAGCATCATCGGCGCCCAGTCGCTTATCAATGCGGGGGTGGAGAACCCGGTGCGAGCTCTGCGCAACGGCGCCATCGGCTGGACCCTGGCGGGCCAGAGCCTGGAACATGGCCAGACCCGGCGCGCGCCGGAGGTGCGGGGCCAAGAGGCCGAGGCGGCGCGCGTGGCCGCCGCCAACGTGGCCTATCGGGCGGGTGTGAGGGAGATCGATGTGGAGGGCCTGGAGCGGCTCGCGGCCGATTCCGCGCGAACCCTCTATCGTTTCGACGTGCGCCAGCCGGAGGACTATCTGCGCGGCCATATTCCCGGATTCCGTAACGCCGAGGGCGGCCAGCTTGTCCAGGAGACCGACATGTTCGCGCCGGTCCGCGGCGCGCGCATCGTGCTGGCGGACGATTACGGGGTCCGCGCCCACATGTCGGCGTCATGGCTCGCCCAGATGGGGTGGGAGGTCTATGTGCTGAACGGGGGTTTTGACGGAGAGCTGGAGACGGGCACCTGGCGCGCGGCCCGGCCGAGATCGCCCCCGGCGGCGACCCTTTCGCCGGCGGCTCTGGCGACAAAAATCGAGGATCAACGCGTCCTGGTGGTGGATGTCGGTACGAGCAAGGCGCACGCTAAGGGTCATGTCCCCACCGCGCGCTTCGCCATCCGCGCGCGCCTGCCGAGCTACGCGAAGTCCCTCGCGGCGGCGCGGCTGCCCGTGGTTTTCACCTCCCCGGATGGGGCCCTGGCGCATTTCGCGGCGGCGGATTTCTTCGCGATCACCGGCGCCGCCGCCCGGGTGCTGGAGGGCGGGACCGAGGCTTGGCGCGCGGCCGGCCTGCCGCTGGAGGAGGGCTTCAATGATCCTCTCTCGCCGCCGGAGGACATTTATCGCCGCCCCTACGAAGGGTCCGATCACCCCGTGGAGGCCATGCAGGCCTATCTGGACTGGGAATACGGCCTCGTCGATCAGCTCGCCCGCGACCGATCACATGGCTTCTATGTGATCTGAAGGACCGACACCTTGAGGAAAGCTGCAGTCTGGGATGACAAAAACTCGTTTCGTCTCAATGGCCCATTGAAATAGCCTCCTTTCAGTCGCTTTAAGCTGGAGGACATCCGCCATGCCCGTTGAATTCATTGGCTATATCGGGAGCCACGATCAGTCGGAGACCCGGCCGCCGAAGGGGGCGCCCCTGGATATCAGCCATGTGGAAACCGTGGCCCGGGCTCATGAAGCCGGCGGATTCGACCGCGCCCTGGTGGCCTTCCACTCCACGTCCCCCGAAAGCATCCTGATCGCGGGCCATGCGGCCAGCGTCACCGAGAAGCTTGGCTTCATGATCGCCCACCGTCCGGGCTTCACGGCGCCCACCGTGGCCGCGCGCCAACTGGCGACGCTGGACCATTTCACCGGTGGCCGCATCGCGGTCCATATCATCACCGGCGGATCGGATGCGGAGCTGGCCAAGGATGGCGATCATCTAACCAAGGATGAACGCTACGCGCGCACCGACGAATATCTGGATATCGTCCGCCAGGAATGGACCAACGATCAACCTTTTGATTATGAGGGTAAATATTACACGGTTAAGGGCGCCTTCGGAGCCATCAAGCCGGTTCAGAAGCCTCATATCCCCGTCTATTTCGGCGGCTCGTCCGACGCCGCCATCCCGGTGGCCGGCAAGCACGCGGATATCTACGCCCTGTGGGGCGAAACCCAGGCTCAGGTGCGCGAGCACGTCGCCCGGGTGCGCGCCGCCGCCGCCAAGCATGGCCGGCAAGTCCGCTTCAGTCTCTCCCTGCGGCCGGTGATCGCCGAGACCGAGGCGGCGGCCTGGACGCGGGCGGACGAAATCGTCGAGACCACCAAGGCGCTGCGCCAGAAGGCGGGCCTGAGCCTTGTGGATCATGCGCCGCCCAATGCCGGCTCCCAGCGCCTGCTGGCCGCCGCGGCGCAGGGTACGCGTCTTGATAAACGTCTTTGGACGGGCGTCGCGGCCGTGACGGGCGCGGCGGGCAATTCCACGGGCTTGGTGGGCACGCCCGACCAAGTGGCCGAGGCGATCCTCGACTATTATGATCTGGGCGTCACCACGTTCCTGATCCGGGGCTTCGACCCCCTGGAAGACGCCATCGGCTATGGTCGCGACCTGATCCCCAGGGTGCGCGAGTTGGTAGCCGCGCGGGACGCGACGGGCCTCAAGAAAGCCAGCTGAGCATGTCCCTCGCCGCCTTGAGCGAGGGCCCAAGTCGCGCGGCGCCGCCCCCCTGGCGTCCTGACCCTGAAGCGTTCATCGAGGCGGCCGCGCGCCTGGCGGGCGCCGTGGCGATCGTGGCGGGACAGGACGAGGCGGGGGCCTTCGGGCTTCTGGTCAGCTCTCTCACCGTCTTGTCCGTGGAGCCGCCGCGCCTCCTGTTCTGTGTGCGCAAGGCCGCCTCGGCGCACGCCCGGCTCTTGGCGGCCGACCGTCTCAGCCTGACGGTTCTGGGTGAGGATCATGAATCCGAGGCGCGGGTTTTCGCCGGGCGTGAGGCGGCGGGCGAGCGGTTCGCGGCGGAGCGCTGGACCCTGTCGCCAGGTCACCCGCCGCACTTTCATGCCGGCCTGCTGTCGGTGACGGGCGAGGCCTTTCAACGGATCGACGCCGACAGCCACACCGTGTTCATCCTCGATGCGGCGCGGACCACGATCCGGGAGAGCGAGCCCCTGCTCTATTATAATCGCCGGTTCCGCCGGCTGGCCCTGGCCGAGACTGGGGCGCCTTAATTGATATGACCGCGTCTCAAGCCGGGGCCGTGAGGGCCGCGTCAGGCGCCCGCCTCACCCTGATGTTCGCGCTTGTGGCGGCCCTCACGGCGTGTGCGCCGAAGGGGGCGTCGCGATCCTCGCCGCCGCCCATTTTGAAGGTCGCGAGCCAGAAAGGCGGCACGAAGGCCCTGATCATCGCCTCCCACGCGCTGGACGGTGCGCCCTATCAGGTCGAGTGGAGCGAGTTTCCCTCCGCCCAGGCCCTGCTGGAGGCCCTGGGGGCCAATGCGGTGGACCTGGGCGGGGTGGGCGACGCCCCCTTTCTGTTCGCCTACGCCAATGATCCCAGGCTGAAGGTGGTCCAGGCCGGGCGAAGCCAGGCGGGCGGGAAATCCGTGGGCGTCGTCGTGCCCGCGGGCTCGCCCATTCGGACGGCGGCGGACCTGCGGGGCAAGCGCATCGCCACAGGCAAGGGCTCCATCGGCCATTACCTTCTCCTGCGCGTGCTGGACCAGGCTCACATTCCGCTGGCCGCGGTGAAGGTTGTCTATCTGTCCCCCGGCGACGCCAAGGCCGCCCTGGCCAATGGCGCGGTGGACGCCTGGGCCACATGGTCGCCCTATACGAATCTGGAAACCCGCGGCGGCGCGGGACGGATCGTGGCCGATGGAACCGGGCTCCTGAACAGCTACCTTTTCATGGCCTCCACCGACCAGGCCATCGCCGCCAAGCGCCCGCAATTGGCGGACTTTCTTCAGCGGCTCGGCAAGGCGCAACTTTGGGAGGCCAGCCACATGGCGGACTTCGCCAAGGTGCTGAGCGCCGAGACAGGCTTGCCCCCGGACGTGGCCCTCGCCGTGGCGCGCCTTCATAACTATGCCGATACAGCCCTCACGCCGGCCCTGGCGGCCGAGGAGCAGGCGACGCTTCAGCGTTATGTCGAGGCCGGCGCCCTGGCCAAGGCGCCCGCCACGGCGGGGGCCTTCGACCCAGAGTTCAATCCGCCGGCGCGACCCTGAGCCCTGGTCCATGCATTGGCGCGGCTGATGCCCCTTATGAAACAAGCTCGTTTGATTGGACGTTCGGAGACGGATGAACTCCATTGTGAAAGGTCGGCCAAGACGCCCGGGTGAAGGCTGAACCGTCGGAGGAGAATCCCATGGCCGTCGATACGCTTCGCCAACGCCTCGCGGACCTACACGCCGAACGCGTGCGCACATGGGACCCGGCTGTCTTGCAGACCAATATCGACCAACGGCGAAAGCTATCTGACACCGCCAATTACGACGGCTTCGTCAAGGCGGGGGACAGGGTCGCCTCTTTCGTCGCTCATTCGGTGGATGGCCACGACCTCAGCCTGGAGGCGTTACTGCGGGACGGGCCCGTGGTGCTGATCTTCTTCCGCTTCGCCGGCTGTCCCGCCTGCAACATCGCCCTGCCCTATTACAACGAGGCTCTGGCCCCCGGTCTGAAGGCCTTGGGCGCGACGCTCGTGGCCCTGAGTCCCCAGATTCCCGAGCGGCTGAAGGAGATCAAGCTCCGCCACGGCCTCGATTTCGCGGTGGCCACGGACCCGAACAACACCCTGGCCCGGCGCTTTGGCATCGTCTTCGAGCCTGACGAGCCGTCCAAGGCCGCCGCCCGCGCCAAGGGGAACTTCATCGGGGATGTGACCGGAACGGGCACCTGGGAGCTGCCCATGCCCGCGGTCGTGGTGATTGATCAGACGGGCGGGGTGCGCTTCGCCGAGGTCAGCCCGGACTGGCTTGTGCGGGCGGAAGCGGGCCCGATAATCGAGGCCGTGCGCGCCGCCGGCCTCGCCGTGGCTGCCTGATCCGCCCGCAACACCGCCTGGAAGGTTCTGGCGTCGCGATGGGAGGGAGCCGATAAGGCCCTTGCCATCAAGACGGACACATGACGACCCAACACGCCGCAAATCCTCTCGTGGATCGTCGCGCCCTGAGCCTTGGGTCTCTAGCTCTGGCCGCCGTGTCCGCCTGCGCGCCGAAGCCAAGGCGCCTGGCGCGACTGCGCATCGGCTATCAGAAGAGCGGTGTCTTGCTCTCGGCCAAGTCCCGGGGCCTGATCGACAGGGCCCTGCCCGGCACAGCGATCGAATGGGCGCTTTTCCCCTCCGGCCCTCCGATGCTGGAAGCCATGGCGGCGGGCGCGGTGGATTTCGGCGCCACGGGGGACACGCCCCCCATCTTCGCCCAGGCCGCCGGCGCGCCGCTGGTCTATGCGGCCTCTCAGCCGCTCACGGGTCAGGGCGAGGCGGTGATCACCCCGCCGGGTTCATCGCTCACCTCGGCCAAGGACCTAAAGGGACGACGCGTCGCGGTCACCCGGGGCTCATCCTCGCACCTGCTCCTGATCCGGGCTTTGAACAGCGTGGGGTTAGGGCTATCGGATATCAGGGTGGTTTTCCTCACCCCAGGCGACGCGGCGGGCGCTTTCGGATCGGGCGGGATCGACGCCTGGGCCATCTGGGACCCGTTTCTGGCCCTGGCGCTGAAGGACCAGAAGGCGCGCATTTTGATCACGGGCGCCGCCCTGCCCGCCAGCGACGCCTTCTATCTGGCCAGCGCCCGCCTCGCCCGGGATGCGCCCGATGTGCTTCGGGAATTTCTCGACGCCCTGAGGATCGAATGCGACTGGGGAAATTCCCATCAGGCCGAGATGGTCCAGATCATCGCGGACGCGAGCCGCCTGCCGGCGGATGTGGTCCTGACCAGTCTGCGGAGGGGCCCCCTGGCCGTCGAGCCGATGACCGCGCCGGTGATCGCCCGCCAACAGGCCGCGGCCGATATCTTCGCGCGCCTTCACATCATCCCGCGGCCCATCGCAGTGGCCAAGGCGGTGTGGCGGGACTGGGCACCGAAGCGGTGACGACGCGACGCCGCGGTCAGCTTGCTGATCGTCCTACCGCCACCCTCCCCCCAGCGCCTTGAACACCGCCACCTGATCGTTCGCAAGAGCCGCATCAGAGGCGGCCGCCGCCGCGTCAGCGGTCAGGAGGGTCTGTTCCGCGGTGAGCAGGTCCAGGGTCGGCAGGGCGCCCGCGCGATAATCCGCCTGGGCGATGTCGAAGGCGGTTTGTGCGCGGGCCTGCGCATCCGCCAGGGCCTGGCGGCGGTCGAGTTCAGCGCCATAGATGGCCAGGGCCTGGGAGGTTTCCTTGAGGGCCCGAAGGACGGTCCCGTCGAAATCCGCAAGGGCCGCGGCCTGACCGGCCTTGGCCTGGGCGATCCGCGCCCTGGGGCCCGTTTGGTTGGGAAATGCCCACGCGATCTGCGGGCCCACGCCCCAGGCGAGACCGGGCTCCTTGATGAGGTTGGAGGTGGTGGTGGCGACCCCGCCATAGAAGCTGGTCAAGGTGATGCGCGGATAGAGATCGGCCGTGGCGACCCCGATGCGGGCCGTGGCCACGGCGAGGCGCCGGTCGGCCTCGCGGATGTCGGGGCGGCGCTTGAGGAGGCCCGCGCCGTCGCCCACGGGGATCAGGTCGGCCGGGCGCGGGGCGGCCTCGCAGGCCAGGGCGTCGAGCGGGGCGTTGGCGGGCGCGCGCCCGAGGAGGTCGGCGAGCTGGTAAAGGGCGGCGCGGCGCTGGCCCTCCAGAGGCGGGATGGCGGCCCGGGCCTGGGCCACGAGCCCCTGGGCGCGGACCACGTCGAACTGGCTTTCGGCCCCGGCCTGACGGCGCCGCGTGGTGATCTCGGCGGCGTGGCTGACCACATCCAGGGAATGGCGGGCCACGGAGAGCTGCTCGCCCAGGGCGCAGACCTGGAGATAGGCCCGGGTGGTCTCCGCCGCCACGGTGACCCGCACCACGTCGCGGGCGGCGGCCGCGGCCTGAGCGTCGGCGCGGCTGGCGGCGATGGCGCGGCGCACCCGGCCAAACAGATCCAGCTCATAGGAGACATCGAAGACGTCGTCATAGATCCAGGTGGTCTGTGGCTTCGCGCCGAGAATCTCGAGGATTTCGTCCGTACCCGGATCGCGGCCATCGACGGCGCCGGCCTTGAGGGTCGTGGACGGAAGCGCGCCGGCCCTTGAGGCCTCCAGCAGAGCCCGCGCCGAAGCCAGGTGGGCCTCCGCGCCCCTGAGATCATCATTGGCCGCGAAGGCCTCGGCGATGTAGCTGTCCAGGCGGGGATCGTTGAAGAGCCGCCACCAGGCGTCGGGGGGAGCGGCGGCGCTCTCGGCGGCGGGGGTGACCCCTGCCAGGGGCGCCTGAGCGCCAGCTGGGGGCGTGGGGGCGCGGTAATTGGGACCAACGGCGCAGGCCGTCAAAGCAGCCACTAAAGCGAGGGGCAAGCATAGGCGTCTGCATCGAATGACCACGGCCACCCATCCGTCACCCCGGACGGCTCGAAGGGACGATCCGGGGCCCAGGTGACCGGGCGCGACGCCGCGGTTCGCACGCTTCGAGGCCCGGTCCGGTCGCCTGGGTCCCGCATCTCCGCTGCGCTGCGTGCGGGATGACGACCTTATTGACGCTTGCTCAGCGCCCGTCCTCGACAATGGCGTGAGCCGCGACGGCGCGCGG
>Ga0116226_10004257_pt1 | contig 12653 bp, 12 predicted proteins | sample S1TSphfallax_FD_89692 | JGI IMG/M metagenome (GOLD analysis project Ga0116226, IMG submission 89692) | Host-associated microbial communities from peat moss isolated from Minnesota, USA - S1T2_Fa - Sphagnum fallax MG | ecosystem: Host-associated > Plants > Peat moss > Unclassified | place: USA... | reverse complement strand
TCAACTTCCGCGCCAGCTTCTCCGCCTTCACATCATCAACTTTCGTCAGCACCAGCTGAAACCCCACCGCCGCCCGATCGAAAAGCTCCATCGCCGCGTGGTCCGACGCCTTCAGTTCGATCCGCGCATCCAACAACAGCACAACCCGCCTCAGCGGCACGCGTCCGCGTAAAAAATCGAACATCAGCCCCTGCCAGTCTTCCTTCACCGCCTTGGCCGCCTGCGCGTAGCCATACCCAGGCATATCCACCAGAACCAGCCGCCCCCCCAGATCGAAGAAATTCAGTTGCTTCGTCCGCCCCGGCTCGCTCGAGGCCCGCGCCAGCGCCTTCTGCCCCGTCAGCGCATTCACCAGCGAAGATTTTCCCACGTTGGACCGCCCAGCAAACGCCACCTCCGGCCCACGCGGTTCCGGCAACTGATCCAGCCGCTGCGCCGCAAAGTAGAATTGGCACGACTGCGCAAACAGCAAACGCCCCGCTTCGATCTCCGCCGCTTCGTCGCGTTCCATTCCCGAGTGCCTTAAGTAAAAAGCAGGTCCTTCTTTTCTGAAGAAAAGAAGCAAAAGACTTTTATGTTCTCCGCAGCTCAACTCTCCGGCCAATTCCCGTATCTCTCAACCGGCGCAGACTCAAAAGTCTTTTGGTTCTTTTCTTCAGAAAAGAACATACTTACCTTTATGATCTAGCAACTTTAGCGCCACCCACCGGCCCCAGCTTAGCCTGCCGCTGGATATACCATTGCTGTGCCATGGTCAGTGTATTGTTCCACGACCAGTAGATCACCAGCCCTGCCGGGAACCGCCCCATCGAGAACATGAAAATCAGCGGCATGAACTGCAGCATCCTCGCCTGTGTCGGGTCCGGCGGCGGCGGATTGAGTTTTTGCTGCAGATACATCGTCGCGCCCATGATCAGCGGCCACACGCCTAAGTGCAGCATGGGCGACAAGGCGCTCGGATCGAACGGGATCAGCCCGAACAGATTGAAAATGTTCGTGGGATCAGTCGCCGACAGATCCTGGATCCATCCGAAAAACGGCGCCTGCCGCATCTCGATCGTCACCAAAATCACCTTGTACAGCGCAAAAAACACTGGGATCTGCAGCAGCATAGGGGCGCACCCGCTCACCGGGTTCACATTCTCCGCCTTGTAAACCGCCATCATCTCGGACTGCAGTTTCGCCGGATCGTCCTTGTAGCGCTCCCGCACCTGCTGAACTTTTGGGCCAAGCAGACGCATCTTGCCCATCTGCCGGTAGGATCGCGCGGCAATCGGATAGAACAGCGCCTTCACCCCCAGCGTGAAAATCAGGATGGCCACGCCAAAATTGCCGAATACGGAATACAGCCAGTCCAGCGCATAGAAGAACGGTTTCGTCAGAAAGAACAGATGGCCCCAGTCCACCGCGTAGCTCAGCAGCGGAATATGGTCGTGCAACTCATACCGGTCGAGCAGATGCACTTCCTTCGCGCCGGCAAAAACCCGGCTGTCGAACGAAGCCGTCCCCCCCGGCGCCAGCTTCTCCGCCGCAGACGTTGCATAGCTCACCTGGTAATGGTCGATCCCGTCATCCTTGTTGTGGATCCACGACGATACCACCGGCACCGACTGGTCGGGCACCAGCGCCGTCAGCCAGTATTTGTCGGTAAATCCCGCCCAGCCGCCCGCATCGGAAAAATCATAGGCGCTGCCGTCATGCTTGTCCGCCGCCGACTTCACCGCGGAGTACGTCATCGTATGCAACTGATGGTCCATCACCCCCAGCAGCCCCTCGAACAGCACGCTGTAGCCTGCGGTCGCCGGCTGATAATCGCGCCGCGCCCGCTGCCACGGCCATAGCTGCACCGGCGCCGACCCGGTATTATGAACGCTCTGGTGCACCGTAAACAGATAGTTCTGATCTACGGAAAGCTCGATCGCAAAGGTCAGCCCGGCGCCGTTGTCCCAGGTCAGCGTCACCGGATGCGTCGCCGTCACGTCGCCGCCGCTGCTGGTCCATACCGTGCTGTCATCCGGCATTTTCACGCCATCCGTGCTGCTCCAGCCGAACTGCACGCTGCTGGGCTCGCGGCCGGGCAGGGGCTCCAGAACGCGCACCAGCGGCGCGTTCTTCGCCACCGTATCGTGGTACTCGCGCAGCCGCAGGTCATCCAGCCGCGCCCCCAGAAGGCTGATGCTGCCCAGCACGCGCGGCGCGTCGATCGTCACTCGCGGCGCATTCGCAGGCGGCGCCACCGCCTTCGTGCCCGGCGCACCAGGCGCATTCAAACCCGCCTGGGCTTCGCTCGCGGTCAGCGCGGCCGTGTGCTGCACCGGCGGCGGGGCTACGTGATGCGGCATCACGTATTGGAACAGCAGCAGGATCGCGAACGAGATCGCGATGAACAGCGGCAGGCGTTTCTGGTCCATCGGCGAGCCCTAAAAGCGTTTCGTGGTGCAGCAACCCGCGCCATGGCGTGCCGCGCGGTCTGGCCCTTGCGGATCATAGGCCGGCACCGGATCATACCCGCCCGCTGTGAACGGGTTGCAGCGCAGAATGCGCCAGCCGGCCAGCATCATCCCGCGTAGCACCCCATGCGTGCGCAGCGCCTCGATCGCATAGTCGCTGCAGCTCGGCACGAATTTACACGAAGGCGGCAGGATCGGCCGCACCACGAACTGGTAGGCACGCACCAGCAGCACCATCAGGCGCGAAACCAGGTTCACGCGCCGCCCGCCTTCGCATGAACGCCCATCTTGGCCAGCGCCCGCCGCAAATCCTCAACCAACTGCACAAACGGCCGCGCCCGCGTGGCATCCCGTCCCACCAGAACCAGGTCCACCCCGGTGGCCGCCTGCTCCCGCAGCAGCAGCCGCGCGGCCTCGCGCAGCCGCCGCCGCGTCCGGTTGCGCACCACGGCGTTGCCCACCTTCTTGGTCACCGTGAACCCCAGCCGGGCAGGGGCATCGTCGTTGCGCGCAAACATCTGCAGCACGAGGCCAGGCATGGCCACTTTGCGGCCCTTCTGGGCCGCCCGCAAAAACTCGGCCCGGCGTTTTAGGCGCGCCTGGGCGGCCGCCATGGCGTCAGGCCGAGAGCCGCTTCCGGCCCTGCCGGCGACGGTTGGCAATCACCTTGCGGCCACCCACAGTCGCCATGCGGGCGCGAAATCCATGCCGGCGCTTGCGAACGAGTTTCGAGGGTTGGTAGGTGCGCTTCACGACAGAGAACTCCAAGTTCGATCGCGGGACGCAAAGCGCCCCGTGAGAGCGGCGGCTTATAAGTGCGATCGGCGCCCTGCGTCAACTTGGGCAAACACCCGTGCCTGAACACTGGAAAGCACCCTTTGCCTTCTGCACGTCCTAGGCCACACTCGATCGCATGTCGGCGGTTGTAACTTTGCTCGCTCTGCTCGCCGGTTGCGCCGCCGGTGCACTGGCAACGCGCGCCGTCATGCTGCCACGCCTGCAGGCCCAGCTTCAGGCCGGGGAAGCCCTGCGCGCACAACGCGACCAAGCGGCCGGCGCCCAGGTTCACCTGGCTGAAATGCAGGCCCAGCTGAGCATCTTGCGCCACGATTTGCATGGCATCCTCTCCCCGGCCCTGCTCAGCGCCGACCGGCTCACCTCCAGCCCGGACCCTGCGATCCGCAAGACCGGCGAGATCGTCATCCGCACCGTGGAGCGAGCCACCGCCCGCCTCGCCGAAACCAAAGGTCCCCCGGACCCCCCAAAAACTATAACGTAAGGCGGGCTGCACCCGCCACGACGCACGCCACCCTCAAACCAGCGGCACCAGCCGCACAGTCTGCCCGCGCCGCAGCCCCACCAGCGCAGCCTGCCGGAACAACCGCCCCAGCACCGCCAGCCGCCGCCGGTCACCGGGCACCAAAAACTGGTCCTCGGCCCACCCGTGCCATTCATTATAGGCGGGCAAGGCCGTCTCGCTGCCCAGCCGCAGCCGCAGCGCCGCCATCATGCGCTCATTCCACAGCCGCGGCATCCGCCGGCTCCGCGGGTTCCAGGCGGTAATCAGCACCGCCTCGCGCACCCCCATGCCCGACAGCAACCCATCCAGCGCGGCCGACCGCCGTCCCACCGCCAGATCCAGCCCCGCCACGCTGTAGCGGCTCTTTCGGTAGGCATGTCGAAGATGAGCGGGCAGGGCCATGGTATCCACCTGAAGGAAGATCGGGCACCATCCGCGCAACGCCCAAATTTCGCCACCGCGAAACCGCCCACCAGCCCTGCGCCCGGCGCGCGGCGAGCCGCAACCAAAAAGATTGGGGGAGCAGTGCCTGCCCCCCCAAACCCCCCGTCACTTCCTGCGCCGGTTCGTAAATCCGGGACTTGGCCGGAACGTCACGCGCATCCGTAGGATGGGTAAGCGAAGCGTTACCCATCACGTGCCGCGATGGCCCTAAAACTCGCCTTCTACCTCGAGCTCCGAAACCATCTCCGGCTCCAGTTGCGCCGCCTCGCTCCACGCCACCATGTCCGGCAGCCCCAGGATGTGCCGCTTATACGCTTCGCTCACCGGATCAAGATCCACATCATAGGTCGCAAACCGCGTGCATACCGGCGCAAACATCGCATCCGCCACACTCATCCGCGTGCCGAACAGAAACGGCCCGCCGAAAGCCCCCAAATTCTCCCGAAAAATCTCCGTCACCCGCGAAATATCCGCCCGCACGCCCGACCAGATCGGAAAATTCGGCCGGAACGCATGCAGATTCACCGGCAACGCCGCCCGCAGCGCACTGAACCCGGAATGCATCTCCCCGCTCACGCTCCGGCACCGCGCCCGCGCCGCCAGGTCGGCCGGATACATCTGCGCCGCCGGGCAAAGCTCATTCAAAAATTCCGCAATCGCCAGCGTATCCCAAACCACCACGCCCTTGTAGTCCAGAATCGGAATCCGGATGGAACTGGTCTGCAAAAGCAGCTCCGCACGCGCAATCGCGTCGTCGCTCGCCGTCCGTACCTCCCGGAACCGCAGGCCGCTCATCCGCATCAGCAGCCATCCCCGCAGCGACCACGAGGAGTAGTTGCGGCTGCTAATGGTCAGGGTCGCGATATTCTCGTCCGGTCCCCCGCCAGCCTTAGATAAACCCTCTGGTCTCACCATGTTAACCACCCTTGCCTCCAGGGCAATCTAACAGCAACCTATCAGGCGCAACCTGCCTGGCACAGAGGCGCTCTCCCAAAAATATGCTCTATGACCTGTATCAGGCCCAGTCCGATCTTCTCGCCCCGGCCAGGCAAGGTGCGGCGCTCTGGCTCCGCTTCCTGGCGGAAATGCCCAGCGCCCGCCAACTCCCGGCCGTCCGCCTCGCCGCCGCCGGCGCCGAGCTTTTTGGCACCTCCGTCATCACCCACAAGCGCCGCCCGTTCGGCATCGCCAGCGTGCAAAGCCAGAACCGCGAAGTCGCCATCCGCGAAACCGTGGTGGCCCACACCCCCTTCGGCCACCTCCTCCATTTCGAGAAAGATACGCTCACCCCCCAGCCCAAGGTGCTGCTGGTCGCCCCCATGTCCGGCCACTTCGCCACCCTGCTGCGCCCCACCGTGCAAACCATGCTGGCCGATCTGGATGTCTATATCACCGACTGGCAGAACGCTCGCGACGTTCCGCTCTCCGCCGGCCGCTTCGGCTTCGACGAATATGTCGACCACCTGATCGCCTTCATGGAGCATCTCGGCCCCGGCGCCCACTTGGCCGCCATCTGCCAACCCGCCGTGCCAGCCCTGGCCGCCACCGCCCTGATGGCCGCCGCCAAGAATCCCGCCCAGCCGCGCAGCCTCACCCTGATCGCCGGGCCCATCGACACCCGCGCCAGCCCCACCAAAGTCAACGTGATGGCCAAGAAACAGTCGATCGAGGAATATGAGCGGAAGGCCATCTCCACCGTCCCGCGCCGCTACGCCGGCGCCGGCCGCCGCGTGTATCCTGGTTTCTACCAGTTGGCCTCGTTCATGGCGATGAACGCCGACCGCCACATCAACGCCCACCTCGCCCAACTCCGCCGCCTCTACGCCGAGGACAAGGAAGCGGCCCAATCGCACCGCAAATTCTACGACGAATATTTTGCCGTCGCCGATCTCCCCGCCGAATTTTATCTCGAAACCGTCGCCCGCGTGTTCCAGGAACACAGCCTGCCGCGTGGCCTGCTCCACTGGCGCGGCCAGAAGGTGGAGCCCTCCGCCATCCGCCGCACCGCGCTGCTCGCCGTGGAAGGCGAGCGCGACGACATCTGCGGCGTCGGCCAAACCATGGCCGCCCTCGATCTGTGTTCCGGCATTCCGACCGCCCGCAAAAACTACTATCTGCAAACCGGCGCCGGCCATTACGGCGTCTTCTCAGGCCGCGCCTGGGCCGGCCAAATCTACCCGAAGCTGCGCGCGATGATCGAGGAAACCTCGTAGGATGTGTCGCCCCTTGGCGACGCATCTTGCTCCTGCTCCCCAATTTCACCCCCGAGCCCGGAACAACCGGCATCCCAGCCCCACGCCCGGCCCATCTGGCGTTCGCGCAAAAGCCATGCAAACCTCCATCCAAATAAAGGAGGTTTCCAAGTGGCCAAATTCCCACGCCGCACTGCGCTCGCCCTTGCCCTCGCGGCAACACTGGGCAGCGCCCACGCCGCCAAACATTCCGCCGCACCTCCCCCGCCGCCTACCGACCCGATGGAGGGAATTGATACCGATAACGACAGCTCCATCAGCCTCGACGAAGCCAACCTCGCCGCCTCCGCCAAGTTCGACTCGCTCGACACCTCGCTCGACGGCAAAATCGACCGCAACGAAATGAAGGGCCACGTCTCGCTGGCCGACTTCCGCGAGGCCGATACCAGCAAGGACAAGTTCCTCAATAAGGGCGAATACATGGCCCTCGTCGCAAAACGCTTCAAAACCGCCGACAAGAACAACGACGGCAAGGTCGACACTGATGAACTGAAAACCCCGTCAGGCCGCGCACTCCTCAACCTCCTCAAGTAAACGAAACACACAACGCCCAGGCCACGTTTCCTCTCCCTCCCCTTGTGGGGAGGGCCGGGGTGGGGCTCTCGCTGCGCGGAACGCCAACCAGGCCCTGCCGCACGGCGAAACCAATAAGCAAAAGCCTTTTTTTGCGTTGCGAAAAGCAGCAACCGCCCCGGTCGATCGAATCCGAAACCAAAACAACGCTTGCGCAGATGGCCAAAGTTATGTTCATGTTGCGCTGTCAGAACAATCTGCCCCGGATCACAGCCCCTTGAACGCCCTTCCGCCAGTCCACCCGCCTATGCAGGAGCCCGCCGACAGCACCGCCCGCTCGGTCGTCATGCTGCAAAGGCTGGCAGAATTCGGCATGCAACTCGCCGAACACGCGGCGGCCGAAGCGCTTCAGAAGCCAACGGCCGAAGCCCCCAAACACCGGCGCCCAAACCCCACCCTCCTCTTCATCCGCCTCTCCGCCATGGTGCGTGCCTGCATCACCCAGCAAGCCCGCCTCGCGGCCGGCAAACTCCCTGCCAAACCCCGCGCGCCCCGGCAAACCAGCGAAGACCCAAGGCGCCACCCGATCTCCGCCTTCCTGCACGACGCGATCGAGGACTCACCCAAACCGAAAACCGCCCGCGCCGAAATCCACACCGCGGTCGAACCGATCATCGACGAATACCTCGCCAGCGACCCCGAAATGCTTTACGCTGGCGTTCAGGTCGTAATCGAAATCTGCCAGGAATTCGACATCCCCTACGACCTGGCCCGCCTGCCGGACGAACTTCTCTGTCCTCCCGGCAAATCTCTCCCTAATGACGACAGCGACCAACTCGCCGTCCAAATCCAGCGCCCCCCATGATTTCCCCCTTTCTTCTCCCTCCTCCTTGTGGGGAGGGCCGGGGTGGGGCTGGGCAAGAGTCATCCTCTCCGCAGTGGAGAATAGGATAATAAACTTAGTAGTAAGAAAAAGACTCTTCTTTTCTGAAGAAAAGAAGCAAAAGACTTTTACTTCTGGTGCCTACGGAAATATCCCGGCCCATTTCTTAAGGGTTGGGGCCTGGATCGTGGGCGTGGCGGAGACGTAAAAGTCTTTTGGTTCTTTTCTTCAGAAAAGAACAATCTTGCATCTTATTACTTTGCCGCCGCTCCACCCGAACCGCTCGTATCACCTGCCATCTACCAGGGTATGGTCTTGCCCGCGTAGTCCAGAAACACGCCGCTCTGCGTGGCCGCATCCATCACCCGAAGCAGGTGGCAAGCCGATTCCTCCGCCGTCATCCCCTTCTGGGGCCCGATGAACGGCGCCGAAAGCCCGGTGCGCACGGTGCCGGGGTGCAATGCCAGCACCACCGCCTCCGGCCGCTTGCGCGCAATCTCCACGCAAGCGGTCCGAAAAAACTGGTTCAGCGCCGCCTTCGACGCGCGATACCCATACCAGCCACCCAGAAAATTATCCCCGATGCTGCCCACGCGCGCCGACAGCGTCGCGAACACGCAGCGCCCGCTGCGCGGCAGCAGCCCCGAAAAATGTTTTAGCAGCAGCGCCGGCCCAATGGCGTTCACCGCAAAGGTGCGCGCCAGAACCTCCGGATCCAGATCGGCCAGCCGCTTTTCTGGGCCCACGCCATCGATGGTCAGCGCCCCCGTCGCATCGATGATGCGCGTGAACGGCCCCTGCGGCCGCATCACTGCGGCCGCATGCGCAAGGCTCGCCTCATCGGTCAATTCCACCGGCGGATCGGTCTGCCGCCCCAGCGCCACCACCGCCGCGTTCTCTCCGATCAGCGCCACCAGCGCCCGCCCCACGCCCCCGGTGCCCCCAATGACAAGCGACCGCTCACCCGCCATCAAATGTGCATGCCCGCAGGGTGGGCTGCTGTGCAGGCCACCACCTCCCCGCCGCAAGCGGCCTCGCAAAATGAATAACGCGCACCACCGGTATGGCCGTTCAGCATCGCCAAGGTGCCTACACCGCTCCACCAATCACTCAAAGCCAAAACCGCACTTGGCGGCACAACCGCGCAGCACGCGCGAGCAAATCGCGCTTATCGCTTGAAGCAGCTACCCTCCGGCAGCCACCCTGAAACGCCCGGTTGGTCGAACGACCAAAACACTCATTTTGTAGTCCACAGCGAGGACTTTACGGTTCGTTCATCGCGGCGCCGGTAAGACATCCGGGCGAGGTGATGTTTCACTTCCAGGATTTTCCCATTCCGGATCACGCACGTGGAGGCAACATGCGCCCTGCCGTCACCACCCATGGCCATTCCATGAAACGCCGCGCCTCCCATGCCGGCCTAGTCGTGCTGGCCGCGATGGTTAATTCCGCGGCGAACGCCGATTCTCTCAACGCCGCCTACCATGGGCACGATCTGGGCCTTTCGCTCAGGGACGCGATCGCCCAGGTTCAGGCAACCGGCGGGTCGCAGGCGTCGCATATCAGTCTCAGCGTCTCCGGCTCCGGCGACCAGCTGATGTTCACCGAACTGAATGACGACACTATCGAGACCGAAACCGCATCCTACAAGGATCTCGAATTTGCCGATGTCGATGTGCGCAAGGTCGGCGAGATCGAAGGCCGCTACGGCATCACGCTGCGCGCCGCCGCCGGTTCGGTGAACGACCATATCGTCGGCCTCGCCGCGAAATCCGCCGGCGCAAACCGTGATTCGGCACTTGGTTACATGGATTTCTGGCTTGTCGACCCCGACATGAAGCGGGTGCGCCATCTGGCCGACCTGCTCGCCACAATGGGCGCCCGCCTGAAGGAACAGCAATCGTCCGGCATCGCAGCACCCGTCATCGCGGAAGCGTCCCCCACGCCGGTGCGCGCCATCGCCGAACATCTGGAAGACGCTGGCGGCGATGTCGAAAAGATGCCCGTAGTGCTTCCCGCCCCACGCATTCCGGTCACCGTCGCCCCCGCCGATGACGCCGCACCTCCGGGAAAATGCCTTTTCCCGGCAGCCAAAACGCAAAAGCACGCGAAGGCGCGCGCCAGTGCCGCGAGCTGGAGCACGATGAAGCAGGCCACCGGATCGGGCAGCGGCCGCCTCTCATGGCGCATGTCCGCCCTGCACGATCCGGCGGATCGTCAATCCATCCAGTTCTATCTCGGCAACACCTTGCCGGTGCCCGCCACCGTGGTGGCGCGCGTCATCCTCACGGCGAGCGACGGCACCCGGCAGGCCGAGGACATTGCGCTCAACCAGCTCGGCCCCCGCACCACCAGAACCGACACCTCTCTCCTGATCACTCCGTTCGACGACGCATCCTGCATCACCGATGTGGATGTCACCGAAGTTCACGCCTGCCCGCTGCCCGACGACACCGCAGAGCGCGACGACTCAAACGACATTTTCCGCTGCAACGCCGACGCGGCCGCCGGCACAATCACCATAGCCGGAATCACCTACATCAGCGGCCGCGAACCCAAATCCCTAACCCCACCCCCGTAGGACGCGTCGCCTCTTGGCGACGCATCTCTCTCTTCCCCGCCGCCCGCGCCCTTTGTGATGCGCCCCCGTGTTTGCTATGCCACCTGCATGACAAAGCCGGACATAACGGCCGCGCTGGCGCGCAAGATGAAAGAACGGCGCATCCATTACGGGTGGGTCGTGGCGGCAACCACGTTCCTGACGATGCTGGGCACCGCGGGGGCAATGGGCTCGGCGGGCGTGATGATCCTGCCGCTGCAGCGCGAATTCGGCTGGTCGAATGCCGCGATTTCCACAGCGCTGGCGGTGCGGCTTGTGCTCTTCGGGCTGATGGGTCCATTTGCCGCAGCGCTGATGAACCGGTTTGGCCTGCGAGCGGTGATCCTGGCAGCGCTGACGCTGATTTCGGTCGGGCTGCTTGGGTCGTTCGCGATGACTCAGGTTTGGCAGCTTGTTCTGCTATGGGGCGTGGCGGTAGGCTTGGGCACCGGCATGACGGCCCTTGTGCTGGGGGCGACGGTCGCGACACGCTGGTTCGTCAAGCGGCGCGGCCTGGTGGTGGGGCTCATGACGGCGAGCAACGCAACGGGCCAACTGGTCTTCCTGCCGCTGCTGTCGCGAATAACGCTCTTGGCCGGTTGGCGCACCGCACTTTGTGTGGTGGTCGGCATGCTGGCGCTGGCTTTTGTGCTGGTGGCCCTGCTGATGCGCGATTACCCGGACGACGTTGGGCTGGCCCCGTATGGGGAGACGGTACGCCGCCAAAAAATTCAGCAACGGCGCGGTCTACGCGAGTTGGTGGGGGCACCGTTGCGCGCGCTGCGCCAGGCCGCCGGCGATCAGGTTTTCCTGGTGCTGTTTGCAACGTTTTTCATTTGCGGGTTCAGCACGAACGGCTTGATCCAGACTCACTGGATCACGCTGTGCGGCGATTATGGTGTGGCGCCGGTGGCGGCGGCCGGCATGCTGGCGGTGATCGGGTGTTTCGATTTTGCCGGCACGATCGGATCCGGCTGGCTGTCGGACAGGTTCGATAATCGTATGCTACTCAGCGTGTTCTATTCCCTACGCGGACTTTCCCTGCTCAGCCTTCCATTTTCGAATTTCAGCATTCCCGCGCTCTCGATCTTCGCCGTGGTATACGGTCTGGACTGGGTTGCGACCGTGCCGCCCACGGTAAAACTGGCGGCCGAGCGCTTCGGCGCGGAACGTGCCAATCTGACATTCGGCTGGATCTTCGCGGGCCACCAGTTGGGCGCGGCGACGGCCGCGTTCGGCGCCGGAACGACTCGAACGGAATTTGCGACCTATTTGCCGGCCGTTTTTGTCGCGGGCAGCTTTTGTCTGGCAGCGTCACTGCTGGTGTTGGCGTTGCCAGCGAGAAGAAAGGAAGTCCTTCTTTTTTGAAAAAAAGAAGCAAAAAACTTTTGCTTCTCCGCAGCTTGCCTTTGCGAGCCATGCCCGGAAAAGTGAAGTTGCCGAGGCAAAAAAGTCTTTTGCTTCTTTTCTTCAGAAAAGAAGACCTTTCTTCTGGTGATCCAAGCCGGCCCTGGCACGTTCATGGCAGGGACCAAAGGAGAGTTTTCCATGGCAGAGCTGAATGCCGCGTCGGCGGGCACGTTCAAGATCGGCGGCGAGATCGAGGTGCATCGTCTGGGCTTCGGCGCGATGCGGCTGACCGGTGACGGGGTGTGGGGCGAGCCGGCGGATCGAGCCGAATGCCTGCGCACGTGCAAGCGTGTGCCGGAACTTGGGATAAATTTCGTCGATACGGCGGATTCGTATGGGCCGGACGTATCGGAGCATTTTCTGCGTGAGGCCCTGCATCCCTACACCGGCATGCTGATCGCGACGAAGGGTGGGCTGGTGCGAACGGGGCCGCGGCAGTGGCATGCGGTTGGCCGGCCGGAGTATTTGCGCCAGCAGGCGCTGATGAGTTTGCGTTTCCTGGGGGTGGAGCAGATCGGCCTGTGGCAGTTGCACCGGATCGACCCGGCGGTGCCGCGGGACGAGCAATTCGGCGCGGTCAAGGCGCTGCTGGACGATGGGCTGATCCGGTTCGCCGGGCTCAGCAACGTGACGGTCGAGGATATCGAGGCGGCCCGAAAAGTGTTCCCGGTGGCAACGGTTCAGAACCGCTTCAACCTGACGGATCGCGGGAGCGAGGCGGTGCTCGAATACTGCGAGCGCGAGGGGATCGGTTTCATTCCCTGGTATCCGTTGGCAGCTGGCGAATTGGCGAAACCGGGGG
>Ga0116226_10004256_pt1 | contig 12656 bp, 21 predicted proteins | sample S1TSphfallax_FD_89692 | JGI IMG/M metagenome (GOLD analysis project Ga0116226, IMG submission 89692) | Host-associated microbial communities from peat moss isolated from Minnesota, USA - S1T2_Fa - Sphagnum fallax MG | ecosystem: Host-associated > Plants > Peat moss > Unclassified | place: USA... | reverse complement strand
TAACTGCGTTTAATTTAGCATTTTCTTTTTCTTTATCTAGCTGATCTTTGGTCTTTTCTTTGGGCCTCAATAATGGCAATACTACAGCAAACAATTCGTGAAAGTTTTTATAACTGTTGATATCTTTATTTTCAATTCTGGCTTTGTTTGCTTCAAATCCCTGTAAACAATCATGAACAGTGGGATAATCTTCTGGTTTGTTTTCTGCAGGATTTTTAAGTGATCTAGTGGCAATCCACTGCATATATGATTTTTTAACTGTGGGGTCAGCCGCCGCAACTGCTTCGAGCCAAGGATCAATTTCTTTAAATCCTGGTAATCCAGGATTACCAGGCAACTTATCCCAAAGTGGTTCTACTCTGGTCTTAATAAAGGCTGCTCTATTTGCAGCATTTCCAGTTAACTCCTCATTAAGTATTTCGTCTATGAATTCTTGTAAAAATTGGCGAGTATTCATTTGGCACCTGCTAAATTGTTTATTATTTAGCATAATAAAATGGTGCCTCGTGCGGGAATTGAACCCACTTGATAGGAGTGATCCTATATAACGTTTTAGAGACGTTTGGCCAACCAATGGCCCAACGAGGCATTTGTTAGATTGTATTGGCATCGAACCAATCACTATTTAAAGGCTGCCTCTGCGTCCTGCCACACCCTGTGGAACAATCTAACTATCTTCATTATAGTATCAAACTTTTAAATGTCAACTGTTAATTTGCATTTGACATTGTTATGAGTATTTGGTATCATAATAGTATGGAAAAAACTTATATTGTAGACCTACCACAAAATAAACCCTGTTATCAAGTTAATCCTGAGTTATGGCAAAAATACAATCAATTAAGGCAAGCCCGTGGACTTGAGATTAAAATGTCAAAAGATTTTGTTACAGAACAGGATGTTGTAATTGAAATTGATTTAGAATTAACTGCAAACCATGGAGAATATTAAATTGACCAAAAATACGTTAACGTTACAAGAAATGCTAGACAAAACGGATAAAAGGCAAGAGGGTTTTGAATTAATGATCAGCCATTTACGGACGTGTAAATACCCATTAATTGTCGAAACGGGGGTTAGCCGTCAAGAAGATAATTATTTTGGTGACGGTATGTCAACATTAATTTGGGATTCAGTTGCAACTGAACTTGATGGCACTGTTCATTGTGTAGATAATAATTCAGATTCTTGTAAGTTTGCAAGAAACCATTGTGGTACTAAAACTATGATCTGGTGCGCAGATTCAGTTAAATGGTTGTCAGTTAAAGAAGAAGAATACCATAAATTAAACCGTAAAATTGATGTGTTGTATCTAGACAGTTATGATTTAGATCTAAAGAATTGGCATCCATCAGCGGTACACCATCTTTTAGAATTAACGGCTATCAAAGGTTCTCTAAAGTCAGGCACACTAATTGCTGTGGATGATAATTTAATAATTGATGATCATCATGTTGGTAAAGGAACTTATGTTGCCGAGTACATGAAGCGAGTGGGTAAAGAACAGATTTATTCTGGTTACCAGTGGATTTGGCGATGGTGAGTTTATCTAGCGATTTCTCTAGTTAGTTCATGTTCGACACTGGTTTGAATAGTTTTTAACTCAGGCCAATTGCATCCAGGAATTTCTTGCAGGTGTATTAGCCAAGCTAATGCTAATCCTAAAAGATTTTGTTGTACTCTGAGTAATACTGACTTAATTAATTTGGGTTTTAGTTCATTCAACAGTTCAACGATTGCGGGCCATTTGGTTGCTTGATATAGATACCCAGCGGGTTCTGCTATTTCACCCACGTACTCAGCACTTTGATTTGATATATGTTTTAACCAATCTAAAATACTAGCTTGATAGGGTTGGAGCAATTCATCAAGCTCAGTAACACCAATACCATGCAGTCTGTTAATGCACATTCTTACGGCACCGATATTTGATGATTTACGGACCACATCATTAAACATAGAACTAATCATATCCTGAACAATTTGATCTTTCATACTAATTTTTTTGTTGGATGCTTCATTTAACTTGCTAATCAAACACTTTTCTAATTGATCGGGTGTTGCCAATCTACCTGGTAAAGCTTTTAATCCCATGATATCAGCTTTGCATAACCTATGTAATCCATCCAGCACGACCAACTTTTTTCGCCATTTAGTTATTATAATTGGTACTTTGATATTGGCTGTTTTTATACGTTCGGGTTCGTCTTTAAATGGATCATCATGTTTGAATATCCATTTAAGTTTACTAATCCTAAATTTTTTAATATCATTGTCTTTGATCAAACGATTTAATTTTTTTAAATCATATTCGTTACCATCATGTGTAAATGAATTACGAGTTATAGATCGTTCTAAGAGATGCTTAATTAACATTAGCAGTCCTATCATATGTATCTTGTAAACTTTTTCTTATAGCTTCGAGCTCAGGCCAGCCTATTCCAGTTGCAATCAACATTTTTGTATATTTAAGTTCATAAAATATAGTTCGACCCACATCTAAATTAAGTTTAGTATTATTAAGAATTAATTTAATCAGTGTTGATTTATATTTGTTTAATAACTCAGCTAAGCCAGCGCAATTATCTACAGTTAATCTTAGGGTTCTCATTTCTTCTATCGCATAAACCAATCGACCAACTTTAAGTAAATGCTTTACTCGTTTAAAATCTTCATCAGCATTACTATCTTCGTCCTCAATGGTATCTTCCTCGTCGTAGTCCACGGCTTCGTTAAGCTTTTCTTGTCTTTCTAATTCATGATCAATAGATTTTCCTATAATATCTAATTCGGGCCAAGGTAAATTCATCTGGTGTTTTAATAAAAACCAAACGTCTTTAGCAGCTTCGAATCGTAAATCGTTGATGTTAACCAGCATTAATTTTATAAGCCGTGGTTTAGTAGCTTCTAATAATGCAGTTAGCTCAGGCCAATCACATACTTTTTGTAGAACATATATCTGTGCAGCAAAATGTTTAACAGTAAACAGTGGTTCTCTTTTAGCCAAGTATTTTAGATATTTTAATATTTCGGGCTTTATTTGGGTAAATTGTTGATCTATTTCTCGTGGCTTCATTTTAATTGAAGTTAATTTCTGTATAGTATCAAAAATCAAACTCATTGATATTTCATTTGAATGTTCGCAACGATCCATAGTGGTGACCATATTACCTATGGTAAATTTTGCTAATTTTAAATGATATTGATCAAGATCAAATTCTTCATTTAATCGACCATTTTTACCAAGTTCGTACCTAATTGATTTTTCTAAAGTAGTTAATTCAGGCCAGGATAATTTTAACTGACGTGTTAGCATCAAACAAATTTCTTCGGCTAAATCAAACTTTAGATTTTTAATATGTATTAATATCACCTTAATAATTTTTGGTTTAGCCTCTTCTATTAGTGTCATTAGTTCGGGCCAATTTTTAAACTTTTTCAAATTAGAAATTTCCGATATTAGTATAAAAAATGGACCTCGCTGGGCTATATAATTTAAATATCTTAATATCTGAGGTTTTATTTCCTCAAGTGCTCGAGTTATTTCACCTTGACGTATGTTATTAAATTTTAAACTTGATATAGCATATTCAATCATATTGCTGGGAACTACGTCAGTATCTTTGATACTTTCAAACTTCTCCATATTATCTACTAATTTTTTAATCCGATTTGATGCTTCATTGGATAGTGCCGCTTCGTGCAGCTCTAATGTTCTTTTTCGATCAACTTCAAGACTTCGCTGCATGATATCAAATTCAGGCCAATTGATATTAACATAACCCATTAAATCAATCATACGACGTGCAGCACGAAAGTTTAACTTTTGAATTTTTGTTAGTATCAACTTAATTATAAGGTGTTTATGTGAATTAATAATATCTATAATTTCTGGCCAAGTATTTGGAGTATATTCAATAAACGTTTGAACAATTGCCCACCAACTTTGACCAATTTCGATATCATTAGCAATTGATCTATTTAGATATTCAAGTATTTTACCCTTGCGTCTATTCATTGCCGCGTCAAATACTTGTCCTGATATTGTATTCACTAGGCTGTCAAGTATGTCGTCAACACGTTGAAAGTTTGTTTTATCTGAAGTTAATAATTCATCAAGAGTTGTTAATAACGCCCTAGCTTGTTCTTGTCGTGCAGATGGGGTCCATGATTCATTCAATTTGGCTAAATGCTCATCATATATAGCAGTTGCACTTCGATTTAATATTTGCAATTCATTCCATCCTATTTCAGTGTTTATTAAACGTCGAGTCATTATCTTAACAATTTGTGCACTATCACCACCATTTTGAATCGCCTGTAAAAATGCTTGAATTAATGAAACTTTATATTCTTCTAAAAATGGTTTTAATTGTGAACAATTATTAACAGTTAAATGATTCTGTTCTAAAAAATTACATGCTCGCCATGGATCTAAATTCACTGTAAAAATATGTTTAAATTGGTCGAACAATTCTGAGTTTTGCTCTGAATTTTCTGTTATATTATCTAATAACTTATTACTTTCATAATCTACACTTTTTTTAATAGTGTCTAGCTCTGGCCATGTAATACCCATACGTTTGAGTCTATTTGCCTCTGTACCGGCGAATATCAAAGTATATTTTCCGCCAATCAATCTCAGTAGATATTTTATTATTGATGATTTATGTTCTTCTAATATTGTTCTTAATTCGGGCCACTGCACTTTGTTAAAATGCAGCATATAAATGTTTCTTAATACATTTTCTAAATTATCGGTTTTTGAAAATTTATTAGTTAATATTTCCAAAATTTCAGACTTTTTGTAATCCAAATCTGATACCGCGGTGTCTTGTCTTATAAGGCTAGGGGTAAAATAAGCTTCTGTAGCAAATTTGTCCCGGTTGTTGTCACTGTTTAGATTGAATATATATCGATCCAAAGCACGTTGTATGACCTCTTTTTGATCATCAATTAAACTTTTAGGCTTATTTTTGCGGCCACTGGCTTCAAATAAATCTATTAATATCATCTTGGTAATCTCTTTTTACGAGGCTTAGGTTTGAGTTCGTGTTTGATACTGTTTTCAATGACAGTTAATTCGGGCCACTCAATGCCAGTTAAACGTATAGTATTAATATTTTTAAGTACAAGATTATATTCAGACTTATCACTAGATTTTAAATCTGCTAATAATCCACGTATAATACTGCGTTTTTTACGATTAAACGAATCCTTAGCGGCTTTTACTACTTCTTCGGGAATGTTATATATACTACCGTTAGTAACCAATCTACTAAAATACCAAGGATCTTTTTTTATACCCAGTAATTGTATTTCTTCCGTTGGACTTGAAATATTATATATACTTTCAAAATTTTTGTTGACAGCTAGCTTTTGTAATTCAGGAGACGGATCTCGAATCAATCCAATACTACTTGGGTACAATTCAACTGATAATCTTTCTAATTTGGGATTGGGTTTTGCACCAATAGGTCTATAAGTTATTGCCTGAGAATCACCAGATCTCAGCGCAAGTTCTATAATATGATCACTGGGATTATTAATATAACTAAATGCCGTCCTAATCTGTTTGAAAGAGGCTAATGCAATTTCATCACTGGGATCTTCAATATATTTAATTAAATTTGGATCATATTGTACAGCAGCTAATGTTATCGCTTCTGTGGGATTTTTAATTTTTTTAAGTGGATATCCCCGCCTTACTGCATAAATGATTGCTTCTTCACAGGGATTTTGAATATCATCTAAAATATTATTATGAATTGAATCACTTTTGACAGCATATAATTGCAATTTAACACTAGGATTTTTGATGTATTTTATATTTGATGGATACGTCTTAACCGCTAACAATTCTAAAGCTTCACTTGGATTTTCAATAAACCTAATAGCCTCTCCCCAGGAATTGCGTATAGCTGCTTTTTGTACACTCAAAGGTGGATTCTTAATCCACTGTAACATATCTGGATCAGATTCCACTGCCGCAGTCATCATTGCCAGGGTGGGGTTAGCTATGTCCTTAATTAAATCAGGATTTTCTTCAATCGCTTGCACGATTTCATTATTTGTAGATTTTCCTGGATTTTCCTGAGGTACTACATCGAATGATCGTCTAGCTTCAAATAAGTTAATGAGTAACATATCAATCTACCCTGTGATTTAATTTGGGAAATGGTATTTTACCCTGTTCTTGACGATGTTTATACAACACCCTATTGCCCAATATTTCGAGCCACAATTTATTCTTGGGGGTATTTAAATCCCAAAAATTAAAAGTCATATTTGATTGTACTGGTCTAATAAACATAGTGTCTTCACTGGGTATCATCATAATTTGGCTAGTGGTCCTCATCTTTTTCTTATCATCAGCTGTACGTAAACAATTCAACTGTGGATTATCCACATATGTACCAGCTAGTCCGTCAATCATTTCCATAGGCGACTTGGCTTTGTTAATAACATGCTCTGCAATGATTTTGCGACTCTCACTACTAATTCTACTGAGAGTTTGACTTTCATTATCCTCGGTACGTTGATAGCCAGCCCATTCCATCCAAACACCATGGTTGGTACGAACTATAATTTCATCATGTGGTATCTCTCGAACTTTGTATGCATATTCTTCTTTCTTATAACCACCGGGTTTCCAACAACCTTCTATCAAATAGCAAGTGTCCTTGTCGAATACCAAAGTATTACCTGGAAGTTTTTGTTTAATTAGACTCATACAAGCGGCTTTAACATTGGGAAACTTAAGTGCTTTCTTAAGTTTGATACCATCCTTACTGGGAGTTTTACTACGCTTGGTAACTTCTTTTTCGTCGTCAGATACAGCTAATGATGAACTTATAATACATACTCTATTACTATTCATACCCTCACAGTATTGAGTAATTGAATCATGAAACAATAAAATTTCTATACCGTCATTAATAGTATTTTTGAAATTAATTTCTGGTATATAATTCCTATCCCTGTTCTTAACTGCTACCCAAGAGGCAATTTCAGGAAAATATTTGGCAGCAATTATACACATTTACTATTATCCTCAATAACAATATATTTAGTTAGGATTCTTGATATATCCAGGGACCCAACCATCACCAGGATTTTCTTTAAATTTTTTATTTATAATGCCATTGTTAAAAACAGTTAATCCAAGTGTACCACCACGCAATCTACCTTTTTTGTAACCATCGGGACATGAGGTTAACATTTTTTGATCTGTTCCATTATTATAGTATTGTAATCCTGCAGTTGGGCCGACTCCACCAATAACATTCATAACCATTGCACCTGGTTTACGTCCTCTAGACCATCCATCCGGACCATTAGAAGTATATTTTTCTTCTATTCCGTTTGTATACCATAGTCGATTTAATAATCGACCAGAAATCCATCCATCTGGACAATTTTTTAACAATTTTTCTTCATTACCATTATTAAACCAATTTCTAATTTTATTAGATTGTTGTCTGATTGTACCTTTGTACCAGCCTTCGTATGGTTGCTCTTGAGATTTGATCTGTTCAATACCATTTGTCCACCATACTTTAGATTTAGCTGATATATTTGCTGATTTTCTTAATCGTGCATATTTCCCTGCTGTCCAAATTCTGATATGTCTATTACTGTACATCCTTAAACCATTTAATGCATTTTCCATTTGATAGTATGCTTTGCCGGTTAGCATTTTAGTTAATAACCAATGACATATAAAATGCTCTTCTGCGGTTAAATCTACTAAGTTGTTTTGATCATTTGAATCACCTAATAAGTATCCGGCTACTCCATCCCTATGTCTTTCTAAATATAAACAATCAGGTATAATATGATGTCGTTCAGTATAATTTCCATCATTATTTCGATGTATTGCCCGTTCAATAATAGCATAATACCATTGAGTATATTTATTATCTATAAATGGATGGTTGTTAGGTAATGAAACTTTGTGTAATAATAGCATGATGTAATTCCTAATTAGCAATAGATTTGTAGATATTTACTTCTCTAAGATTAATATTTAATTATAAAATATTAAAGGTTAATTCCCTATTGACAATTCAAAAATATCCTGCTAATGTATGTGAACGTAGTGAGAGCACCCAATGGCATTGCCTGAAACTCAAATTATAAGTTTTGAGGAACGATGTGTTATGCTGTTGAGGTTATTTGATCAATATGTTTCTATTGATCCAAAAAAATATGATCCTATAGATCGACTGCATGTTTTATCTAAAATAGAAATGTGGCTACGAACTAGAGCAATGACTGCCAATTGTTTTCCTATTACAGTCTATGATATATGCAACAATAACGAAATATCAGGGTATTATCCCAATAAGTGGTCAATGACGCATGATAACTCCGCCGGCCAATGGTCTACTGGTCTTTGGAAATTTTGGATTGAAAATGATGAACTACGAACGGTGTTCAAGTTAACATGGAGTTAATTATTAAATTTGGTAAGAAACCCAATATTATCAAATATGATAGTGTTGATAGTCTTAGTGAATTATATGATTGGTTTGATGAGAGGTGTGAACGATCATCATGGTCTTTGGGTTTTGATGAAAGGTTCATATTCATTTGGGTTGAAGACGATGATATACACTCGGAGTTCGTGCTGACATGGACATAATTATTTCGGATATTGATTGTAAACAGGGATATTTTAAAAATATAACTAAAACTCAACAAATTATTCAAAGTCACTGCATTTCTTTTAATATATATAAAAAAGATATAAAAATATTAGAAATCTATAAATGGTTAAATGAACGGGCAACACAAATACCACATATCCCAACACCATTTGTATATGATTATCTTGATATAAGAAATACTTGGGCCGAGCGATATTCGGCCCCAAAACTTACAATTTGGATTTCAAATCCAAATTTATTGATACAATTCAAACTAACTTGGTGTTAATAAAATGACAACATATCAAGACCGAATTAAATATAAAAGAACTACAACCCGAGGTAAGCACATGGGCGAAATCATTTATGTCGATTTTAAGAAACGCTCTACACCTGAACCTCAAGTATTACCCTATAGTGTGATGTCATATTTAAAACAATGCAGGGATGTATTGGTAGAAGAAGATTATCATGAACTCATGTCGGCTATAGTTGATCCAGGAATTTATGCTAAATGTGATGAAGATATTCGAAAACTTGCTGATGGATATTTTGCGCAGTTAATCAACACAAAACAATAATTAATATGAAATTTATTCTAAATAAATCTGTTGATTTAGAGTTAGCAGACCCTTATGATGATAATTGTCCTGATTGTTGGAAGAATTTTATTACTTATATTGGGTATGGAACAGGTATGAATAAAAGTTTTGATCCAGTTACAATGTTTGCAGATGAAGGTATTGTAACATTTGGTAGGGTATCCCCTGGGCAAGATGTTCGTTATGTTACATTTGATTCACCAGAATCATTGATGAAATTTAAACTCAAGTGGAGTTAGCTGTGGAGATATTATACCTACCTAGTGATCTAGGATCTTGTCCAGACGTTTGGCAAAATTTTATAAGTAATATCTGGGATAATTCTGATTCTAATTTTGATAAAAATCATAAATTACCAGACTTATTTGATGAAACCGCACACCCACAGGTAATTGAAAGATTACAAGAATTTGGTGCTATATTTTTAGATTTACCAATTGACTCAAAAATTGAAATAACCATCAACCCAAACGTATCTTATAAAATTTGTAGAACCACATATGCCTGTCACCAAGTGTTATTTCCCAATCATAATGAATATTTGGCATTTTTATTACGGTGGGCATAAGTGTCTATTTTAGAAGATCGCATTATTTTACTTCCACCATTTTTTGATTCATGTCCAAAATATTGGCAAAATTTTGTCAGTAGTATAATTCATCATACACCCGACACTGTGTCAACATTATTGTTTAATGAATATAATGTAATAAAATATTACATTAAAGATACAGATAGTAATAATTTTAAAGATACTGTTAGAGTAATTGAATTTGCTACTCCAGAAAATATGTTATTTTTTATATTCAAATGGAGTTAGCTAGTGCATTATTATAGACTATATAAACAAGCAAAAGCGCGCAATTGGTTATATGATCAAACTCTAATGATAGTAGCCGAAGTTGATCATATGTATGGAAATCAATTTGACTATCCAGATGATTGGGATGATTTAAGAGATCATGGTTATGCAGATCATAATGATCTAGTAATTCACATGTGGTTAGAACAATACCATAACGAAATGTTTATGTGGTTACAGGAAAGACATTATCCTTGGAGAGGTGTTCAAAACAGTGATAGCGAATTTGGTAAGGATGGAATTATTAGAGCTTATTTGGCGTTATGTATTGCATTACGTGATCCGCAACATATAATAGAATTTAAGTTGACCTGGGGATGATTAAGTATTATTTTATTATTGATGACAACCATGTAGATATTTGGCCTCACAAATATCTACATACAACAGGTATTATCGATAGTTTGGGAAATCATAATTTACCCACATCACTAGCTTCTGCAGCATTCACTGACAGTGAATCCGTAATAGAAGCCTATCATATCGATGATTTAAATATAGTCGATTATTATTACGTAAAATCAAGGATACGTAGGAAAATAACACCTGAATTTATTGCATTCATTAAACTATCGAGTATTGAAATATGAAACTTAAAACTGGTCGATATTATATGGTTATAAATGATTCTTTAGTAGACCATTGGTCTACTAAATATTTAACTACTTATATTAGAGTAATTGAAAATGGTGGTGGGTATGCATATGCAGGTACGCCAAAATTCGTAAATGCTGTTTCTTCAAGTGACTATATCATATTTTCCAATGAAAATGAAATCTATTATTATAAAGATAGACATTATTATGGTAGAGCAGTAGATCCCAATGAATTTATTTTAATAAAATTAGCCAGTATTGAACTGGATAGCATAGAACTTTATTGAGGTTGACATTTAGAGTCAGAAATTGTATTATCAACTAATGAATATTATAGAACCATTAAAGTATGATCAGTTTCCTCATGTAGTTACCATGGATATAGATTACTCTGATCAAATGTATGGAAAGATCAAATTCTGGCTTTCAGCCAATATTGGTTCAAACGAAAAAACCTACATAGGGCCTGTTTATAATCATGAATCATTTGTATCTCATTACTATTTTTTGAATATAGATGACGCAACACTATTTGCACTAACTTGGCATGAACCACCAAAAAAGCGTAAATTTATGATTGATCCACCCAGTGGTTGGAAATGGGGATTTCCACGTGAAATACCCGAGGAAGATTTGCATAGAATTCACGAATGGTTAGTGGGAAATGGTTACCCAAAACGAGAATTAGATCAATATAAAGGCCAAGTGCCCTATAGAGTTTGGAAAGCATAATGATGGCTACATATTTAGAAGATTGCGAAACTGCTTTTAGTTTGGGCGTAATAGCTTGGATAGCAGCTATTGCATTGAATGCTGATCTTCATTTGAATTTTACTTCTAAAGAAGATTTTATATTTGGGTTTGTGGTTACGGTACTTACATTAACTTGGGTACGACTACGTCGTTGGTTTATGAGAGGTTGGGCAAGTGGTAGATTATAAGCAAGTAATTGTGATAAGGAAAGATTTAAAATGTCGTAAAGGAAAAATGTGCACCCAAGCAGCCCATGCTAGCCTAAAGGCTATTTTAGATCTTTGTTATAGAAATGGCGATTTATTAACGTTGAATATGGATGATCGTATCAAACCTTGGATTGAAGGTCTGTTCAAAAAGATCTGTGTTTCAGTTAATAGCGAACAAGAACTTTTGGACGTCTATCAACAAGCAATTGATGCCGGATTAATTTGTAGTTTAATTCGAGATTCAGGGTTAACTGAATTCAATGGCATACCAACATTAACAGTGGTTGCGGTTGGTCCTGACCGTAGTGATAAAATTGATCCTATTACGGGTAAACTACCACTATTATAATTTATGCTAAATATTAGACCATGACAAATTGTCCTAATATCACTTTGATTACACCTGAGCCTCTAGAACCCAAATTAGTACAACGTTGGAAAACCATTGTTGACAAATATCTACCAAGGGGGGTCAGAGGCAATACTAACATTCTAGTAGGTGGGCATCAAAAGCAAACTGATTTTTTCGTAAAGAAAATTAATGGAAAATTAGGTGGATATGTTGTTCCACTAACACGCGATCTAACAGAAGATGAAGCGGGAATCTGTGCATTAGCTTGGGATCGCGCATGTCCCGAAGGCGACTTCATAATAGATTTTAGTCAACATCAAAACAGTATTTTATTCAAAGCAGCCATACAAGAAGACATACTCGATGAAATTGCAGATCAAGTAGCAAGGCGCCTACATGGAGATTTCGTTACAGCAAAAGTAAACGAAGGTTGGAATTATGGTCCTCGTAAGAATAGGATGCAACATCAAGACCCTAGGCTATTACCATGGGAACAACTAAATCAAAGTTATAAGCAATTAGAAATTAATAAAGTAAGAAAAATGTTAGCTATACTTGAATCTATAAATCTTCATTTAATTAGGAGATAATTAATGTTAATACAAGAAGTAATAGCTAAAAATCCACGTAC
>Ga0116226_10004255_pt1 | contig 12656 bp, 14 predicted proteins | sample S1TSphfallax_FD_89692 | JGI IMG/M metagenome (GOLD analysis project Ga0116226, IMG submission 89692) | Host-associated microbial communities from peat moss isolated from Minnesota, USA - S1T2_Fa - Sphagnum fallax MG | ecosystem: Host-associated > Plants > Peat moss > Unclassified | place: USA... | reverse complement strand
GTCGAAGGCGTGAGTTTCAATCCTCTCGTTCATCATCGACTCCCTTCGCCAACCGCTTCGCTTCCAATATGTCGCGCCGTTGCGTTCCTTTGTCGCCGCCACAGAGCAAGACGATTACCTTGCGCCGCTTGATCGTGAAATAGACGCGATAGCCCGGCCCATGATTCACGCGCAATTCTGAGACGCCTTCGCCAACGGGCTTGACGTCCCCAAACAGGCCAAATCGAACGCGCTTGATGCGCGCCGCTATAGCCGCAACGGCGACGTCGTCCGTCAGGCGATCAAGCCATGACATGAACGTGTCGGTTTCGGAAACGTCAAATTCCACGCCTTGAATTGTAAACTATAAGCGACAAATTGCAAGGCATGGATACGAATTGACGGCTTAGCGCGACAACGCCCGCCCCCTCCCCTACGACCCCGCCCTCATCACGGTCCTGAACCCGATATGGTTCTCCCCGGTGTCCGTCGGCCCCGCCTCGCGCGCCGCGGGCCGATAGCGGTAGCAGAAGTCGGGCGAGCAGAGGAACGAGCCGCCCTTGATCACATGCTTGCGCGCGCCGGGATCGCCGGGATCGAGCGCCGCCGTCACGCGGGGTCCTGTGGGGTTGTCGGTCTCGGCGGCGGAGAGGTTCGGGCGATACCAATCCTTGGTCCACTGCCAGACGTTCCCCGCCATGTCGTAGAGGCCATAGCCGTTGGGGGGAAAGCAGCCGACGGGGGCGGCGCGGGCCTTATAGCCGTCCGCGCCGGTGTCGATCACGGGAAACACCCCTTGCCAGACGTTGGCTTGGGGGTGGGCGTCGTCGAAGGGCTGATCGCCCCAGACGAAGCGGGCGGGCCCCTTGCCCCCCTGGGCGGCGTATTCCCATTCCGCCTCGGTGGGGAGATCGCGCCCGAGCCAGCGGGCGTAGGCCATGGCGTCCTCCCAACCCACCTGCACCACCGGAAGCGCCGCCTTGCCGACGATGGAGCTGTCGGGGCCTTCGGGATGGCGCCAATCCGCGCCGGGGATCACCCGCCACCATTGCGAGGGATCGGACCCGGCTGGGCGATCCGAGCCCACGAACACGATGGCCGAGGGCTTCAGCCCATCGCCCGAAAGGCCAGGATAGCGCTTGGGGTCCAGGGGCCGTTCGGCCAGGGTGACATAGCCGGTCGCCTTCACGAAGCGGGCGAACTGCGCGTTGGTGACATCGGTGCGGTCGATCCAAAACGAGGCGACGCGGGTCTTGCGCGCGGGGCCTTCTTCGGAACGCAACGCCTTGGCGCCCATCTGGAAGACGCCGCCCTTGACGAACACCATCCCCGCCGTCGCCGGCGCAGGGTGCGGGGTCGCCAGATCGGTAAAGCACACCGATGCGCCCACGGGGGCCGAGGCGCCCTCCCCTCGCCCGCACCCGCAAAGCCCGCCCCCATAAAGGAGGAGGGCGAACAGCAGGGCCATCGCCCTCGGGCTTTCCGGGGGGCTCAATTGTCCCACAAGATGAAGGTCTCCCCCTTCTTCTGCTTCACGCCCGAGGGATGGTCGATGAAGATCGGGCCTTGAAGCAGCGAGGGCCAGAGCGGCTTGACCATCTCAGCGTTCTGCCGCCCGAGTTCGGCCAGCATCGCCCGCACCTGCTGAGGCTCGGTGGTGGAGAGGTCGTGCTGTTCGGTGGGATCGGCGGCCAGGTTGTAGAGCCAGATCTTGTGCTGCGCCTCGCTCGACTGCAGCTTCCAGTCGCCGTCGAGCAGCACCTTGTATTGGCCCGAGCGCCAGAACAGCGTCTTGTGCGGCCGCCCCCTGGCCTTGCCGAGAACGTAGGGCAGAAGGTTCACCCCGTCGATGGTCCGGTCCTTGGGCAGGGGCGCGCCCGCCGCCGCCGCCGCGGTGGCGAAGATATCCACGTGGCCCACCGGATCGTTGAACCGGCTGTTGGCGGGAATCTGGCCGGGCCAGCGCATGAAGAAGGGCGAATGGATGCCGCCCTCGAAAAAGGTCGCCTTCCAGCCGCGATAGGGTTTGTTGATGTCCGGCAGGCCGATATAGCCGGCGCCGCCGTTGTCGCTGGTGAAGATCACCAGGGTGTTCTTATCCAGCCCCTGATCCTTCAAGGCCTGCAACAGGCGCCCCACATTGCGGTCGAGGTTGCGCACCATGGCGGCGTAAACCCGAAGCCGGTGATCCTCGATCTGCGGCAGGGCGTCGTAGTCCGCCTTGGTCGCCTGCAACGGCGTGTGGATGGCGTTCGGCGCGAAATACATGAAGAAAGGCCGGTTGCGGTTGGCCTCGATCGCCTTAACCGCCTCGTCCGTCAGATAGTCGGTCATATAGCCCTTGGGCGCGAACAGGGGCGAGCCGTTGAACTGCACCGCATAGGGCAGATTCGGCCAAAGAAAGCGGTCGATGGGGTCCCAGGGCTGCTTTGAGTTCTCCACATTCGGATCGTGCTCGGGCAGGTACATCGAGGCGCCGGGAATAAAGCCCAGGCTTTCGTCGAAGCCCCGCTGCTCGGGCCGCGCGCCGGGCTTGCCGCCGAGGTGCCACTTGCCGAAATGCAGGGTGTGATAGCCCCTGGACTTCAAAAGCTGGGCGACGGTGATCTCGCCCGTGGGCACGCTCAGGACGTCCACGGCCTGCGGCGTGGAGGCGGTGGACCCCGGCGGCATCGCCTTCAGCCGGTCGGCGTAGAAATGGGGGATGACGATGTCGTCCTGCTCGTGCTCGGTCCCCACCATCTTCTCGAAGGCGACGGGGGCGGGGGTGAACTCATAGCCGTAGCGGGTGGCGTAGCGTCCGGTCATGATGGCGGCGCGGGAGGGCGCGCAGGTGGCGTCGCCGTCGTAACCGTTGGTGAAGCTCACCCCCTCATGGCCGATGGAATCGATGTTCGGCGTCGGCACAGCGCCCCCCGCCACGCCGCCGCCGTTGAAGGTGATGTCGTTGAAGCCCATGTCGTCGGCCAGGATCACCACCACGTTCGGCGGCCGTCCGCCCGCGGGCGGCGACGCCGGCCCCTCGGCCCAGGTCACAGGCCGGTTGGGCTCTACATGGGGCAGGCGCAGATGGGCGATGGTCATCAGGATCGTTTCCTGGTGCGTCGCCGCCCACCCGACCGCCAACGCCGCCGCCAAAAGGGCGACGCCCAACCCGGTCCAAAGCCGCATAACCGCCTCCCCCGCCCCGCCGCTGTTCTCGCCCGCCGATTTTTCGGCTGAGCGCGGCCTTATGGGTCGTATGGTATAGTGGCATCGGGCGTGCCGCTAGAGCATCGCGCCGAAAAGTGGTGACCGATTTTCGGCAAAAAGCGATGCTCGATCAAATAGCTAGAGCAACAAGCATGAGTCTCGAATCAGGCCTGTTGCTCCAGGCTTCATGCGTCACCGGATGAAATAATTCCCGAAGCGGCGTCGGCGAGCCCATCGAATACGGCCCGTATGACCGGATTGTCTTTGATTTCACGGTGAACCACGAGCCACACGGGCAATGACGGGGCGGGCGAGTCGGGTAGAACGCGGCGGAGACCGGGTATCTTCGCGCCAACCCGGTCAGGCATAACACCGATGCCGTTACCGGCGATGATCATCTGAGCATAGACGGCCTGATGGTCGGTACGGATGCAGAAATCGTCCCGACCGATCGGCAGCCCCGCCGCCTGGAAGCCCCGAACCAAGCTGTCGTCAGCATCCAGGCCGACAAGGCCGTGGTCCGTCAGATCGTGGATCGATGTGGGCGTTCCGTGACGGGAGAGGTAGCTGTCGGATGCGTACAAGCCCAGTGTGAGCTCCCCCAATTTCTTTCCAATGAGGCTGGGCTGAACCGGCCGAGCCATGCGCAGCGCGATGTCCGCTTCGCGCCTGAGGAGGTTGCTGTACTGGTTCGAGGCGACGACCTCGATTTGAACCCCTGGGGTCTTGTGTCGAAAACGCTCAATCCACGCCGGAAGCAGATAGGTCGCGACGATTTCGCTGGCGGCGATCCGCACGCTCCCCTGGATTGCGGTTTGCACGCCCATCAGGCGCGTTCTCACGCCCTCGACGGCGACAGCCATCTCCCTGGCGCTGTCCATGATCGCTATCGCGGCGGCGGTGGGGACGAGGCCTCGTCCGGTCCTCTCGAAAAGGACCACCCCCAACTGACGTTCTAACTCAGCGATATGGCGAGACAGCGTGGGCTGGTGTGAGCCCAAGCGCTTGGCCGCCCCAAGCAGGCTGCCGGTGTCGACGACCGCCAAGAAGCTGCGGAACAACGACCAGTCCAGCTTCGTCGCATCCATCGAAACAGCATACCAGCTATCGGCCGATATGCAATTTTCCGACGACAACGGAAGGATCATCATGCTCGCGCCAAAGAGGAGACCATCATGATCGACCGTGGATTTTCCGCCGGCGCATCGGCGCTGATCGCTCTTTTCGCCGCACCTTCAGCCGAGGCGGCGGCTAGGTCGCAATCGACCATCGTTATCGACGCTCCGATCGATCGCATCTGGTCCTTGGTGGTCGATGTCGATCGATGGCCTAGTTGGAACAAGGCGGTTCAGAGCGCCCGCTTAGACGGGGACGTCGCCCCAGGTTCGGTGTTCAAGTGGACGTCCGGCGGGTTCGGCGTCACCTCTACATTCCGGACGGTTCAACCGATGACCCATCTGTCTTGGACCGGCGTGGCATTCGGCGCCCACGCCGTTCATAGCTGGCTCTTCGAACCGACGGCGCGAGGGGTGAAAGTGACCACCACCGAAACCTTCGATGGCTGGATGCCAAGACTGATGCCTCGGACGATGCAAAAGATGCTCGACGACACGCTTCCTAAGCTGCTCGCTTCGCTAAAGCGCGCCGCCGAACAGCAGGGCTAAGGCTGAAGGTCGTCATTTCCCTAGCCCCTGGCCTTGGATCAAGCCGGACGGGCCTGCCACGGCATGCTACCCTCAGGGTCGCCGAAGTCGGAGGACGAAAAACGCGGTGCGGTCTGAGAAGGGAAAGCCGGTCAAGAAGGGCGATCTGCCCGAAAAGCCCTGCCTCGCCTGCGGTAAGCCGATGATGTGGCGCAAGAAGTGGGAGCGCGATTGGGACCAAGTTAAATTCTGCTCGGACCGCTGCCGACGAGATGGGGTGGCGATGTCAGCAATGGGTCGACCGCGGTCTTCGGGCTCCATGCGCAAACGGCCGGGCGCGAAATCCTAAGCCGCGCCTAGACGCAACGCCCCCGCCCCCGCCCCCAACCCCGCGCCGGGTTGCGCCCCGCTCTCTATTCAGATATTTCAGTCATTACTGAAATGACGAGCGCGCCATGCGACTGCCCCCTCTGATCCAGACCTTCGTGCTCCATTTCGGGGAGATGGGCAGCCGTTGGGGGGTGAACCGCACGGTGGGGCAGATCTATGCCCTGTTGTTCCTGTCCGACCGCCCCCTGAACGCCGAGGAGATCGTCGAGGCCCTGGGGGTCAGCCGGTCCAACGTCAGCATGGGGCTGAAGGAGCTGGAAGCCTGGCGGCTGACGCGCAAGCGCCATCTGCCCGGCGACCGGCGCGACCACTTCGACACCCCCGACGATGTGTGGGAGATCCTGCGCATCCTGGCCGAAGAGCGGCGCAAACGCGAGGTCGATCCCACCCTGTCCATGCTGCGCGACATCCTGATGGAGACGCCGAGCTCGCCGGAGGAACGTCACGCCCAGGACAAGATGCGCGAGATGCATGAGCTGATCGAGCTGCTCACCGGTTGGGCCGACGATGTGCAGGGCTTGCCGAACCAGGATCTCATGCAATTGCTGAAGCTCGGCGCCGCGGTCTCCAAGCTGTTGGAGGTCAAATCCAAGCTCACCGTGATCGGCGGCGGCAAAGGCCGGCGGCGCACGGCCGCAGCCGGCGCGCGCGATCAGGCCCGAGATCAAGAAGGATCATAAAATGGACGCCGTCACCCTGGCCCGCATCCAGTTCGGGTTCACCGTCTCCTTCCACTTCATCTTCCCGGCCTTTTCCATCGGCCTCGCCAGCTATCTCTTCGTGCTTGAGGCCCTGTGGCTGCGCACGGGCAAGGGCGTCTATGCCAATCTCTACCGCTACTGGCTGAAGATCTTCGCCGTGGCCTTCGGCATGGGCGTCGTCTCCGGCCTGGTGATGTCCTATCAGTTCGGCACCAACTGGTCGGTGTTCTCCACCCGGGCGGGACCGATCATCGGCCCCTTGATGGCCTATGAGGTGCTGACCGCCTTCTTCCTCGAAGCCGGCTTTCTCGGCGTCATGCTGTTCGGCATGCGCAAGGTGGGCAAGGGGCTGCATTTTTTCGCCACATCCATGGTCGCCCTCGGCACCCTGATCAGCGCCACCTGGATCATCAGCGTGAACAGCTGGATGCAGACCCCCGTGGGCTATGCGTTGAACGCCAAGGGCCAATTCGTGCCGGCCGGGTCCTGGGCGAGGATCATCTTCAACCCCAGCTTTCCCTTCCGCCTGGTCCACACGGTCATCGGCGCCTACCTGACCACGGCCCTGGTGGTGGGCGGCGTCGGCGCCTGGCACCTCTTGAAGGACCGCGCCAATCCCGGCGCGCGCACGATGTTCTCCATGGCCATGTGGATGGCCGCCCTGGTGGCGCCGATCCAGATCCTGGCGGGGGACGCCCACGGTCTGAACACGCTAGAGCACCAGCCGGCCAAGGTGCTGGCCATGGAGGGCGATTATCAGCCGAGCCCGCACGGCGCGCCCCTGGTGCTGTTCGGCCTGCCCAGCAATGCCGAGGGGCGCATGCGCTTTGCGGTGGAGATCCCCAAGCTCGGCTCGCTGATCCTGAAGCACGATCCCAACGCCCCCCTGCCGGGCCTCTTGGACTTTCCCAAGGATCGCTGGCCGCCGGCGCCCATCGTCTTCTGGTCGTTCCGCATCATGGTCGGCCTCGGACTGGCCATGCTGGGTCTTGGGGTGTGGAGCCTGATCGCCCGGATGCGGGGGCGGCTCTACGACTGGCGCTGGCTGCACCGGGCGGCGGTCGCCATGGGACCCGCGGGCTTTATCGCCGTCCTGGCCGGTTGGGTGACCACCGAGGTCGGCCGCCAGCCCTACACCATCTACGGCCTGATGCTGACCGCCCAGTCGCACTCTCCCCTCGCCGCGCCGGCGGTGGCCGCCTCTCTCATCGCCTTCGTGCTGGTCTATTTTCTGGCCTTCGGCGCGGGGGGCTATTACCTCCTGCACATGATGGCCAAGCCGCCGGAGCCCGGCGAGACGGAGCCGCCGCGAACGCCCCAGCGCGCCGGCGGCCTCGTGCCCGCCCACGGCGTCGATCCCGTCCCTCAGCCGGCGGAGTGAGGCCATGGGCATGCATATCGACCTGACCGTTGTCTGGGCCTTCATCATCGCCTTCGCCGTCTTCGCCTATGTGGCCATGGACGGCTTCGATCTCGGCATCGGCATCCTGTTTCCAAGCTTTAAGGTCGGGGCGGAACGGGATCAGGCCATGACCGCCATCGCCCCGGTCTGGGACGGGAACGAGACCTGGCTGGTGATGGGCGGCGGCGGGCTTCTGGCGGCCTTTCCCCTCGCCTACGCCGTGGTGCTGACCGCCACCTATCCCTTGATGATCGCCATGCTGCTGGGCCTGGTGTTCCGGGGCGTGGCCTTCGAGTTTCGCTGGCGCGACGCCCGTCATCGCGCCCTCTGGGACACGGCCTTCTGCATCGGCTCGATCATCGCCGCCCTGTCGCAGGGCATCGCCCTCGGCGCCCTGCTGCAAGGGGTGAAGGTGGCGAACGGCGCCTACGCCGGCGGCTGGCTCGATTGGCTGAGCCCGTTTTCCCTTCTGACCGGCGCGGCGGTGGTGGTGGGCTACGCCCTCCTCGGCGCCACCTGGATCGTCTGGAAGACCGAGGGTTTTGCCCAGGCCCACGCCCGGCGCCTGGCCCTGTGGCTCGGCGCCGGCACCCTTCTGGCCCTTGCCGCCGTCAGCGCCGCGACGCCGTTTCTCGCCTTCGACTATTGGCGACGCTGGTTCGCCATGCCGGGCGTGCTCTTGACCGCCCAGGTTCCCCTGCTCACGGCGATCACCGGGGGCGTTTTGTTCTGGAGCCTGCGACGGGGCGCGGATCGGGCGCCGTTCCTGATGGCGCTGACCCTGTTCCTGATGGCCTTCATCGGCCTCGGGATCAGCCTCTTTCCCTATATCGTGCCCCGGGCGATCACCATCTGGGACGCCGCCGCCCCGCCCCAGAGCCAGGCCTTCATGCTGGTGGGGGCGGTGATCATCATCCCCTTGATCCTCGCCTACACCGGGTGGGCCTATTGGGTGTTCCGCGGAAAGGTGGACGAGCATGGCCACCACTGAGCAAAGCCCCGGCCCGCTGTGGAAACGGCTCCTATGGATGGTCGCGATCTGGGCGGGGAGCGTGATCGCCCTGGGCGCCGTGGCGAGCGTCATTCGACTTTGGCTGCGGTGACCTCACTTGGCGTCGCGCCGGCCAGGAACTGTTCCACCGGCGGGAGGGAGTGGACCGGGTCCTCCTCGAAGGGCAGATGCCCGAGGTTCGGCAGGCGCACGAGGGTCGCGTTCGGAAGGTCTCGCAGATAGTCGGCGGCGTTGCCGATGGGGATCATGCCGTCCTTTTCGCCCCAAAGCAGCAGGGTGGGCGCCCGAACGCGGGCAAGGATCGGGGCGGGATCGCGCAGGATGACCTGGCCCATGCGCGCCAAGATCGCGCGTCGCACGCCCGGCGCCAGCATCAGGTCGCGATAACGGGTGACGGTCGCCTCGCTCAAGCCCTGCGGCCGACCATAGGCGGCGGCCAGATTGGCCTTAAGCATCCCCCGCGGCGCCACATAGGGCAGCGCCCGCATGATGAACGGCGTCTTCGGGGCCTTGTCATACTCGAACCCTGGGCTGGCGAAGCCGTCCGGGGAGATCAGCACCAGGCGCGTGACCCGCTCCGGGTTCAGGGCGGCGAAACGCCAGGCGATGCGTCCGCCGAGGGAGTTGCCGATCAGGTCGGCGCGCGCGATCCCCAGTTGATCCATCAGATCCTTCAGGATCTGCATTTCGCGAGCATCGGTATAGTCGCCCGTGGGGTCGGGTCCGGTCAGGCCAAAGCCCGGCAGGTCGAAACGGATCACCCGGTAATGCGCCGATAAGGCCTCCGCCCAAGGCTCCCAGGTGTCGAGGCTGGCGCCGAAACCATGCAGCAGGATCACCGCCGGCGCGTCGCGCGGGCCGGTGTCGCGCAGCCGCAGCCGCACCCCGTCCACCGTTCGATAGTCGCCGGGATAGGCCCGCTCCAGCGCGGCGCGCGGCTTGTCGGGGGCGTAGAGCCACGCCGCCAGCGCAAAGATCCCGAGGCCCCCTACACCCAGGGTCCAAGCGAACACCATCGATATGGCCTTCCTTCCCATGACCAAACGCGCCCCCGCCTTTTTTATGAGCCGATCGCAAGGCTTATCGTCTTTGCAACCCATTGGCGGGTTCAGGCGATCTGCAGCCTGGGAAACGCTTATTTCATAATTAAGAGCCAAACTTAGGTGCAAATACAATGGTGTCGAGTTTCACATGGCGACCGCTCCTGCACGCTGCGATGGATGCCGAAATGGCCAGGGGCTCGACTTCACGGTCTCGATGGCTTTTCAGCCGATCATGGACATCGAGAGCGGGACGCCCTTCGCCTACGAAGCCCTCGTGCGGGGGCCGCAAGGTCAGTCGGCGGCCAGTGTGCTGGAGCAGGTGACGCCGGCCAACAAATACGCCTTCGACCAGCAGTGCCGCGTCAAGGCGATCCAGACGGCGGCGAAGGCTGGTCTTTTGGACACCCCCGCCAAGCTGTCGATCAATTTCCTGCCCAACGCCGTCTATGAGCCCAAGGCCTGCATCCAGCTGACCCTGAACACCGCCGCGGCGATCCAGTTTCCCACCGACCGGCTGATCTTCGAGTTCACCGAGAACGAAGAGATGGTGGACCCGACCCACGTCTCGAAGATCGTGGACAGCTATAAACGGATGGGCTTCGGCACGGCGCTGGACGATTTCGGCGCCGGCCACGCCGGGCTGAATCTTCTGGCGCGCTTTCAGCCCGACATCATCAAACTCGACATGGACCTGATCAGAAACCTCGACGCCAATCTGCCCAAGCGGCTGATCATCGAGGCGGTTGTGGCCATGTGCGCCAAGCTCGGCGTGCTGGTGATCGCCGAGGGCATCGAGACCGAGGCCGAACTGGACGCCCTGCGCGCCTTGGGGGTGCGCTATATCCAGGGCTACCTCTTCGCCAAACCGGCGTTCGAGGCCCTGCCGGTGGTGTCGCTGACCCTTGAGCGACAGGCGCGGGTGGCCTGAGGCGGCGTTTCGGCTCTTCCTCCCCTGAAAAGCGGGGAGGCAGCACGGCGCATCGCGCCGACCACGCAGCACCCGGACAGCCCCCTCCGTCTCGCGCTGACGCGCGCAGGACGGGTCAAGGGTTCAAGCGCAGCGGCCCTTGACGCGGCCGAGCACGGCGCCAGCACCCCAGCCCAAGCAAATGCGCGAACGCCCGCCGCGGCGCAAATCGGTCCTGGCTCGACCTCAAGGCGAGCGGGTATGAAGGGCCGATGAGAACCCCCATCCGCCCCGCCCCCGACCCCATTGCAGAGGGCCAGGAAAGCGTCTGGTCCTATCCCCGTCCTCCGCGCGCCGAACTGAGCCTGAAGCCGCTGAAGATCATCCACCGGGGCGTGACCGTCGCCGAGACCGACACGACGATCCGGACCCTGGAGACCAGCCACCCGCCGACCTATTACATCCCGCCCGCGGGGGTTTCGATGGGGCTGCTGCACCAGAGCCAAAAGCGCTCGTTCTGCGAGTGGAAGGGCGTGGCCATCTATTATGACGTCCGGATCGGCGACGAGCGTCTGCGCGACGCCGCCTGGAGCTATCCGGAGCCGACGGCCGCCTTCGCCGCCTTGAAGGATCACATCGCCTTCTACGCCTCGCCGTTCGACACCTGTTCGGTGGATGGCGAAGCCGTGACGCCCCAGCCCGGCGGCTTCTATGGCGGGTGGATCACCAAGGACGTGAAAGGGCCGTTCAAGGGCGTCCCCGGCAGCAACTTTTGGTGATGGGCGATTATCCGAACGCCAGGGCGCTCGACATCGACAGGATGGCGATGGCGGCGAGCACGGATCTTAGGCGGCCATAGCCCGGCGGCGCATCCTTGGCCCGAACGTCCCAAAGCCACTGCAAGCCGTGGGCGAGGGCCGCGCCCCCCAGCGCCCACCTTTGCAGATCCGGCGGGACGAGGAGCAGGAAAAACCCCGCAATGCTCGGCGCCATCGACAAGGTGATGACGCTCGCCCTGGCCGGACCGCGCGCCAGCGCCATCCCCCAACGCCCGCCCCCCAGGAAGGATAGGATGACCACGCCGTAGATAAGCAGCGCCAGACGCCACCACCCTTGACCTGGGGAAAGCCCCAGGATGTCCGCGCCGGCGCATCCCACGAAGGGGATCAGGCCCGCCGCCCCGTAGGCCCAGGCCAGGGCGGGAAGCTTTGATGTCGGGCGTTCCACAAGATCAGTCATCGCGTGATTCAAGCATCGTCGGCGCTTCACCCTATACTCAAACGCGGCAGAACCCTAAGTCGTCGCCGCCCTGCCGGCGCGGATCAGGGCGTAGGTGAGGAGGGCGGCGTTGCCGAACACGATCAACGCCGCGAAGGGCCCCGCGGCAGCGGCGCCAAGACCGGTCAGGGTGGGAAAGGCCAAGATATAGCCCGTGTCGCCGAACAGGCCCGGCAAGGCCATGATCACGGCGATGGTGACCGCGTCGCTCGGCCGGGCCTTGCGCCAGTCCATGGTGGCGCGGAGCAAGACGCAGACGGAAACGGCCACGCCGATCGCACAGAGGACAAAGACGGCCGGCCCGCTCTCGAACATCAAGTGTCCGCCAAAATGGAATATCACCGCCCCGATCAGCCAGACGGCGAAGCCGACGCCCGCATAGATGCCGACCATGCCCACCTTCATATCCGACCTCCTCGAACGCCCCGCTTCATCAGCGCGTATGCCATGGCTTGGTCATAGGACATCGCCGACGTCGCGTTGACCCGCCCCCCCTTAAGAGCCGCCCTAAAGCCATCCGCGGCGGGGCTCAAGCCTACTCTTCCAAGCGGGGCCTCGAGCTTTGGTGCGCACTTAAGGGATGGTGGCGGCCCTGGGGTTCGAGATGGTTAGAGAAGCGCTTTGGACGCGTTGTCGCCGCGCGGGCTGGGCGATCCCGCCATCGTGCTTTTGGCCCTCGCCAGTCACGCCGCCGCCGCGCCTGAGGAAATCCAGGTTTATGAGGACGACATGGACAAGCCCGGCCAATTCGGCCTGGACGTCCACAACAGCTATGTCTGGGGTCGGCTACCGGTTTTCGGCGCGATGCTCATCAAATAGATAAAGCAAGGGAGGCCCATTATTGGGTCCGGACCCTAATCATCCAAGCTGCTGGATTTCAGCCTCGCTTCCGGCGCGAGACGCATCCAGGTATCCTCCAAGGCGAGCTTGAAGTTCGCATAAGACCATTTGCGGGCGGTATCGTACCCTGCCTCGAGCCTCGCCTGCAACGCCGGTCCGCCTGTCTCCAGCACATCGATGGCCAGGGCCATGGCGTCCGCAGCGGCCTCGCAGTCTTCATTCGGAACCCAGAAGCCGTTTTCGGGCGTGGCGTACTGATCGCCGCCAAT
>Ga0116226_10004251_pt1 | contig 12662 bp, 12 predicted proteins | sample S1TSphfallax_FD_89692 | JGI IMG/M metagenome (GOLD analysis project Ga0116226, IMG submission 89692) | Host-associated microbial communities from peat moss isolated from Minnesota, USA - S1T2_Fa - Sphagnum fallax MG | ecosystem: Host-associated > Plants > Peat moss > Unclassified | place: USA... | reverse complement strand
TGCTGTACACCGAAAGCCCGGGCAGCCTGACCTTCGAGGTGCAGGATATGCCGGGGCTAGCCGCGGTCGCCCACGCGCGCGGCGCCAAGGTGCTGATGGACAACACCTGGGGCATCCATTTTTTTCAGCCATTCCGCCATGGGGCCGATGTGTCGATCCAGGCGCTGACCAAATATGTCGGCGGCCATTCCGATCTGATGCTGGGCGCGGTGACGGTGAATGACGCCGAGGATTTCAAGCGGGTGCGCGACACCGCCTTGGACCTTGGCCAGTTCGCCAGCCCGGATGATTGCTGGCTGGCGCTGCGCGGCGCCCGCACGCTGGGGGTGCGGCTCGACCGGCAGATGCGCAGCGGGCTCGATGTCGCAAGCTGGCTCGCGAGCCGCCCGGAGGTGCTGCAGGTGCTGCATCCCGGCCTGCCCGGCGCGCCCGGTCACGCGCTGTGGAAGCGCGACTTCAGCGGCGCCTGCAGCCTGTTCGGCCTGGTGCTGCGGCCGGAATTCGGCAAGGACGCGGTGTATGCGATGACCGAGGCGCTGCAATTGTTCGGCATGGGCGCGTCCTGGGGTGGCTATGAGAGCCTGGCGTTGCCGACCACCCGCTCGATGACGCGCAGCGCCGGCAGTGGGCGGTTCGGCGGCGAGATGATGCGGCTGCATGTCGGGCTGGAAGACCCCGCCGACCTGATCGCCGATCTGGAGCAGGGTTTCGCGGTGCTGCGCGCCACGCAATCGGACGCGCCATGAGTGTTCTCGACGCGATCAGTTTCGACGCCCGCGGTCTGGTCGCGGCCGTGGCCCAGCAGCACGACACCGGTGAGGTGCTGATGCTGGCGTGGATGAATCGCGAGGCGGTGGCTGAGACATTGGCGACCGGGCGGGTGTGTTACTTCAGCCGCAGCCGGCAGCGGCTGTGGCGCAAGGGGGAGAGCTCCGGGCAGACCCAGCATCTGGTGGAGCTGCGGCTGGATTGCGATGGTGACGCGGTGCTGCTGCTGGTGCGCCAGGATGGTGTCGCGTGTCACACCGGGCGGCATAATTGCTTCTATCGCGCGGCACGGGGCGGCGAGCTGGTGGAGATCGCCCAGCCGGTGGTGACGCCGGAAGCGCTGTATGGGCATGGGCATGGGCACGGGCATGGCTGACACCACACCCGTCACGGTGTTGACCGGGTTTCTCGGCGCCGGCAAGACCACCCTGCTCAATCATCTGGTGCGGCGCCCGGAGCTCGCCGGGACCGCCGTGCTGATCAACGAGTTCGGCGAAATCGGGCTGGATCATTTGCTGGTCGAGACGCTCGACGAGGACACCATCCTGCTCAACGCGGGCTGTCTGTGCTGCACCGTGCGCGGCGATATCGCCAGGACCCTGCGCGGGCTGGCGCCGCGCATCGCCGCCGGCGACATCCGTCGCGTGGTGATCGAGACCACCGGGCTCGCCGATCCCGCGCCGATCCTGCAGACGCTGATGGGCGACCCCGCGATCGCCGTCGCGTTCCGGCTCGACGGCATCGTGACGGTGATCGATGCGGTGCACGCACTGGGCCAGCTCGACGCGCATGAGGAGGCGCGGCGGCAGGTGGCGGTGGCCGATCGGCTGGTGCTGACCAAGACCGATCTCGCCGGTGATATCACGGATCTCACCGCCCGGCTGCGCGGGTTCAATCCGGGAGCGATGCTGCTGACCGCGGATCGCGGGGTGCTGGATCCCGCCGGCATTCTCGACGCCGGGCTGTTCGACGCCAGCGGCAAGATCGCCGATGTGGCGGCGTGGCTGCGCGCCGAGGCGTTCGACGCGCACGGGCATCACCATCACCATCACGACGTGAATCAGCATGACGGGTTGCGGCATGATGCGGGCATTCGCGCGTTCTGCCTGACCTATACGGAGCCTTTGCATTGGCAGGGGGTCGGCACCTGCCTGGAGATGCTGATCGGCACGCGCGGGGAATCGCTGCTGCGGGTGAAGGGGATTCTCAATCTGGTGGGTCAGGAGCGGCCGGTGGCGATCCATGGGGTGCAGCATCTGTTCCACGAGCCGGTCCTGCTGCCGGCGTGGCCGGCGGGCGATCCGCGCACCAGCCGACTGGTGTTCATCACCAAAGACCTCGATCGCGACACCATCGAGCGCGGACTGCTGGCGTTCGAGGCCGCGGCGGCCACGGTCTGAATGAAGCGGCGCGCCTTGGTGGTGGGCGCGCTGGGTCTGACGCAGACGCTGGCCTGGGCGTCCAGCTATTATCTGCCCGCGGTACTGGCCGACCCGGTCTGTGCCAGCCTGGGTGTGTCGCGGGACTGGTTCTTCGCGATCTTCTCGGCCGCCCTGTTGCTGTCCGGGCTGTTGGGACCGGTCGCCGGGCGCGCCGTCGACCGGCGCGGCGGGCGGGACGTGCTGACGCTGTCCAATCTGGTGTTCGCGGCCGGTCTGTTGTTGCTCGCCGCGGCAAGTGGGCTGGTGTCGTTGGCGGTGGCCTGGGGAATGCTGGGCGTCGGCATGGCGCTGGGGCTCTATGATCAGGCGTTCGCCACCTTGGCCGGGCTGTACCGCCAGCGGGCGCGCGGGGCGATCACTGGGATCACGCTGATCGCGGGGTTCGCCAGCACCGTCGGCTGGCCGGTGACGACGCTGCTGACCCAGCAGATCGGCTGGCGCGGCGCCTGCATCGGCTGGGCATTGCTGCATCTGGCAATCGGGTTGCCGCTGAATCGGCTGGCGCTACCGCCGACGCCGCCGCCGGAGCGGGCGGCGGATCCGCGCGAGGCGCCGACCGGCGCGCAAATGCGGGCGATGCTGATCCTGGGCTGGGTGTTCGCCGCCACGTTGTTCGTGTCCGCCGCGATGGCGGCGCATCTGCCGCGGCTGTTGCTGGCGATGGGCGCCACGCCGGCGGCGGCGGTGGCGGCGGCGTCGCTGATCGGTCCCGCGCAGGTCGCAGCCCGACTGGTCGAGTTCGCAGTGCTCCGGCATATCTCGCCGCTGGCTGCGGCGAGGATCGCAACGCTGCTGCATCCGCTCGGCGCGCTGCTGCTGGCCGGCCTTGGCGCGCCGCTGGCGGCCGGGTTCGCGATCGCGCACGGCGCCGGCAACGGCATGCTGACCATCGCCAAAGGCGTGCTGCCGCTGTCGCTGTTCGGCGCCGCCGGCTACGGCCTGCGCACCGGACTGTTGTCCGCCCCGGCGCGAATTCTGCAGTCCGCCGCACCACTGCTGTTCGGTCTCATACTCGACGGCGCCGGCCCCCGTGCCGCCCTGGCCCTCTCGGGAGGCCTGAGTCTGTGCGCCTGTGCAGCACTACTGGCCATCAGAAAAGTTCAAAGTTGAACAAGTTTTTTGGTTGATTATTGAAGAACGATTTCTTCTTTTTTGAAAAAAAGAAGCAAAAAACTTTTCTGACTTAGAGCATGATCGCATAAGGTTGACCCACCTGGGCGACAAACATGCTCGATAAAACAACGAGCTGGAGCGTGATCGCTTCGCCTCCCGGAAGCGATCACGCTCTAAGTATCCGGGAGAAATGGATAGGGGCCGGGGTACGACTCCACATAAGCGGTGTGGGAGGCGAAGATATCGTCCAGCCACACATGAAGCTGAAAGGCGGCGGGCTCCAGGAACCATTGGGTGGGGGCGTCGGTGGCCAGGTCGAGTTCCACCTGGTGCGCGACCGAAGTGGCGATCGAGGCCATGGCGTGCGCGACCGGCGCCATCACCGGGCGATGGTGATGGCCGCAGACGATGCGGCGCACCTGGCGGTGACGCGCGATGATCGCGGTGAATTCGTCGGCATTGCGCAAATTCAGCTTGTCCATGTGAGCGATGCCGCAGCGGAACGGTGGATGATGCATGGCGATCAGCGTCGGGCGCTCGGGGGCCGCGGACAAAGTGGCGTCCAGCCAGGCGAGGCGGGCCGGGCACAGCTCGCCGACCGGGGAGCCGGGGATGACCGTGTCGAGCATCACCAGGCGCACCGGCAAGGTCTCGACGGCGTAGTGAATGAACTCGCCGCCCTCGGACAATCCGGGCAGATGCGCAAGGCCGGCGCGCATCGCGGCACGGTCGTCGTGGTTGCCGGGGATCGCGTAGACCGGCATCACCACCAGGCGAGAGAGGAGCTCGGCGACGACCTGGTATTCGCCGGGCAGCCCGTTGGCCACGAGATCACCGGTATAGAGCAGCGCGTCGGGCACCGGCCGGACCGCGGCGAGCGCGCGAAACGCCCGCTCGGTCAGCATATTGGTCTCGCACACGCGCATCGCCGGCAGCCCCACGGGGCGGCAATGCGTGTCGGTCAGCTGGGCCAGGATCATGTCAGCCGCGCCGATAGCGGAAATCGCAATGCGTCGCACCGCCCATCAAGGTTTGGGTGCGGGTGAGCGTCATCTTGGGGTCGTAGCCTTCGGAGAACGCGCCGTCGCGGTTGCAGGACAGCACGGCGCCCAGCTCGGCGAGACCCATCTCGCGATACATTTCGGCGTAGCGGCAGCGGACCACGTTGAAGTCGAACTGGGTGTCGGTCGAGGCCAGCACTTCGGTTTGCAGCGCGTCCTCGGCGGTCCAGTGCGTCTGGATGGCGCGGAAACTGTCCAGATCGGGGGCGCCGCCGGGGGCCGCGCGGGCCATGTCGGCGGCGGTGGCGCGGGCCAGCTTGACGACGGCGTTGCCGAGGATGCGCTTCGCCTCGGCCTCGCCGAGCTCGGCTTTCAGCTCCTCATAGACTCCCTTGGCGAACGCGGCCTCGATGCGGCGCTGGGTGAGGATCGGCATGTCGGCCATGCGGGGGCTCCGATGAGGGCCGACCCTCTATACAGGCCTCGCGCGGCGTTGGGCAGGGCCCCCCGGCGGGGTGGGTACACATTCAGCGTGTACGGCATTTGTGACGATGGCGCGGGGTTGGTCAGGCCAGCGGGAGTGCCGCCATCGTGGCGGGGGCCGCGCGAGCAAGCGCGGGGACAGGCCGGTACCAGGTGGCACCGGCGCGGCTGCGCAACAGCTCGAACAAGGCGGCGAACACGCGGCGCATTTGCGGGGCCTTGTAGGGAAACAGGTCGGGCGGATCCATCATGTGGATGATCGCGGCGACGTCCGCCTCGAACACCAGCAGCGCGCCATCGGGCGTCTCGGCGCAGTCGATCGAGTAGACATCGAGGCCGATGCAAGCGTGCATGGCGGCCAGGGCGTCGGCATGACGGACGGCGAAGCCGGCGTCGAACCCGGCCATGGCGTCGGCTTCCTCGGCGCGGCGTTCGGCCGACTGGGTCATGCCGGCATTGAGGTAATGGATCATCCATTGCTCGGACACCGCCATGTGGCAGAGCAGCGGCGCGCCGGCGATGATGGCGATGCGGTATTTGCGAAACAGCCCGTCGGCGGCGGCGTAATCCTCGAAATTGGTCAGCACGACGCGCGCGGTGGTGGTGACATACAGCGCGTGCAGCAGATCGGCCGGCGTGTCCGCCTTCACCAGGCCGGCGCCGGCATGGGCGCCGCAGGGCCGCAGCAGCACGGGAAAGCCGAGCCCCGGGCAGAGGCTGGCGATGGTCGTCCCGGCCAGCAGGCAGCGCATCAGATCGGCGCGGCCGACCTCGGCGACCGGGGCCATGCGCAGGCCGGGCACGCCGGCGAGCAGCTGGGCGAGGCCCACGCGTGACAGCTCGGGAATGCAGGCGGGATCGTTCAAGGTCGGGCGCGGCCAGACCGCACAGAGCGGCATCAGCCGGTCGAGGGTGGCGGGGTCGCTCTCGCTGACCGCGAAGAACGCGACGTCGTGGTCGGGCAGCACGGCGGGCAGCGGACGGCCGGGTACCACGTAGAGCAGGTCGAGCCGGACATCGAGATGGGCGGTGGCGAAATCCAGCGGCGTGTTCACCATGAAATCACCGGGCGCCATGATCGCCAGCACGCGGATCGCGGTGTCGCTGGCGGCGCCGAGGACACGGTAGAGCTGGCACTGGCACAGCGCCTGGGTCTGCAGGGACAGCGCCCGCTCCCGCGCGAAGGCGAGCTGGTGGACGAACGAGGTATCGAGCGCTAGGGCGGCGGCCTCGGGGCCGGTGCGCGTGTCCCGCTCGACGAAGGCGAGCAGGGCGTCGATCGGCTCGCCGGCGAAGGCGCGCGCGGCCAGAGCAGCGGGGCCGCGGATCAAAGGCGGGATCAGATCGCGCGACAGAGTGGGGACTCTGTCCGATGAGTCGGATGCATGGCCGAATGTCACGCGGGCGCCCCCTTCATCTGGCGGGTGGATGAGGGGGCAGTTGAGCATGGGAGTGCGGAAGAGGGGTTAATTGGGGGCGAATTTGAACCCAACGGATAAACGTCTTTTTGCGTCTTTTTCTTCAGAAAAAGAAGATTCTTCGTTCCTATCCGCCGGAAAACCGCAACGTCGCCGCCGTGCGCGCCTGCAGCTCCTCCCGCGACAGGCCGGGCAGCATGTCGATGACCTGAAACCCGTCCGCGGTGACATCCATCACCGCGAGGTTGGTGTAGACGCGCTTCACCGCGCCCACCGCGGTCAGCGGATAGCCGCAATTGCGCACCAGCTTGGACCGTCCGTCCTTGGTGGTGTGTTCCATGATCACCCACAGGCGTTTGGCGCCGGCGGCGAGATCCATGGCGCCGCCGACGGCGGGTGCGGTGTCGTTCTCGCTGGTCGCCCAGTTGGCGATGTCGCCATTCTCGGCGACCTCGAAGGCGCCGAGCACGCACAGATCGAGATGGCCGCCGCGGATCACGGCGAAGCTGTCGGCATGGTGCACGTAGGAGCCGCCCTGGCGCAGGGTGACGTGCTGCTTGCCGGCATTGATCAGCCACGGGTCGATATCGGCCTCGGCCGGGGCCGGGCCCATGCCGAGCAGGCCGTTCTCGGAATGGATGATCACCTCGCTATCGAGCGGCACGTGGTCGGCGACCAGCGTGGGGATGCCGATGCCGAGATTGACGTACCAGCCCTCGGGGATGTCACGCGCCAGACGGGCGGCCATCTGGCCACGGTTCCAAGGCTTCAGATCGGTGGTGGTATCCATGATCGGTTCCTCAGGGCTTGTTTGAAAAGGCCGCTTTGTCGGCGTGCCAGCGCACTTGGTTGCCGACGCTGCGTCAGGTTGCGGGAACGCCGTAGGGCACGTGCAGCACCCGGTCGACGAAGATGCCGGGGGTGACGATGGTCTCGGGATCGAGCGCGCCGAGTTCAACGATGTGCTGCGTCTGCACGATCGTGCAATCCGCGGCGGTCGCCATCACCGGGTTGAAATTGCGCCCGGATTTGTTGAACACGAGGTTACCCCAGCGGTCCGCCTGCCAGGCCTCGACCAGTGCGATGTCGCCGCGCAGGGCGTATTCCAGCACCTGCAGCTTGCCGCCGATCTCGCGCACCTCCTTGCCCTCGGCGAGCTTGGTGCCGACCGAGGTGGGGGTGAAGAAGGCGCCGACGCCGGCGCCGGCGGCGCGCATGCGCTCGGCCATGGTGCCTTGCGGGACGATCTCCAGCTCGATCTTGCCGGCGCGATACAGCTCCTCGAACACCGTCGAATTGGAGCTGCGCGGGAACGAGCAGATGATCCGCCGAACCCGCCCCAGCTCCATCAGCAAAGCGAGGCCGGTGCGGCCGCCGCCGGCATTGTTGGCGACCACGACGAGGTCGCGCACGCCGGTTTCGATCAGCCCGTCGACCAGCTGGTTGGGCTGGCCCACCGAGCCGAAGCCGCCCAGCAGCACGGTCATTCCGTCCCGCGCGCCGGCCATGGCATCGGCCATGGATTGAACGATTTTGTTGATCACGCGACGCCCGCCCTGCCGTTATTGACCATTGCCAAGTCACGCGCCGTTGCGCGGGCGCGACCTTTGCTGCTTCTCCATATCCCCGTACCGGTCGTCTCGCCAGGATGTTGGTTGGCGGCCCGGGTCAGACTGTCATTCCATCCAGGACCGCAGATCGCCGACCAGGGCGGCCAGAGACGGGTCGTGGAGATACATCATGTGGCCGGCCTCGTAATAGGTCATGCGGATGCGGTCGGCGTCGATGCCGTTGGCGGCAATGGTGGATTCCACGGCGTAGAATGGCGTCGCGAGGTCGAACAGGCCGTTGGCGATCAGCACTTTCAGGTGCGGATTCTCACGCAGCAGGCGGCCCAGAGTGGGGGCGACATTGACGTAGCCGGGCCAGCGGAAACTGTCCGCGCCGGCTTTGGCAGTCCATTCCCACTGCATCAGCGCATCCCGGTTGAACGCGACATAAGGCCGGTTCCAGTCGATGCCGAGCACCCGCGTGAGGTGGTCGCTGGTGGCGGAGACGAAGGCGCTGTCCATGCCGTAGGAGGCGGCATCGTCGTCGGGGAACTCCCCCGCGTCGTCATAGTCACGCCCGGTGTAGCGGCTGTCGAGCCGGCCGACGCTGAGGCCGGTGTCACGCAGCAGCTCCTTGCGGAACCGCGACGGCTCGATGCGCAGGCGGGTGCGTTCCAGCCAGGGCTCGGTGAGGCCGGTGAGACGGGCGAGCTTCTTGAGCACCCGCTGCGTCTTGGCCGGCGGCATGCGGCTGCCGGCGAACAAAGCCGGCAGATATTCGTTGGCGGCGAACTGACGCACCTCGTCGAGGAACGCCTCCTGCCCGTCCGGCGCCGCCGCCAGGCCGAAATGCAGCGCGGTCATCGCGTAGGTCGGCATGAAGCAGACGTCGGCCAGCGGGTTGCCGCGCTCGAACCGGGCGGTGTGGAAATCCAGGATGGCCGAAATCAGCGCCAACCCGTTGAACGCGACGCCGGACAACTGGCTGGACAGCTTGCCCGCGACGGCGACCGCCCGGGTGGTGCCGTAGCTCTCGCCACACAGATAGCGCGGCGAGGCCCAGCGGCGGTGCGCCGTCAGCCAGGCCTTGATGAAGTCGGCGACCACGGCTGCGTCGGTGTCGAGCCCCCAGCACTCGTTGGGTTTGGCGGCCCCCAGCATGCGGCTGTAGCCGGTGCCTGGCGGGTCGATGAACACCAGATCGGAGCGGTCGAGATTGCACAGCTCGTTGTCGACCACGCTGTACGGCCCGCTGCCGGTCGGCGCCGCATCCGCTGGCACTTCCACCCGGCGCGGCCCGAGCGCGCCCAGATGCAGCCACAAAGACGCCGAACCAGGGCCGCCATTGAAGATGAAGGTGACCGGGCGAAGATGCGCGGCAGCACTGTCCGCGAGATAGCTGAACGAGAAGATGCTGGCCCACGGCGCGCCCTTGGCGTCCGGCAGATGGGTCTCCCCGGCGATGCAGCGATAAGCGACCTCGACGCCGTGGAAGCGCCCGGTGTGGCTGGTCTCGAAGCGCGCGGGCGGTTCGCTGGTCGGCGTGGGAACGGGGAGCGCGGGGTCGGTCATCTTGCCTCGGTTGCGGCTGGAGAGGGACGAGTATCGGCAGGGCGGCCGCGAACGACAATGGAGTCGTTGGGGGATGCTGAAATGTTGTAAGGGCACGGGGATGGCAAATCACATGACGCGCGCGCGACACCCGGCACCCGGCAAGCTCGCCTGGTGGGGCAGCGCAAGCGTGCTGTGCGCGGTGGTGCTGCTGCCCTTGTTCCTGGTCGACGTGCCGCCGCTGCTGGATTATCCCGACCATCTCGCGCGCGCCTGGCTGCTCGCCGGCAATGTCGCCGACCCCATTCTGTCGCGCATCTACGTGCCGCATTGGGCGATCATCCCGAACCTCGCGACCGACGTGATCTGGCCGCCGCTGATGTGGATTTTCCCGGTGCATGTCGCCGGCCGCATCGTGGTCGGGCTGATGCTGCTGCTGCCGGTGGCCGGCTGCCTCGCCTACAGCCGTGCCGTGTTCGGCGTTCGCGCCTGGTGGCCGCTGGCGTCGGTGCTGGTGGCCTATCAGGCGAGCCTGCTGTTCGGTTTTCTGAATTTCGTGATTTCCACGGGAGTGGCCTTGCTGCTGGCAGCAGCGTGGATCGCGTGGCGCGATCGGTATCCGGCGCGCACCGTGCCGCTGGTCGGGCTCGGCATCGTGGCGCTGTTCTTCTGCCATCTGATGGGGCTGATCTTCTGCTTCACCTTGATCGGTGGCCATGAGCTCGACCGGGCGGCGCAAGCCCGCTTTCGCCCGGCGGTGCTGCTGCGCCGAGCGGTGGTGCTGCTGAGTGTGATGGTGGTGCCGGCGGTGCTGTATGCGCTGTCCAACCTGCAGTCGGTGAGCAACGACACGCGTTTTCTGCCGCCGGCGGACAAGGCGCTGCAGCTGCTGACGCCGTTCCTCAACTATGATTTTGCGCTCGATGTCGCGACTGCGATCATCGTCGTCGGCTTGCTGGTGCTGCTGCTGGCGCTGCGGCGCGCGCGGATGACGCTGGGCTCGGCGGTGGCCCTGGTGCTGCTGCTGGCGCTCTATCTGGTATCGCCGTTCGAGTTCAAAGGCACCGCCTCGCTCGACACGCGGTTCGCGGTGATGCTGGGCTTCATGCTGTTCGCCGGCATTCTCCCCGACCGGCTGCCGCATCGCGCGGCCGCGCTCGCGGGTGGGTGCCTCGCGGCACTGTTCGCGGTGCGCATGGCGGTGGTGGCCAGTGCCTGGCACGGCCACGCCGCCGACGTCGCCGGGCTGCGCCGCGTGACGGCCGGGCTGATGCCCGGCGATCGCGTCTATATCACCTCGGTGACGCCGGCCGAGGCGCCTTCCTACTGGAACAGCGGGCACCCGTCGCGGCATCTGTCGAGCGGCATCCGGCTCGATTACCATATCGTGGCCCTGGTGCTGATCGAGCATAAGGCGTTCTGGCCCTATCTATTCGCCGAGCCGTCGCAACAGCCGATCACGCTGACGCCGTTCTATCAGGCGCTCGCCGAGCAGGCCGCCGATCTGCCGGCGCACGAGAAGCTGGCCGCCTGTGCGGCCGGCGACGGGCCACTGTCGCCAGGCAATATCGGGTTTCGCGGCTATGATTATGTGCTGATGCTGGAGGCCGGCGGCGAGCCGGACACGGCCCATTTCGCCGAGAAGCGCCTCAAACTGGTGGCCAGCTCCGACATGGCGGCCCTGTATCGCATTCGCGATCCGATCCCGCCCTGCGCCATGACCGTCAGCGGGACCATTCCGGCCATCCGCTGACACGCCGCCGGGAGTTGGCTAGATTATGTCGATGACCGATTCGCGACCCTCCCCCGCCGCCGTCGTCACCGGGGGTGCCGGGGGTATCGGCCAGGCCCTGCTGCACCGCCTCGCCCGTGACGGGTTCACGCCGGTCTGCTGGGATCTGACCGCCCCCGCCTTTGCCGCCCACACGATCACGGTCGATGTCACCGATGCCGCGGCCCTGGATGCCGCCGCCGCGGACACAATCGCGACCTGCGGCGCGATCGGGGTGCTGGTGATCAATGCCGGCGTGCTCGGCCCGGTCGCCCGCGCCTGGGAGGCCGAGCCCCACGAGATCCGTCGTGTGCTCGACATCAATCTGCTGTCGGCGTTCCTCACCTTGCGCGCCGTGGTGCCGCATATGCTGCGCAACCCCGGCCCGGATCGCGGCCGCATCGTGCTGATGGCCTCGGTACAGGGCAAGGAAGGCACAGCGCTGTCCGGCGCCTATGCCGCCTCCAAGGCGGGGCTGATCGCGCTCGCCAAAGTCACCGGCAAGGAACTCGCGGGCGACGGCATCCTGGTCAACGCGGTCACGCCGACCGTGGTCAGCACCGCCATGGAACGTGGCCTGGCACCCGAACGCCGCGCCGAACTGCTGGCGAAAATCCCGATGGGCCGGTTCAGCACGGCCGATGAAGTGGCCGCCATGGTGTCGTTCCTGTGCGGGCCGGACTGCAGCTTTTCCACCGGCGCCGTGTTCGACCTGTCCGGCGGCCGGTCCACTTACTGAAGGAGGGCGTCATGCTCGCTGGCGAAGCCGTGGTGGCGATCTGGAATGGCATCGCCGAAGCCGGCCGGGCGCAGTTCTATGACTGGCACCTGCACGAACATATCCCCGAACGCGTCGGCATCCCGGGCTTTCTGCGCGGCCGCCGCTACATCGCGATCGATGCCGCCACCCATCCGGAATTCTTCACCCTCTATGAGGCCGCCACCATGCAGGTGCTGCAAGGCCACGATTATACCGACCGGCTGAACGCGCCGACACCGTGGACCAAATCCGCGACCGCGCATTTCCAGGAAACCGCCCGCGCCCTCGCCCGCGTGCTCGACAGCAGCGGTCCCGGCATGGGCGGGGTAATGCTCACCCTGCGCTTCGCCGCCACCCCGGACGCCACCACCACCATCGCCGACCTGGTGCGCGCCGCCGGCCGCGCCCCCCGCATTACCGGCGCGCATCTGTGCCGCGCGGACGACGACGCCTCCGGCGCCACGACGGCCGAATCCAAAGGCCGCACGGATATCCAGGCACCGCCCAGCTGGTTCGCCCTGATCGAAGCCACCGACGCCGCCGCCCTGGCCACCACCCTCCCCGACACCACCCTGCAAACCGCCGGCGCCCACGGCCCGATCCACCGCGGCCTGTACCAGCTCGAACACGTGCGCACCAAAACCGGGTTCGGGGGGTGATGTGGGCCTCGTAGGAAGCAAGGAAGCCGGGCTCTGCCCGGACCCGCCAGGGGCCAAGCCCCTGGACCTTAGCTGTGAAGGGGCTTTGAGGGAGGGGGCTTACACCGAGGTTGCGACCTCCGAGTAAGCCCCCTCCCTCAAAGCCC
>Ga0116226_10004250_pt1 | contig 12662 bp, 8 predicted proteins | sample S1TSphfallax_FD_89692 | JGI IMG/M metagenome (GOLD analysis project Ga0116226, IMG submission 89692) | Host-associated microbial communities from peat moss isolated from Minnesota, USA - S1T2_Fa - Sphagnum fallax MG | ecosystem: Host-associated > Plants > Peat moss > Unclassified | place: USA... | reverse complement strand
GGTGTTTTGGGTCCTGCTGTCGAGCTCTGAACATTCGGGAGTCCCGGAGGACTCCAAATCCCCAACTTTTCCAAGTGTTGGGCTTCACCCCCACACTTGGCCAAGTTAGGGTTGCGACAAGGTGAGTAACTAAAGCTTGTCCCTCTTCCTAGTCCCATCCCGGAGCTTCAGCACGCCCCTCTACCCCTTTTAGTGCCAAGAGCTGGGAGCGTGCCTTCAAGTCCCCACAATTCCGCTGTTTTAGAAACCAAGGCCCATCTTGGGCCTAACTTGGGACTTGGGAATGCGTCAAAAATCCTAAAATACTATAGAACTTCAAAACTTTACAAAAGTTAAAAACAAACAAACATAAAAAAATAAGCTTGAAAGAGAAATAATGAAAACATGAAATTGGAAAAGCTTGGAACATAACTCAAGTTATTGTGTTTATGTGTCCCCACCTCCTACAATAAGAAGAACACAAGGAATATATTTGTAAAAATATCGAGCATGATATTAGGGTTTCCAACACACCTTTTTAAAAAAACCAAGCTTGGAAGTGTGATTTCAAGCATAATTTCGTCTTCTCTTCATTGAAGAAACATTTTTTCACTCATACTTGTTACATGGCCGAATGGACACAACTCAAATCCTCTCAACTTCTTCTAGGAAATTTTATTGTGCATCAGAGAACAAAATGTGTTTCTCCTAGGCCTTTAACACAAATGATTAATGGGTTTTTCTACTAAAAGCAAACAAACTATGTTTCATAAACTAAGTATCATGCATGCATAATTTTTTTTTTGTTCTTACCTCTTTAACCTAATCACCCTTGTGGAGAAGAGGTTGTATTTCGTATCTTCCATTAGCTACAACTTCTTCTTGGTTGACATCTTTATATTTCGTCTTTGCTACTTTGGATTTGTCCACTAAAAACTCTACTTTCGCCTTCTTCATCTTGGAGTTCTAGAGTTTTTTTTAACAAAACCCTCTTCTTGCATTTAAAATTGTAGCTTTTCTTTTCTAAAACATAATGTTTGAGTAAAGATAATAATTGTTCCCTCTCTACAAACTTCAACATCTACTGCAAAAATGACATCTAGTATATATATTTTTAGATTTGAACACACATATTTATAAATATACAAATAAATATATATTAATTAAAAATTAAAAAATTAATTAAGGTTTTATTAATAGTTATAAATCATAATTAGAACTAAATTTTCAATTTTTTTAATAATTATTATTTTTTAAATATTGAATTTGCATATTTGTATTGCAATTATTATTGTTAAATTTGTTTCTATTCCATATATTTTATATATTGAATCACCATATGAAAGATGCTTTTGAAGGGTTATTTAATCCTATTATTTATGTATTTTCATAATTTTTGGTGTTCTGATAATGAATTTAGAAAATTTGTTCATTTTTCAATATCATTTTTTTACCATAGTGGATCTCATCAACCTTGCCTATCGCCAACTCCATGAATTATAACTATAATAATTAACTATAATTATGATTATAATTATCCATCATGGTAATGAATGCCACTAACATTGCACTATTATACTTTATTTTATTTTATGTGTAACAAAAAGTGATAATAATGAAAAAACACTTTTGTTCTAAACCTTGTACACTTGGAGGGTGAATATATGATTTGCATAAAATTCACATTAGGATATTAATACACACATACGTAATGGATTAAGGGTTTTTAATTTCCCTCCCAATATTGATTATATCATTTTTTAAACATTTCAGACACGACTTTGCCATCATGTTTAGATTTTATTAATAACTTGTGATTGAATCAAAAAACATTTCAAATGGCTAATAAACTAATTTAACTTCTTGGTTACAAAAAAAAACTATCACCAATCATGCATACCAAATTTCAAGGAATTTGATTAAGGCCCATAAATATTTGTGATAAAATGTACATAATTTCAAAACCACATATTTCATTTTTTTCCCTATAACAAGTTCCATTCCATAATATATATCTCCAACCTCTACTAAATATTTTTTCCTTTCCACCGACTTGGAAATGACATTTCAAATTTTAATGTTTTTTCCCCTTTTTTTTGAATTCTTTGTAAATTTTACTTAATTATAACATTCACATGAATAATGATGAATTATTATGTGTGCTATTATTTTGATTTTTGACAAAATATGAAAGTTGGGAATGTCGCTTTCTTAATAAAGTGTAGTTTTTTTTTGGAATATATTTCATGTAATTTTTTATGCTTGACAAAATATAATATTTTAAACACTAATTAGATCTTTTTTGCAACATGTTCCAATTGTGTCTAATAATTATTCCCTTTGGCTTTTTCTTTTCTTATTAAAATCTTGTCACAAAAGTAATTCACACAATTTGACTAATGAAGAATATGGACTACATATCTTATCATTGACCTTACACTTATAGCCATGTTCCAATGCGCTTCTTCTAACCTTGGATGTAATTGTTATCCTCCATCTATTTGCATGAAACTATTACCCTATCGTGTTATGGCCTCTTCCACCCATTCTTTTTGCAATGTTTTTTTTGAATTTATGCACATTGCATAGATAACAACCTTGTTTATGTTAACATGAATGCTAGTTCCAATGTGATATTCATGTTTTCTAATAAATGTCCTACCACCACTAATTTGTCAAAGTTTTTTTTGTGTCTGCTCATTCCTTTTTCTTGCTCATATATCCTTCCAAAAGTTGATCTTTTTCAAATGAAACATACTTTTGTTTTCTAATGACTCTCTATATTTTCCCTCACTTTTTTGTTTATTTCCAAGCTTGTACCACATTTATGTAATTCACATAATGCATTGGAAGCTGTAGAAATTTTAGGCTGGGTTCATTTAAACAACTTTCAAAGTGATCACTCCTTCCCAAATTTTATTATGTTTGGCTACAAGCACAAAAGTTTTATAATTTTAGTCTGACCCTTATTACTACATTGCCTAATTTTCTTATTTGTGGTTTTCATTACTATTGTGTTTTGTCCAATTTCATATTTGACCTGCTCCATGCTTGGATTATATTTCCTCAATTCCTCCTCCTCTTCCTCCAAACCCGTCAAAATTTACCATGGTGTTTGATTTTGCTTTTGTTGATTGAAATTTGTCTAAGTTCTTTCACTACTATTTATGTGCCTTTTGTAACATGGAAACATTTCATGCTACTAGACGCTTAGACCTCACCATCATGGTAGATGATCTAGGGATGATTGCTACCTATGAACATTGTCTGTGCACTATGTTTACTTTTCAGCTAGGTTCTTTACATATATTTGAGGATGTTTTGTATGATCCTAATAACTTTGTTTCAAGTTCTCTGTACCAGATTCCTACAACCTCCTCACAGGGGAGACAATGGGTGGTTGGTTATGGCCATTATCGCATTGTTGGTGATAAATTGGCTCATAATTTTCAAGAAACCATCCTTATGGTAGGAATCACAAGTTCTACGGTGAAGACTATGAAGTAAGAACTCGAAGTTGACAACATTCTCCCTCAATGTTCCAATGCTTTTGCATCCTCTATTTTCATTGAATTGTCTAATTCCTCTTTGGGTGAAGATTTGACACCATTTCCTTCTTTCATGAAATCACCAAAAGACATTCTTTAGTATGATGCTTCTTTGTCATCAAAACCATCCTTTCTATGGGGAGTATTTAGTTTGTTGTCTTTTGCTTATGTGTGATGGTGTTACCAAGATAAACCTTGAATGAGTTGTAGACTTTGGATTATGACAATATCCCTCTATGAAAAGTCTAATTCTTGTCAATTGTTTTTGATGGGGACATCTTGTTTGAATTGTTGTCGATCCATTTGAATGTTCATAACCCTTCCCAAATGTAAGGCATGGATAAAAAATACAATGACCATGCTTGGTGTAAGTTAGTCACAACCAATATAAAATTTTTGTTTAGGTTTAACTTCAAGAAGGTTCATTGATTGGGTCCCGAGACAATATATTGTGGGACAAAAGAAATAGAGATGAACAAAAATGATTGTATTATGCAAAAGTTGACAGTAAAAAAATTTCACTTGTAATGTGTGCAAGATGATTGTGAGAACTTTTATGTGCTCTATCACCCGCAGTGAAACATTTTGGTGTGGTGAGTGCACTCATATTCCAATTTTGGGACAAATGACAATGATTTTGTCCTCCTCCTTGCTTGGATGCAAATCTTTTCATTTTCCTCCTTTTTATCTTATCGATTGCGATGGGCGAATCTATTATGTTGTGCATAAACTTCAATTTATGTCAAGAACAACAATTCATCTTGGTATTTACAATCATCATGTTGTGGATGGAAAATGTCGAGAGTTTGTCGAAGAGATTAGAAGGTTGATTGCAAGAGGTGGATCACATGCTTGATGCAAAGATCTCTTCAATTTCCTTTAGTGCTAGCAAGACTTCTTTAGTGAATTACTTGCTTGATGATTCTAGTGATGGCACAATGGAACTCCTTAAAGGTGAACAATTAAAGCACATCTAGGACAAGTTAGCTCTCCTAACATTCATAACCTTGTTGCTTCTTTCAAACATCATTCAAGAGGTGGCTATATTAATACCATACTTGAATTGAAGTCTAAGAGTCAATATGATTACATCCAAAAATGTTGCTTCCCAAGACAAGTTCATCAACAAAAGGTGTTCATTTTTAAGATGTTGATAAATGGTGTCGGGAGTGGAGTTAGCCTTGTCACACAAATGCAACTTGCAAGGGATTTGTAGAATGTTTGGATCATGTTTGATCATGTGGAGCATGTTGTTGGCTAGACAACTATGGCTTGTCATGTGTCTATTGTAAAGTGTTGACCATAGTGGTTTATGATATGCAGTTTGAGGACACCAAAGTTCAACACCTTATCTGGACAAAGCTTAATGAAATAATGTTGAAACACAAGTTTCAAAAACCCAATTTCAAGGGATTCATGGTTGACAATGCACAAGTAAATTGGAACATTATCAAAAAAAATATGGTTTGGGGGACCCCTCTATCAAGATGGTTGATAAGGAGTGCATTTATTTATTCCATTGGAATCATTCACTCGATGAGCACACCAATTAATTGATGAAACCTTAGTTGCAAAATGAGCACAAGGCTCCTTGCCACCAATATAAGAATGCCACATCCCTTAGGGATGTTGATAGTCATTATGGTTTAATTCATTCTTGGTGGCTTCCATCTAGGGCTACTTTTGAAGCATATGTCCATGAGCTTAGCAATTAGTTTAGCTTTTGGCATTTTTGTGTGAGACAATGGGGAGGTTTTATGGTCCATGTGAGTACTTATTTTATGAACCTCCTATGACTTCCCTTTTCTTTTGTGCATTCAAAAATGTAAGATGTCCATTTTCATTAAATTTCCATTTGTAGTCTATTTCCTTTTTGTTGTAACATTTCATATTTTTTTATGATTATTTTCCTTTGATCTACAAAAGTTTAATAATGAGGATTGGGTGAACATGCCCATTTATAATCTAGCTAAAACCGTGCATAACATCTAATTGTAGCAATTAGGGAATTACAACAATTGTTTGTACACAACGATGTTTGACAATTACGTTCGGGCTTTCAAAGAATCTACATTGTATAGATAATACTTGTGAGGGGGTCCAACCAATCATGGACCTAATAGGAATGATGTTTTGTTGAGGAGGGCCCATTGGTCTATGAATAACAATTTTTATTGTTCAACCCAATGTTGTTGGGAATGTAAGCATGCAACAACTGCCTTGTTGTTCCAATGCTTATTTACCTTTGGTATCTTGAGGTGGCCTAGAGTTGAAGGAAAATATTTGTGTTGATGGCTAGTGGCAAATAGAATGTTGCCCGCCCAACTTTACAATTTGATGTTTTGTGCTTTAAAAAACCATGAGGTCAAATGCAAAGCAAAAATCAACCTTTACATGTCTATAAGTGGAACTCCTACTCCATGTTACTTAAGGTTTTGGGTACAATTTCATACCAGATCATTGGAACACCATATGAATTTGTTTTGTCCCAATGATTTGAGCCATTGTGTCAATGGGAAAGCACAAAAACATGTAGTTGCTTCACCTTTAGTTCCAACTGTATGGCTCATCCAAGAAGGTATTGACTTAACTCAAAAGGAGGTAACAACTTTAAAATAGATAGGGTTTTCCTTTGATTGTAATCATGCTCAAAGTTTATTTGGTTCCCCATCATCTAGTCCAAGCATTTCGCATGTGCCTGCTATGAGTGTTCACAACATTATGCGGTTGGTCAATGCAAGTTGTTGGCCCATAATTTGTGGTGATAAGAAGGTGAGATGGCCTTCCGTCTTCAAAATAACACAATAGTACACCAACAATTGGGAGGTTGGCATTTTACTTACCCAATGCACTGTTTTCTCCCCTATTGATGTCCCCTCACCTAAGTATGGACGAATTTACAATATTTTTTTAGATAACCAAAGATACAATGTGACTATTGGAAATTTCCTTGGATGTTCATGTGTTTACTTTGTCAGAATGTTGGTAAGTTCTTTGGGTGGTCATGGGGTGTATGTGCATTGTAAACATGTGTATCACATCTTGTAGACAATCATGTTCTATGGGTTCACAAAAGAGTTCATTCATCATTGCACATGGAGTTGGGATGAAGTTCAACGTTTGTTGAAGCGCTCTAAAGTTTTTGAACTCTTGTGATAGTACATTGGAATTTCATTCATAAATCTCTTTGTAGTTGGTTGGAATAAGTAGTAATTTTAAATATTAATTTAAGCCCATTTGTTATGTTCTCCACTTTGTAATTTTTCAATCATTGTAGAGTGATGTTTATTTATGTATAATATTTTTGCCACTTCAACACATGTTTGTCAAATATTTAATATATTTTGAAAAGTAACTTTTATCAAATATTTTTCAAGTATGCAATTCCCACCCATTTCAACACTTTTGAAAATATTGTAAGCAAAAACATTAAACATTTGGAGCATTGTTTGCATGAAGGATGATAAAATGCATCAAATTAAATAAGTAAAAATGTTTTCAAACACTCACATGATGTTGTTGATGGTTTCTTTGGTTCAAAGTCAATAAACCATTGTTCATCTTAGAACAAACCGTGGATGTGACATGGTAAAATATTATGCCATGCCATGTGGGAGAATAATATATTAAAAATATTCCATGACATGGCATGGAATATGTTCTAAGATTCCTTTCCTACTCACTCGAGCAAGCTCGCATGTTCATGTTCGCCTGCTTGTTCACTTGTTGCTAATGTTGTTGTATTTGGCTATACTTGACTATATTAAACTATACTTGGCTAAACTAGGTTATACTAACTTAAGCTTGGCAAAAGTATGTTATTTAGGTTAAACTTGGCTATACTTGGCTAAACTAAGCTATATTAAGCTACACTTAGTTATAATAGGTTAAACTTGGCCATACTAAATAATATTTGGCTAAAGTAAGCTATATTATGTTAAACTTGGCAAAAGTAGGATATTTAGGTTAAAATCAGCTAAACTAAATTATATTTGGCTATACTTGATTATATAAATTCTAACTTAGTTAAAATAAACTATATTTGGTTAAACTTGACACAAGTAAGTTATTTAGGTTAAACTTGGCTAAACCAAGCTAAATTAAGTTATACTTGGTTATATTCGACTGAACTTGGTGAAACAATTTTATTTTATTTTTTAACTAGGTTAGTATAAGCTAAAATTGGCAAAAGTAGGATATTTATGTTAAACTTGGTTAAATTAAATTATGATTACCCATACTTGGCTATATTATGTTAAATTTGGTTAAATTAAACTATATTTTATTAAATTAGGCTAGTATAAAATAAATTTGGAAAAATAGGTTATTGATGTTAAAATTGGCTAAATTAAATTAATTTTGGCTAAATTAAGCTATACTAAACTAAATTTTGCTAAAGTAAATTATTTATGGTGAACTTTGTTATATTAAATTAAACTTGACAAAAATATGTTATTTAAAATAAAGTTGGCTATATTACACCAATTTTGGCAAAAGTAAGTATCTAGGTTAAACTTGGTTATACTAGGCTATACTTGGATAAATTAGGTTATACTAAGCTATATTAAGCTAAAGTAGGTGAAACTTGGCAAAAGTACTTGTTATTTATGTTAAACTTGGTTATGTTAGGCTAAATTTGGCAAAAGTAGGTTATTTATGGTAAACTTGGCTAAAATAAATTATTTAGGTTAAACTTAATTATACTAGGCTAAACTTGGAAAAACCCAATTAAACTTGGTTAAATTAGGCTATGTTTGGTTAAACTAGCTTATTTGAAATAAATTAGGTTAAACTTGGTAAATTTTGATAAAATTAAAATATTTAAGAAAATTTTGAAAAATAAATAAATTTGGGCAAAACTTGGTAAATTTTTGATATACTTACACTAAAGTAGTTAGAAGTGCGTTGAATTTGGTTAATTCAAGATATTTAAGCTAAATTATGTTAATTTAATTTATTTCGATTAAATTTGTTTGGATTGGATTACCTTAAAAAAAGGGGGGCCATATCAAATTATTTGTTAAATAAGTTAAACAAATATACATAGATTAAATAAAGCTATTTAAACTAAATTTATAAACTAAATTTAATGGAAATTAATATTATAAATTAAATTGAAGACATTAAACCTAGAGGTTTAATTTCAATCAAATAAAATCTAGAGGTTAAAATAGGTTAAACCAAAACCAAACCTATGTCAAATGTAAGTTAATTTATACTCAATTTAGTTACATTTTCATATTTATTTGTTTTTTTTATAGTTGGTCAAACAATGTCAACTATATTCAACATGATTATTAATTGTGTAATCATAGTTTATAGTCATATAACTACCTCTAGTCATATTTATAGTCATGTAGTCCTAATACTGGTTGTAATCAGAATAATGACAACAATTGAAGACCAACTTTGACTTCATGACTATACTTGGATGGTAGTTGCAAGTTGTCCTAGTCATGAAATCCATGTTTTGGTGTAGTGCTAAAATCATCACCAACAACTAATTTCCTTGACTTGTCTATGAATCATTGTTTTAGTCTTGATGTCATTGCATCACCACAAATAAGGTCCTTTGCTAGTGTTGTTTATGCTTCCCAGCGGTGATTCATTCCTTTCCAAGCACTAAGGTGTCTCCTAGTCTAATCATCGTTGGTAACCAACTTCCTTGACCCATGACTATTAATCGTTATTATAAAGTTTTGATGTCATTCCATCACCACAAGTAAGGTCCTTTGCTAGTGTTATTTGTGATTCCCATTGGTGATTCATTATTTTCCAAGTACTCAAGTGTTTTTTAAAAGCATCACCAACAACCTATTTCCTTGACCTAGCATAATGAATCATTGTTATAGAGTTTTGATGTCATTCCATCACCACATGTAAGGTCCTTTGTTAATGTTGTTAATGTTTCCCATTGGTGATTCACTCCTTTCCAAGTACTCATGTGTTTTCTAGAAGCATAAGCAACACTTAACTTTGTTTTGCATGGTCTTATAATTTAATAGGAGGTAATGTCGTTGCATCACCACAAGTCAGGTTCATTGCTAAGCACTCTATTACTACTTCCCAATAATGAAATTTTCACCTTTTTCCTTGTGTTTTTATGTTTCCAACTCCACCATTGGTCAACCTTGTTAGTTCCTTTCAATTGCATAATCTTCAAGTCCAATTTGTCCATTAATTTTGCATGTGTCTTTGATTGTGCTTTTAACTTGAAGGATTAATTTAGTCCTTTTATAATGATGCAATTGTGTTATGGGGCCTAAAACCCCGAATACTTGAAGTATTCGGTTTGGGTTTGTACATGGATGCTTAAGTGTGAGAATGTGTGTTGTGCTAAACCTAACATCAATTGTCTCATGTTGTTCCTTGATTCAAAAGCTTTTGGATATAAAAAACAAAATTTCTGAAGTTCAAAATGAAATTGGTTATTAGGGAATGTTGACATTAAATCACATGTGCTGAATTTTGTTATGATCCAATGCGCAAAAGAAAAATAGTTTAGAAAGGTGTGAGGAATTCTTGCACACCCTTCCACATGAAGATATGTAATTTACAAAACATACTTGGGGGTGGAATTACTATGTAGTTGTATTCTAACAAGTTAAAATGGTTTAATAGAATGTAATTAAACTTGTTAAAGAATTTAATGCATTATGTCCACTTGCATGATAATAAGACATTTTGAAAAAATCAAAGCTTAGCATGATAAGATGTGAAAAAACATTGTGTTGATGTTTAATCAATGTTCACACTTGATAATCGACCCACTTTCATTTCACTCCTCATAATATTTTCATACAATCTTCAAATCTAACATGCATAAGGTTGTTGGAAAGCTAATCTCAAAGGCAATAAAGATACAAAATCTTATAAGTTTATTTCCCTGAAATCAAAAGTTATGTTTCAAAACGAAAAGTTACTTAAACCAAATTTGAAGAAAAGACGGCTTTAGCCCCCCTCCTTTACTTCCAACATGTGTAATTCCCTTGTAGAAGCCCGGATGATGCTGAAATTTTGAAAGACTATTTTAAACCTCATAAACTAATTGTTTTTGAAGTTTGAAACAAATTCAATGGTAGATATGAAAGGAAAAACTATTTTAGTAAAAAGTCCAAAGGATTGTTCATGAAAATTATTCCATGAACTCCAACTATGACTAGTTGTTACACATAACTTTCCTCCATGTTCTTTTGTTTGCACACCATTTGCTTTTATGAATAACATTTCTTCACACATAACAAATTAATTTTCCTCTCGCACATACATTCTCCTCCTCTTCCAAAAACACAAAATAAAAACTCTTCCCCACCCCAAAGCTTCCCATGACCTTTCCTTGAACTTGTTCTCCTTATCCAATGGGAGTTATGAAAATCTTCTCTCCAATCAATGGGCACCTCATCCTTCATGAACTAGTGAGAATTGAAAATGATTTTACCCTCCAATGGAGTTTAAGTTGAAAATTCATATGCCCATTGAAACATTAAGAGGGTTCCATCCTCCAATCAAAATAGGATGATAATCTTTATGACCAATGGAATTGAAGGACTCATCATTTTCCCTATCTTGGATATCTTGATGGGGTCCTTGAACTTAATCATTGCCAATTTTGTCCATTTGACTTCAAAATCTTATTTTTTCATCCTAATTTTTTACCGATAATAATAAGTAAACATCCTTGAGTTCCCATTTGACTAAGTCAACTCAATAACATTAGTAACATTCATGTGTATCATTTATTTATTTAATACCCCCTAGTTATTCCTTACCATGTATTAATCGATTGCGTAGTACATAATAAATTGGAATTAAATTTTCCATTACAAAAATTCCCATGAAATTCTTAAATCCACCGTTGAAATTAAAACTTCACAAATGTCAAGGTTTTCATGTAATTTTGCCATCATTATCACATAGTACGCCTACCCTAATTTCTTAAATAAATGCATCCAACTCCTTCAAATTTAAATACCAAATTATTTTAACTACCCTATTGGTTTTTATTGGTGCATGTGAAGATTTAATCAGGGCGGATGATGTTGTTATGTTTTCAAATCCTTTAGTTGTGTTAGTAAAAAAAGAAAAACTTGAAGAATCATAGCTTGATGTGAGTGTTTCCTTTCCTAACGGTCACATGAATAAGATCCGTCCATAAAAGTGGTGTGCATCCAAGTCAATCATTTAACATGGGATCATCGATTATCTCCTAACCCACATGCCTTAATAATTTACTTAGAATTTGTTCCTACTTGTGGAGTTGCGCAAGAAATGGTCAAAGAATGTTAGTGTGTAGATGATGATGTTTGTTTTCATTGTTGAACTTGGATTCTTGGCAATGACCATTATCATTGGTTACGAAACCCAATCAACCCTCTCTCTATGCAACATCAAGTTAAGTACCTAACTTGCACCATTCGTCACATTCTATACTCTTTACAATTGTGATATTTCCATCTAAGTTGTTTATTAAATCATAGTTTAGTTGAGGTTACTTAGGTGGAAATGCTAGTACACTACTAGGAGATGCGGGCCAAGTTCACCTTGTATTTCACTAGGATTTGAGTGAACTAGGACAGATTCACTATAGGAAATCATGGTAAAACATGTTAACCCCCTAGTGAACGGGGACCAATTGCTATGGACAGGTCAATTAAGCTAGTGAAACAAGATGGTAATAAGTGATGCCCAAATACAAGTGAAAATTACACCTATTAGTTAAATCAACCTACAACACTAGTCAATTAAGAGGGTTTTTTCACTCGGTGTGATTCACTATAGGAAATCATGGTAAAACACTCATGATTCCATCACTTCAGTGCTACTACCAGCTCCCTGCAAACAAAAAAACATAGAAGCAAAACTTCTCCCACCCCCAGATCAAATCTACCAAAGCCTTTTCCAGATTGCTAGCTCCATATCTCTATCTTCTACATCTGCCATTGCCAAAAAACCACACTGGGAACAAATTTCCAAACCTAATATTACAAACATTCAAACCCTAAGGGCCGCAGTAGAGCTGGATCTAAACTCTCAATGCGATTGGTAGCCAAAATTACTTTCACATTAGCACATGCATCAAATCCATCCAACTGATTCAACAACTCCAGCATAGTTCTTTGAATCTCTCGCTCTCCC
>Ga0116226_10004249_pt1 | contig 12663 bp, 8 predicted proteins | sample S1TSphfallax_FD_89692 | JGI IMG/M metagenome (GOLD analysis project Ga0116226, IMG submission 89692) | Host-associated microbial communities from peat moss isolated from Minnesota, USA - S1T2_Fa - Sphagnum fallax MG | ecosystem: Host-associated > Plants > Peat moss > Unclassified | place: USA... | reverse complement strand
CCCCAGTGTTGGACAGGCATATTGATTTTTATATATCAATTGGGTAAAGATATATAGGCTTCAAAAAGCAAATTGAGTAAGGCTAATGGCTTTGCAGAAGTAGAGTAAGGGGCAAATGATCAACATTTGCCCTATTCATAAGGTAAGGATAAAAATTGTATCGTTTACCTTATCATAGCATGCTAGTATAAATGGGTTAAATGTAGGGTAAAAGTTTTTACATAAGTGTGGCACATTTTTAAAAAAAGAAAGACAATTATTTCTGTAATTGGCATTTACATGAACATGTGAAATTTCAAACATCCTATCAAAAAATTAAAAAATAATAAATCAATCAGTAGTGTTGAAAATATATTCAAGACTTTTGTAATGGAAAAAGTTGTAAAATATAAAGGGGTCCCAAGAGCATGTGATAAGAGTTTCTCTTAAGTAATTAAAGTAATGAATGCAAATAAATTACCAAAAGCAAATATATTCAATAGTTAGTCATCATGATTTGAACAAATCCATCATAACCACATGCATTTCAAAATATGAAAATGCATATATGCTATACCATGATTTTAACATATATTTTATCTTTTCCATCTTCAAAACAATTACCTTCCATTGAGAAAGGGTAAACCTCAACTATGTACCAATTGGGCAAAATAAAGACAAGGTAAGTCTAAAATATTTGCCAACTAGGTAGTGTAATTAAAAAGGTTGCCAAAAATATTTACATGCCAAGCAAGATATATATTTACCTATTATATATTCAAGGTATATTTGGGATACAGATTTACTCACCAACATTGGTTTTTACATATGTATGTGCATTTTTTTCCATGCATGTATCCTTGCCTTTATGCTTCAATTGACATACTTTGGTGTTCTTTGCAATGAGCTAGCATAGCTTGGCATAGCTAGCCATTGAAGGCCTTGTCATAACATTGGCAAGGGGCATGCATGCATGGACTTCAAGTTTGTAGATCTTATTAGAGATGCAATACATGTTGGTTGTTTTATCATGTACTTGTCACTACCTAAAGCAATGCAAAAACTCCAATAAAAACTAGTGGCTAGAACCATCACACAGAAGACAAAAGGGAAGGCTAAAGAAAGGTCAAAAAACACGCAACCCACAAAAACCAAAGAAGGGAGAGAGCTAGTCCCTCTTGTGGTAAGAAGTTATCTCACCCACAACCCCTCTAATGTCACCTACATGCAAATCATGGGATTTTATAGTAATAGGAGGTCTAGAATGAACATCTCATGCCAACATAATTTTCTTTTTTATAGCAGAGGCTAAAACATGTTAAAAAGCAATATTAACACGATGCCTGAAAAATTGAATGCAAAAGGACAAGGATAAATGACCTCCCGATCATTTATCGTGGAAAAAACAAGCACACTCCTTAATAAAATTATCCATATCCCACCTGGGTGTGTAATGCATCTCCATGCCACTGGAATAAAGTGGTGCCCCTCATGAAACCTTCTAACTTCTGAATTTCAACAATGGCATTAAGTTTCGTAGCTACACCTATTGATCAACTAATGACACTTGTAGCCACCATCTCCCATGTTGGGTCAATAATCGCCACATTGGCAACAAGACCTAATCATTGCAAATCATGTAAAGATGGACTCATAATGAAACTCCGGACGTAAAAGTGTATCACCGTTCTCTCCACATAGCATGCCCACTATTTCAAACAAGGGCATACATGACATTTTAGATGGCATCATGTGTGGATATCCATTAACCTTCGAATAGACAACGTGTTAAATGTGTGTTAGATGCGTTTAACACATGTCCATGGTGACACATGAAAAGATTAGATGTTGAAGCTAAATCAATTTGAGATGAAAACACAACATTGAAATGAAAATAGAATGTGTGATGTGGAACGAACAAATAGGTGGCCTAATAATCAACCATAGGGCTGCCCCTTTGCCCAAACAAAAGCAAATGTGGGCTTTAAATGTTGAGGAAATGGATATTTCCTCCAAGATAGATCTAAAGGATGTGTTGTGATAGATGTCCATCAAAGATTCATGCAAACTTAGGGCATTAGTAATTTCCAAACTCTCAAAATAAAAATTCATATTTTTAATTGTGGGAGGAAAATTATCTTGAATTACATGAAAGCATGATTGAAGGAGGTGTGGGCCCCCTTCAACCTGATAAACATACTCCTCCAAAACAGGTCTATCGAAAATACAAAACCTGGAACACAAATACGGAACCACCAAAACCCAACTCCCTAGAAAAGTAGATGGGGCACAACCTCCATAAATAAAAGGCCTACACCACCAAAGGAAATTGGTAATCGAACATGACACCCCATTAAGAGGCCTTGAATAAATTCCCATGACCTTAAACCCATAATGTCCCCACACACCTTCATAACTTTCCTATTAAAACCTGCCAAAAAATACAGGAAGGAATAAGAAGGAAGTATTGTCTGAATGAGATAAAAGGTCGATGAGTAACACATGAGAACAAAATGCCGAATGTAACCTATGCATCTTCTAAAAAAAGAAGATCATCAATATGTGTCATGTCTTCAGATAAAATCTCATCCAAAAAATGTGTAATAAAGTCTTAATAACCCACTTGCACACCCAAAATGTGTGAGTCATATGTGACCAAATTGTACCCCTGAAGAATATATGTGCTTGAAAAAATCCCTAATGAACTCCAAAACTTGCATTTTGACATTTTGACCTTAAGCCCAACAAAGGTTAACTGGGTCGAAAGGAGGTCAAAGGCAAGGATAATCTCATCCATAAGGCCCATGATGTGGGTATTGTGCGTTAAAGATGGAAAGACACAGCTAAAGATTCACACAATGGTCTTTAAGAGTGTTGTTTAATGAACCAGGGCAAATAAAAGACCTCCTAAAAGGTCACCCTGCCTCTACCTAAAAATGATTCAATAATGGTGACCCCTTTTTCATGCTACCCATGTTGGTAGTAAAGAGAAAAATGAACACCATAAAACAACCTGATAAACATTATTACAAATCATGATTTTTAAGAGGTTCAAATTGACTCACTTCTCATTTTTTATTAATGGACATGTGCATTTGATTAAGGGCCAAGGGTTTTAATGACACATGTGTATTTGTTTACTTATCAACTTGATTATAACACTTTATTTAATTAGATACACATAATCAAATTGTACAACCTTAGCCAAAATGGCCACTAATTTTTAATCAAGTTGAATAATTAATCAACATGGCCAATGATCTTTAGTCAAAGTGACAAATGGCCTTTAGTAAAGTTGAACATTTAATCAAGATAACTAATGATTTTTAATCAAATACGACATGGTCTACTAACCTATATATCTATTTTTTACTTATTCATCCACTTATTTATTTAACTAGTTACTTACCTACTTACTTATTTACTTATACTTTCCCACTTACTTATTTACATACCTACCCACCTACTTGCATATTATTTACCTACCTATCCAACCACTTATTTACTTAATTTTAGCCATTACATGTAACCATTAAGTTTAGCCACTATGTTTAGCAATTAGATTGAACCATTAGATTCACCCAAAATTTTGCCAAATTTTAACCATTATGTTTAATTTAAATTTAACCTTTAGGTTTAACCATTATGTTTTACCACTAGATTTGGCACCAGGTTTAACCTAAGTTCAACCATTAAACTTGGCCATGAGGTATAACCTAAATTTAACCACTAGGTATAACTTAGGTTTAACCATTATGTTTTGTTTTGAAATTTAACCATTAAGTTTATCCACTAGGTTTAGTCACTATGTTTAACCAGTAGATTTAATCATTAGATTTAACCAATGTTTAGCCATTACTTTAAATCACTAAGTTTAACAACTATGTTTAGCCATCATGTTTAGCCATTATTTTAATTCACCAAGTTTAGCCATTAAGTTTAGCCATTACTTTAAATCATTAAATTTAACCATTATGTTTAGCCATTATTTTAAGTCATTAAATTTAACCACTAGATTTAACCATTATTTTAAATCACTAAATTTAGCCACTAGGTTTAACCATTCTTTTAAAACATTAAGTTTAACCATCACTATGAGAAAAAATGATGTTTTATAACTAACCTTGCAACTCAATGTTTGAATTGCAAAAGACACTTGTAATTCATTATATTTATACGTTGTGAGTGTTAATAAACAAGTTGTATGAATTACAAAGTTATAACTCACTATATATATGGTGCAATTAATTACAATTCAATTGTAATTTAGTTTAAACAACTCATCTCCAACTATTATGCAACTCCATTATAATTACACACATGATGTCATGCTAATGTCATTAATTGTCATCCATTGATTAAAATCTAACATGTAGCATTATAAAAAAATTTGACATAATTTTTTTTTTTTGAAATATTGATTTCCATTGTCCATTATGATTGTTAATGATGGTCTAAGATTACGACACATGGCATAATAAAAATTACCATTTGGCATATTAATTAAATTTTGGAGAAAATAAAATATTTAAATATTTATTTTAATAACTAAATAGGTCGTACATAACCATAGGTAGGTAAGTTGGTAGGTCTTAAGGCCTCCATACCTACATATTTACTTATGACCTACTTACATACATAGGTAGGTAGAAAAATAAGACTTGCTTACCTACCTAAGTAGGTAAGTAGGTAGGAAAACACAAGATTGAATGGATTGAAAAATAGCCATGAATTTATTTTTTTTAATTTATGTTTTGCCTTTGGGTTAAACCTTTTAAAGTTCATCCCAAAATGCTACATGTATTTTAATGTGAGAATATAAGAAACCAAGTTATTTTCATTACTCATTTTCCTTTGCACTTCAAAGATGATTTGTAAAACTTGAGGTAATGCTCCCATAACATTTTAAATCACTCAAAATGAAACACATATGATGAAAATATAAATAATTTATGAATATGTATCCTTATTGAATTATAAGTAGTATTATGGTCACAACATAATTAAACAATAATACTTTAGTAGTGGCGTACTATTAGCCATACTTATTGTATCAATGGGAATCATAATAAAAAACTAATTGCAAATGTATCCCATAATGGATGGTGGAAATGTGGACATGTGGCATGATTGCATGTATGTACATTGTACATTAGTTGCAACATAATTGTTGTTTTAAAAACACATTTATAATAGTTTTAAAGTACCTGCCACATGTAACTACAATGCAATTCTTAAAAAGTCAAAACATGGTTGACTATATATGTATGTACAATGTGTATAAATTACCATATAAAAGACCCATTTTCAATTCATTTGTAATTATAATATAACTAACTGATTTTTTGACATGACAATTTATTTATTAATACACTATATTTTTAAGGGGATAGTTGCATAATGGTTGTAATACCCAAGGGATAATTACATAATTATTGTATATTTGTTTTTTTTTTAAAGTTTTAGTTGTAGGGTAGTGTGGTTTTGGTGGACACGATTTCTCATAATGCATTAGGTTTAATCATTATTTTAAGTCATTAGGTTTAACCATTAAATTTAGTCATTACTTTAAATCATTAGGTTTAGCCATTATGTTTTGCCATTATTTTAAATCATTAAGTTTAACCATTAAATGTAACCATTATGTTTAATCATTGACTTTAAATCATTGGGTTTAGCCATTACTTTAAATCATTAAATTTAGCCATTAAGTTTAATCATTATTTTATGTCATTAAGTTTAGATGTTAGGTTTAACCACTAGTTGTCGCCTAAGCTTTGTCATTATGTTTAATGATTTGAAACAAACATATGAAATTTTAAAACTTGATAAAAGTTGAACGCCTTTAATGGTTTAGTTAATTATAAGGACTTGGTTTGTCATTGTGAAGATTTGGGGTTCAAGTTCTTGTACTTACAACCTATGTGCATGTTTAGAAGGTTAGGGTAAATAAGTTAAATTAAAGTAGTTCGGTGAAGTAAAATTAGGTTAGGTTAAGTTGGGTAGGCTAAGTTAGGCTAGGCTAGCACTTACCTATCTAATGTTTATTTTTGACCTACCTATGCCTATTTATTACCTACCTACCTACCTACCTATTATTATTTTAATAATAAATTAGAAAATATTTGAATTTAAGAATAAAATTGACCTAATCAAATGGTTTATTATCTACTAGTCAAATAATCAATTAGTTTATTAATCATTTTGCTAGTCAAAATGACGAAGTATAGTTAGTAAAAAAAACCATTAGTTAAAATAGACATTATCAAAATCAACTTGTGCAAAATGGCACCTTGGTTAAGTCGACCAGTGTCACTTTTGGGTCTTTTTTGACAAATTTCCCTAGTAGAAAAACCATGATTTGTAGTAATGAAAGGGGGCAATGTTTGTTAAAGGTCCCTCGACATTTCGCAACTCTTTAAAAATAACAATTCGATAAACACTATTAAAAGCATTTTCAACATCAACTTACATCACGACCCAATCAAGGTGTAGATTGAAGAAGTTTCTGATGCCAAAAGGGATGGTATCACAACCTCAAGGGGTCGATATTCTAAACTAATGGCAAGATAAATGCTTTTGAAATGGCCCTCAAAGTTGTAGGTCAATGGAGCAATTAATATGTTGAAGAAACACCTCGCCTATGGCAATAAAATGAAGATCACCAATATCCTTAGCCATTATTGACAATCTACTAACCTCCAACACTAGGGCCATTGACTTAAGAATATCACCACAAGCAACAATAATAACAACTTGGAATAATTTTGAAAACCTTGAAGATGGGTCCTTTGGTATGAAACATCTTGAGAGGTGTTCATAAACCATCTTAAGTAGCCCACTCAAACATGAATGGGGAGTAATGGCTAAGGTATGTGTAAACAAAATCCTATCCAGGACAAAAATATGTTCAAACTGATAATCACAAATAAGTGGAGGAACATGGTATGATGGAAAGGGGTGCAACTGACATAAAGTTGCAATGGTGTCCTTGGATAAGATAATTAACATCATGGGTTGAAGAGCTTTAGTAGCACTATTTTATTGTCTTGCTTTACTCAAAGTCAAACATTGACAAAAATGAGTAGTCAAAAATTTATCCAATGAACGATAAGAATAGGAAGCATGTGAGGCATAAGAAGACTCCTCCTAAAGAAAAGACTAGAGTTGTCGGCCGTAAACCTTCTAAGGTGTTGAAACCTCTTGTTAACCTAAACGACCTCTTTGAATATAGTGCAAACATTTGCGATGTCACAACACGAGGAGAAAGAACCATGCTGATTCGTCCATTGAATCTTGAACAATTCAATAAAAGGGTAAGTAGAAACCTTACGTGACTTCATCTTGGATGGTTTGAGGGATCTTATGAAACAATTGAGGGCATGCCAAATGAACTTCAAATAACCCCAAAATGAAACTAGATTAGGCCCGAAGCTAACTTTTAAAAGTAAGAGGGATAGAACCAGGGTGTAACACAAGAAGGGAGGACACTTACAAAGATAAAACAACCTAGCTAGCCTAGGAGACAAGGCTAACATGAGGGTGAACACTCTTGATATACCTCGAAATGCCACTTGAAATATAAAAGCTAGATCAATGTGGACAAAGGGCATCTCAAACCAATGGACAATGTAAAGAGGGAGCCATACAAAAAAAGGCTACACCCAAAACACTAGGATGCAAAAGCCCAAACAAACCTTAAAAAAACTTATGTGTGCTTACTAATGCAATTTTGTTTACAAGCTTTCAAGTACATTTACATTATTAGAGTGGGTTATTTTATTAAACTGGGACCCACTCATGTCATATTCTTCTTTGCATTTATTTTCTTATGTTATTGTCATTATTGTTCGTCTTCCTTCCTTCTAGCTACTACTTGCAAACTACCAAACTAGTTGGAATTAGTTACATTTATTAGAGGTCTTACAAACTAGAGATGAAAGAAAGAAGCACATAGTCCTTCTTTGTTGTGATTTGGGAATGTACTTGTGTTTTTTAAAATGGCAATGGCTTGTGACAATTTCTCAAAGGCGAGTTGTATTTAACAACATAGTGCAAAAGCCAAACACCATGATTTGCTTGCTAAAGCTAATTCTAAAACTACCTAAAGCTCATAAAATCTAGATCAAACAAAAAATGTGAGACACTAAACACCCTTTAATGAACTTTTCCGGCTTGTCTTTTTATGCTTTATGTGGTTCTACAAGAACTTTCTTTTTCATGGTTTTACTTCCATGTTTTTGTTAGATCCTTGCTCGTTTTTGTTGGAAACGATGGGTGTGAATAACTTGGGGTCCTTCCCTTCCAAACACATTTAAGATCAAAAAGAGAGTTTCTTCTCCCAAGGGCTACAACATGTGTCCCCCCTTTTGAATAATTGGCCAAAAGAGGCACAAATCACCTTTAAGAGGCTATTTCAGAAAGATTTCACAACCATTTTTTTATTAACATCATTTTTTATTTACCTTCTAATTCACATTGAATGCACTTGAGGAGGTCATGTGGTGCAAGAGTTTAATTGTTACCCTAGCCAATAATTCGTTTTTTTTTGCATGCCTTTTAGATGTTTCCTCCATCACATTTTGTTCTAGGTTGGGTCTTTCCCATCTTTTAGTCCTTAGGGTATCACACGACATTTGTAACCAACCTTCGGATCCTATGGGGATCCTCCTTTTTTGTTGCACACATGGTGGGGAGAGGACGGCCTCGCATGATGTTGTGCGAAATGTTTTTGTGGCCATTGCAAAAGATGTGAAATTTCATGTCTCACGAAAATAGACCCATGTCCTTCCGCCCCCTGCCCTATAGTATTCATGCCATCAAATCAACATAGTGTTATTAGTCAATGGTGTTTACACATTAGTAGATGTTGTCATCATCGACCCCACTTGAATTGATTTGGTTTCACAAAGTGTTTTTTTTGTGGGGGTGTGGTGATAGTTGTAGCTTAGGCGAAAGATGATCTTTATTGCAATATGTTCCCAACATACATGTTTTTCCTTGTAATTGTGGAGATTTTTTAATGTCTACACCAATAGGTGGGTGGGTTTTTTCATCGATGTGCCAACATGGCATGGGGAAGAAAGGGCACTAGAAGCCCTCCTCTTTCAATTTTGCACACATTTTATAAGTAGAAGGTGTCAATGGCATTACAGCGTGCACAAGTGATCTCTATTTTGAAACATGTTGTTGCCATAGGTGAGGGTTTTTCTAGGTTATGCGTCCTCTCAAAAGGTCTTCCCCTTTCCCTATTTGATATGCTTCTTGTGAGAAGAAGGGGTTTGGGAACTTGATGTTCCCTTTGTGGTTCACCTTCTTAATTGGTTCTTTTGTCTTATTGGATGTGTGTCCTTCCATTTTGTCCCTTATTTTCTCCTTTTTTTGGGTGCTTTGGTTTATGTATGATTAGCAAGGTTTCATCGTTTTGCTTGTTTGTTATGTAAATAGAACAAAAAGCAACAAATTCAAACCAATGATGGCCAATTATTGATTTTTTCAATATTTGTTGAATTGGTTATTAATTTTTTTCATTTTCTCATTTACATACAAGCTATCAAATATTTTTAAAATTCAATTTTTTGATTATTCGCCTCATATCAATGTGTTGGAATAATCACCCAATAAGGGCATCAAGTTTTTTGAATTTTATGGCTAAGAATTCATTAATATGCATAAAGGCTAGTTCTTGACAAACCTTGTTGAAAACCAACCAATATAATGCCTAGGCCAATTATTAAACAATAAATTTCTTGGTTTTTCTTTTAAACAATTTCTTTACTAATATTCTTGTTATCATTTTTTTCACATTAAACAAAATTCTCAAACTCTCATTCTATAATAATATTATCATGGAATCACACCCTATTTCATTGCATTCACACATTTACATGAAGGTTGGATTGGATCAGACATTCATATCTATTAGGATACCACCTTGATGATCTACCAATCACAGCTTTTCAAACCCACTCAATCCATTTTCCTTGTAGCTTTATATTTTTTAACTTGAATTTATTTATTTAAAGATAATTATATTTCTAATGGTCAAGCCACACTTGGAGGTAGTGTGTTTTTTCTAGTTTTTCCTAATTAATGTTTTAAAAAATGGCATGTACCAACCAAAAGTTATCTACCACTTACCTTCTACCTTCCTCCTAACATTTTATCTATGGCTTGTCCACACATAAAGCTTTCGGGCATGGTTAACTTAGTTTTTTCAAGCTTTTTCAAAATAGTGGCCACACCATGTGATGAATATATGGATTTAAAAAAAATAAAATTCCCATAATCATTAGTGTCACTTTTGAACGTAGCTTCTTCAAAACTTCCTTCAAGTTGCTTTTGCATTTGTTGTTGTTTATTTTGATGCAAAAAAAGGAGAACAACAAGTCCAAATTGCAAGGTCTACATTGCTACAAGAAAGGGAGAACAACAAAGTTTGGACATCACACATGAAGGCAATAGGCATGAATGCTTGCCAAGGTTGAAGGCCTTAGCGTTAAGTTGCCACTGAATTATCTAAAAGTTATTTTTGGAAATAATTACCTTTGGCATTTTTTGAAAAAACCTTCTAATTTTGTAAATTTGAATAAAGTTAATTAACTTTGATTTACCTCCCCCTTCCCCATCAACATCCACATAAGATCCATGTAGGATTTAAAAGTAGGTACCTCTTTATGTGTGGCTACAATAATAACTTTACCGCAACTAACTTTGAAATAACTTTAATTTACCTCCAAGTGTGGCATGACCATAAAAATGACTTCATTTTCATAATCTGGAACTAAATGAGCAATTTTAAAAAAAACCAATAGCCATTCTAATATCTATTGACTCATGCCCTTTCTCACAAAATCTAAAAGCCAAACCATCATCTTTCAAATCCAATTCAATCCTAATTCCTTGCATTTATCCTTCTAAACATAACTTCAATTTCACAATTTAAAACTAAATAAAACTATTTACCTCTCATTTACAAATCATTAGGACCTAATGAAACATGACTAATCTTTGTTATGTCACAACCTCTTATCACCACTTTTTATTTTACTTTATTTCTTGTTCAATATAGTTGGTACATGCAAATTCTATAAAAGGTTTGATAACAATGTGCAATGAACATAAAATCACTATAGCATGTTACAATCACCAAATTGAAGAATAGCACCCACTTTGTCAAAGAGCAACCCCACATTGTCAATGAGTAGCACCCAAGCTTGTAGGTTAGGTTCACAAGATCTATTGATGATGTTGCTTTTGGGAAAGCAAGGACTAAAATCAATGAGATCTAATTTAATGATAGATTAGTGAGAATGGGTACCTTGCAAACCTATTGGCTAGTGTGGGTATATTTTATGTACCATCCACTAATAGATGCAATTGTTTGATGCACCTTAGTTGGAACCTTCATTTGATTTGTTTCCAATGCCATTTCATGATGTCACCTCCCATCTAAGTTCTTGGATGTTCTATTTCTATCCTTTCACATATTTAATACCAACAAGATAATATGGTATGATGTTAAATGAATAAATTACAAAGAAAGAAGAAAAGTATTGGATCAAAAGATGTATGGGCAAATGCAAAGTTTGCCAAACAACTCCATTTGTTCATCATTGTAAAATGCACATTTACACACAACCTAGTCAAAACCCAAATGGACAACATTTAATTATGCATGAACACCATGGGGCACAAAATCACTCATCATAAGACAAAATTTTAACAACCACTTAATTGTGAACAACAAACAAATAATTGGTGTTCCCAACTTTAGTAGCTCTACACAATGTATACATTTTTATTCATAACTTGCATTCAACCAACATTTAATATTATGATAAATTTTTTCCCCCTAATTAATCAAAATCCAAGATGTTGATTTTTAAAAGTCAGAACTTAAAAATGAAATAGATGGCAAATATAAATAATTTCAAAAAAAATGTGCATGGGAAATCAAACGTTTTACCAATAGATTGAGAATTGAAAAAGGAGTTGGTCCCATGCAAATTATAAATAACCAACATTGCCAACTATCATAATACATGAACAATTTCAACATAAATTAAATTATTTCTGATTTTGTCAAATTTTGAAAAAATATTTACGACTTGTGTCAAAATTTTAATAATTATTGTAAAATCAAAAGTTGAAGTATTCAACTATGGGGTTTGAAATTCAAACTTGGCACTTTTAAAAGTTAAAAATGTGATAATCTAAACACATTTAGAATGTATCACAAAGACAACATATTTATTTTTATTATTTTATATAAACATTTACCTATTGAAAATTTCAAATTAAAAAAACCAACTACCAAAGTTAAGATTTGAAATTTAATTAACTATTTGATAGTTTGTGCTGAATTTGTTGGGGTACTATGGTAATACATCTACCCATTAAAGTTGACATCTCAAGAATCCTATTGGTGTAGAAAAGCTAGTCCTACAAACAAAAGAACAAAATGTTCATAAACATTCATCCATTACTCCAACTCATGATTAACATTGAAATAACCAATAACATCCAAAAGTGTATCATTTTCACCAATGATACACATCTATCTAACTATATAAAAGAACTGTGTCCGTCCGTCAGGCGATCCTTTAGGGGTCGAAGTGCAGTGACGCCTTTAGGTGACAAAACCAGTTTTGGTCCCCCTTTTGTTTTCTGTGTACTGGAGTT
>Ga0116226_10004248_pt1 | contig 12663 bp, 20 predicted proteins | sample S1TSphfallax_FD_89692 | JGI IMG/M metagenome (GOLD analysis project Ga0116226, IMG submission 89692) | Host-associated microbial communities from peat moss isolated from Minnesota, USA - S1T2_Fa - Sphagnum fallax MG | ecosystem: Host-associated > Plants > Peat moss > Unclassified | place: USA... | reverse complement strand
GTCGGGTGCTAGCTTTACTGGCGCGGTTACATCTACTTCAGTATCTACTGGGACTATTACAGCTTCATCGTATAGTGGCGGAACACTGACTGGTATTGTCTATGCTCCCACGTCTAGCAATCTTGCATTCCAGCTAGCTGCTAGTAGTTCGTCATTTTACGTTCAATCAACCGGCGGCGGAAACAACCTACTTGTGGTTCGAACACCTCAAATATCCTCTGGTGTGCCGTTCTCTGCTGGTACAATCTACACAACGACTCAATCTGCTGGAAATAACTCAACGTATGTTGCGACCACTGCATTTGTTCAAACGGCTCTGACTAACGCAATTCCAGCCGGCAACTCTATTACATTGCTGGGTTGTTCTGGTACATCAGGTACCGCTTCCGTAATATCGCTTGGTAGCGGATTGAACATCTATGGAAATCAGCTTTATTTTGGCGGTGTTTCCAGCCTACAATGGTATAATCAAGGTATCTATATTACGTGGAATTATTCTGGCAGCGTCGGTGAAACTGATTTTATCAATTCACGAGGCGGTGGTACCGGCGGATTTAATTTTTACAATGTGAACAGTAGTAACTACTCCGCCTTGCCCACATTGTTAGCATCAATCAATGGTTCGGGCGCAATCACAGCTAATTCTGTTATTACGCCAGTCACACGCTTCATTCCGACTTCTGGTGCAACCGTGACAATTCCAACCGGATCGGCTGCCGCTTTTATACAAGGCTCCGGTACACTCTCAAGTTTGACTGTAAGTATTCCGGGTGCGCCAAGTGCGGTGGCAACGGGATATTCAACAGAACTAGATATTTTCTTTGTAAATGCCGTAACAAGTGTGAGTTGGTTAGCACCCACGACATTTGTCACAGGTGCAGCGTTACCAACAACCGTTGCCGCAGGTGCCGCAGTAAAGCTATCTTACTCTCCTGCGATCGGATATTGGTTACATTATACCCAAGTGTAATGCAAAAGGGTCGCCCTTGAACCCAAGGGCGACCCTTTTTCGTCAGGCTGCCTCGGAAACCTCGGCGATAAGCCGGCGCCCACCGGCCAGCAGCTTCCAGCCGCCCTTGGGCTTGGCCTTCGGCTGAAACTTGACCAGCCCCTGATCCTGAAGCCGATGCAGAACATCGCGCCGCACCTTCTTGGCCGCGATTTCTTCCTCGGTCAGAGGACCATCGGCGAGCAGACTGATGACGAAACGTTGCGAAGCGGTCAGATGTGCCAATGTTACTCTCCTGTTTGTTGACGACTTTTGGGTTGTATCTATTTCTAGTATGGATTGCAACCCAAAACTTTAAGCCTCGACGATGAGACGTTCGCCATGAAAGTTATCAAAAAGTTTGGCAAGTGCAAGCTGTTTCTCGAATTCTTCAGAAAAATTAGGGACAATCCGCATAACATCATCGGCTGGAATACGCCTATAAGTGCCTGATTTGCGACCCGGCGCCATTTTAATCCTTGAAAGTGCCGTTAGACTGTCACGCGACCATCGATCGGGTTTATCATACCTTTTAAAGGTATATTTGCCGCCTCGTGCGCCCCAAAAGTTGTAGAGCTTGCTGTCTTCACCAATGGAAACCCATCCCCACACTTTGTCGTGAATGATTTCACCATCGTCGGCTTGCTCTCGGCACCAACCAAAAAACTCAATCTGATAACGAGATTTATTCTGTTCCATATTGTTTTGCTCCAAATGCATAACAGGGTTGCATGATTATTATATTTAACCCCAGCTTAAAAAGAACCGTACAGCGTCCAGCTTGTTTGAAAACCAGACATTTATAACGCCTAGATCAGAATCCAAGATCATCTCAAAAGGGTGAGAAATCATGGACTTACAGTAATCCAAGGCTTCAACAATGCCGTGGCTTTCGGAGCCGGCAAATCTGGAAGTCGATATTCGAACACGAAACGCACAAGCTATGTCAGGAGTTGCACGGCAAATATGCCCGCGAACCTCACAGATACTAGGCACAGCAAAGCTGTTGGCGTCACCCCAAATTGTGACGTGTTCATACATTTCCATAATGTCTTCCATGATTGCAGAACTGAAAAATCCGGTCAACAAATATATTGCATCTATGTTTGAAATCAGACATAAATAGAGGTCTGCGGAGTGGACTGGAAAGGAACCAGCACGCCTTCATACGGCGATCATACGGGATCGTGTCCCGTCTCCGCTACCATTTTTGAAAAAGCCGATCTTGGGATCGGCTTTTTCCTTATCTGCAACATGGATTTGTAAATGAAAACTGCGATCGTGCTTACCGGACATATGCGATTTTGGCGTAAAGTCTTTCCAAATTTTCAAGAATATTTCATCGATCGGTTTGAGCCTGATATCTTCATTCATACATGGTCGAATGAAGGCTGGTGGACGCCACATGATACCGGCATCGATCCAGCGTCAGATGTCTTGGATGTCGATGGGCTGAAACAGACCTACAGACCAATATCCTGCGCGGTTGAGAATATGGCTGACCTGATGCCATTTTTCAATGAACGCGCCAAATCTTTTCGCCATGCCCAAGGACGACCGGCTGGTGTGATTTCGATGTTCTATAAGACAAAGATGGGTGTTGATCTGCTGGAACAATACGTCGCTGCTACCGGGACACATTACGATTTGGTAATACGTATGCGTCCTGATGTGCTGCTGCATCAACCAATGCCTGAGTTTGATCCGAACTTTCTCTATACGGTCGAAGACCGTAATCACATGCGCACTGGTATCGGCGACATGTTCCAAATCGGCTCACTTGAAAACGTATCTAAGTTCGCACGAATTGTCTTAGAACTCGAAAACATCTATCGAGCCACCAATGGTCTGTGCCCGCATATCACCTGTGAGCATTGGGTCAGGGCGATCAATGTACCGTGGAGAGAAGTTCGCTTCTATAAGTCGCTGCAACGTCGAGACGGATTGAATACCCAGACATTTTAGTCTAATGGTAGACTGAGTTTATCGGTGTTGGGTGAAAGTTCTGAATGATGGTTGTCAGAGAACTCGTTCGACGTACAAAGCATGGTCTGACGTATATAGTCGAGCAGTACGGTGATGCTAGAAATACCAGTGTTGGCTATGAAGAACTCATTGATGGGAAGCCGACCGGTAGAATTGTGACTGGATGGCACAAGGATTTTTCAGGTAATACTGTGTATCATTATCTAGATAGCCGAGAAAACTAAATGGGTAATCTGATAGAAGTATCAAAATTCCATGCAAATGATCAGAAAACAGCTAGTTTGAATGCAAGCTGGTATTTTCCTGATGCTTATTTCGATTCATATAGATCGCGATCTGTGCGTTTTACCGTAGAGTCTGGCTATCCTTTTTCTTGTGCGATTCATCAGGATCATCTCAATGGTGATTATGAAGATCGCAGAGAGAAAGGATTTATACGAATGATCATGCGTCGATGGATTGAAAGACATCTTGAAGGCGATGTGATCTACGAACATAAAAATATGGAGTATCGTGTTCAGTTAAAACCGACTGAAGGTAGTCCATATCCGCAGCCATATTTTATTTCGCATGGCTATTACATTTTCCATTTTGAGACTGAAGCCGAAATGCTGCATTTCAGGCTGAAGTTCTCTGATATTGTCGGAGAAATTTCAAAAGTCCATCCCGAAAAAGGATGGTCGGAAGAGTTTATCGACAGATATCCTCAGTAAAGTCTGCCGAACTTTCTTATAATCTCTCGTGGGTCTCGTAATAACCCACTATCGACTACATCTGCCTTGTCATCAAATATATGATAGGCAATGGTTTCGATCTCTGGTAGTTCTGGGTATTGCTTAGCGAACGCTCTTAGCGCCGCTTTACAGGCTGATAAAGTACCTTTGATTGAAATACTTGTAGGTCGATTTTTGTCTCCGGGTGTGCAAGTACCCTGAACGATGCCGTGTTGAGCAGCATATTCATTGAGAGAAGCTTCAAGACTTGTTCTTTCATACACTGGTAGTTTGTCAAAATTAACCTTGAGTCCATTAAGTTTAGCAAGAATTTTTAGATGTTTTTGAAAAGGCACTTCAATAAAGTTTCCGTCAATATACAGAAACGATGATATCTTGTGTGTTGTTTTGAGAGGATCATAAGCCTCTTGAATGATTTCAATATAGCGCATTTTCATATTTATAGTGTAATCTTCGATTACATCAAGGATTTCTAATATGCTTAATGTTGTCTGTGTACTCAAAAAGCCAGATGATGCCCGTCTTAGCTATGATCCAAGCTGGGTACAGAAGCTTCAGCGTGGTGTAGCACGCAATCTGTCAGAACCACATCGTTTTGTGTGTTTGACAGATTTCTCTGATATTGCTGATGTTGAGACAATCCCATTGAAGCATGGTTGGATGACCTATTGGTCAAAGGTTGAGATGTTCCGTCCCGGATTGTTTGATGGACCAACGTTGTATTTCGACGTTGACTCTATGGTGTGTTCAAAGCTTGAAGAACTTATCAAGACTTTTGATGGCATGACGATGCTCACTGATTATTATCAGACTTTCTGCAACTCTGGCTTTATGCGTTGGGACGCCAGCAATCCAATCTTCAACGAAATTTACAACAAGATGCTCAAGAACCCAATGAGCACCATGCTCAAGCATCGCTATCGAGCAGGATCAACTAAGAATTTCAACTACGGTGATCAGGAATATATCGCTACTACCTTGACAGAACTAGATGTTAAAATCTTCGAATGGCAGAAGCTCTATCCAAAGCATTGGTTTATGCCCTTTTCCTTTGAAGGTCGTCTGAACCCAGCAGTTATGTCAGCACCAGATGATATGAAGGTTTGCTATTCATTGGGCGCACCAAAATTCAGTGATTATCCGCAGATTGAATTGGTGAGGACAAACTGGTATTGACAGCTAAATATGCTTTATGCTGTTCCGTCATTATCTCACACTTATTGAATCCAAAGACCTAGAAGGTAAACATCTTTGGATTGCTTGCACCAAGGATTGTGCGACGCGATTGATGACTCGTGGACCCGAAAATGAAGACTACTTCGCCGATACACCAGAAGGTGCGGAAAACGTTTTTCAATCCGACGATGACTCAGATGAACCAGTGATTTTAGAATTCAAAATCAAAAACGATCTACCACCAATGGCTGTACGTCATCAAGAAGCTGGCATTACCGTCCATGATCCAAATGCTGTCAAGTTCGTTCGAGTTTGGTCTGGCGTGATCGACGATCGATTTAAAGACGAAGTTGAAGCAAAGCAAGCTCATGGCGAAATCGATGAGGTAGCGATCGGGGGATTAAAAAGATGTACTGCTGTTACTTGTAACGCTATCTTAAAGCGTTTTGTCAAACAGCAGATCACCCTCGGTGATGTTCCTGAAACCGATGTGGGAGTGTTGGAAATCCTCACAGCCCATGGGCTTGCCTATAAGCCGGTTCCCAATGCTGTTGGAAGAACCCTAAGACAGTTCGTTAATCTCAATCAACGAAATGTCTTTTATCTTGTCACACCCGGTCACGCGATAGCTTTGGTTGATGGTGAAATCTTTGACGCTGAGAATCGCGGTGCTGATGGCAGAGTCATTGAAGCTGCCTACTTGATCACACCTCGCTGAAGCAATCAGGCTTATTACTTACTTACGTGCCTGTTCTGCTTTGATGAAATCAATAAGGACGCTCATCTTTGCATCCAACGATGCAAGGTGCTCGCTCATTTTTGTATGTTCGGCAATGTAAACATCAATTTTTTGAAATTTGCGATCGTGTTCCGCAATGCGCTCGAAGTTACTGCCGACAAAATAGAAAAACGTCATGGTTTGAAACACCATGGCAGCCACCAACGCGATGGGAATGTTACGGCTCAATTTCCATTTATCTGACTTGTTTTCGTCGTCCATGTCAATATCCATTGCAAACCGCCGTTAACAGAGCAGATTATTTATGGATTACCATAATGGAGATTTACCCTACGTTAATTTCTAATAACTTATTCAAAATATTTCCGTTATCATTGAAAAGAAGATACGAACAAACTCGGATGAGTCTTTGTGATGTTGCGTGGTAAGGTTGAAAGAAAATCGAACGATTGATTGCCACGATGTAATCAGCACCATGTTCATCTAGTGCTGTAATTTTGATGCGAACTCTATCGTCATGAGTCATCAACAATCCAAACCATTGACTGGCTTCTGTAAAATCATATCGATCGGCGATAAAAGTTCGCCATACCAATAGCACTCTGTGAGGATATTTTGGCTCAGAATCAGCGTCGTAGATTATACGAGTAGGCATTTTATCTAATGATTTCGTGAGCTAGTCTTTCATAGCCCTTCCCGTTTGGATGAATATGTCGAAAACCAGCGCCGCCATCACGAACATCGACGATGCGGTCACCATATTCAGCAGCAATCTTGCGAATGAGATTACGATCTCTAACCGCAGGAAGTAACCAAACGATTGAACCTGATTGTTTGGAGCGAACTTCACGAAGATGCGCCTCATCATTGGCACCTAAGTTCGAACCCAAACTGATAATCACCAGTCCATTATGCTTGTGAACTTGCGTTGAATATCTTTCCGCAGTGATGCCGACAGTGGCTTGGTGTGTACATTGAGGCAGAAAATGTGCCACACCAACAGCTATGCTGTCTCCTATAATGGCGCAAGCCATAGCACGTAATCCAAAAGTTGCATTTGGTATTTAGGTGCGATACAAATCTGTTTATGAATCTCAAACATAATGCAATCCTTCTGCCAAAAACAGAAGCTCAACTTGTTTTGAATATCACTTGTCGCGTCTATGGGTTCGCCGTGAGGAACGGCGACATGATCGGTTTTTGTAATATAATCGAACATTTGAGACAACGTGAACAAAAAGCCAACATCAAGCTATGGATCGAAGAAAACGCCATATTTGATAAGCCTTTTTGCCATCAGTTCCATCGCTTCTTAAAAGAGAATACAGATTATTTCTCTGAGAATCAAGGCGCGATTGATCTTCCTATGTACGACATGTGGCTTTATCGCATGGCGGCAGGAGATTATGTTAAGATCAAAAACAAAATGAAAAGCCGAAGGAAGATTTGCATCTTTCCAGTATTCGATGCGTCTTACAACACATTCAGGAACTGGCCGATCCAAGCTGCTCAATGTGTGATTGACCATTATAGTCAACCAGAATTTCAGCATTATGAAAAGTTCTTCTGTGGTATTGTAATACCATCAGAAATCAATTATCGTGATTTCATCATCAGCCACGATTTTCAAGATAATCTCAAACATCTGATGGAATGTGAGTACTACGTTGGAGGTGATACAGGTATGTCGCATTTTGCTGGCTCACTCGATCCAAGTCCTCGACATTGCATCTATTATCTCAATCGACAACGGCAACATGTGCCGGCGCTGCCTTTTCATTATCAAACAAACGCAAAACTCGCATATTTTTGATAAGTATTTAAATGAAAGTTGCATTGCAAATCAGTGGCCAGCAAAGATACAGTGATTATTTTGCTGAGCTTCTAGAAAGTTTTAAAGTCTTCTCGGACTTAGATGTCTTTTTTCATCACTGGCATGGACCACGCGATGAATCCGTGATTAGATCACTGGTGCATCATGGTCAGGTTCGGTCAATCAAAATCGAACCGCAAATCAATTTTCAACCGCCTCTCGATTGGCAACCGGTGCCGCATACGATTACAATTTTCAACATGATGAGTGCAGCTTATAGCATCAAAGCAGTCAATCAGCTTCGACTTGATTATGAGAAAGAAACTGGAACAACCTATGATCTGGTGATCAGAGCGAGAGCAGATATAAGAATGATCTGCCTGCCACAAGACATATCTTGGTATGATCGTATTGGTCGAATGATGTTGTTTTTACCAGCGCGTGGTAATATTCTTGGTGAGAACCAAATCAACGATCAGTTCGCAATGGGCAAGCCAGAGACAATAAATCTGTATGCACAGCTTTTCGATAACTTTCAAAAGTTTCATGATATAGGGCGCAAGTTTCAACCAGAACAAATCTTATATTGGCATGTCGTTGACAATATAGGTCTTCAGATAATTGAAGATGGGTTATTGGATGTCCAAGTTGATGTCCGCAAAGGTGATCACGGCATCGATAGAAATATTTACTGACTTATGTAGATTTGCTTTGCAAAAAGTTGATTGCGTCCTGATATTCTGGTTCAAGTTCCATCAACTTATCACAATATTGTGTAAACTTTAGTTTATTGATCAGCTTGATGGAATCGATCATGTTTCTGGCGCCCATGATTCGATTTTGACCTTTGGGTGCGATAAGGCGTTCTTCTTCCTCATCGTTTACTTCACGATTGTTGATCTTATAACCAAAACCATTATTTGATTCGGGTTGAACAATCGGAACCAACATATTCGCAATGTGCTGTCGTTTAAAACAAAGTATAATACCGCCAGTTCCACGCACGAGTTTTTCAGCCCAACCCGGAGACCAGTCTTCATCGCCAAATTGTAGCCAACTATCGCTTGAGACTTTGGCAAATCGCTTAGCAATAGAAAAGTTTCGTGTCAGGCTGAGTCCAAGTCCCAAACCATCGCCATGCGTATCCTCAGCCATGAAGGAATCTTCAGTGACTATGTTGACAGCCGCCGCAGCAGATGTTCCATGATAAAGCCATTCGGAGGTTATTTCTTTTAATCGCATAAGTCACTCGAAAATTCGAAAATGGTCTTTAGACAAGGCTTTTGTCAACGCAAGCTTTCCCGGCAAACCATGCTTGTTATTGATTTCATCTTCCACCGTGTCACCAATGCCGTCTTCTGGATCAACAATCAAAAAATCTAGCGGCACTTTCAACACCATGAGAATAGTGTCACAGCCTTTCTCGTTGGCAAACCAACGAGCATCTTCAGGATCAGTTGTGAGATATAGATATCGTGTTTGACCCATATTGCTACCCTTGGAGCCAGAATGAGGCTTCCAGCCATTTTCTATGATCTGTCTGGCATTTTCTGGACAAGTGCCATGGTATAAAACAGGGATGATTTGTTCGATCTCATGCAGTCTCATAGCTTCACACTATTTTGAGCAAAGAAGGGTCAACCCAAATACTATGGATACTTCCATCATTATCAACAAACTCAAGCTCCGCGTGACCAAAACTGTCATGATCAACGAGCTTGACTGGCTTACCGATGATAGAGCGAATGGTCTCTTGATCTTCTTCGGGCAGACCTTGAACCAAATCAACAGGCAACGTATCCAGAACAACAAAAATATCAGACATCACAGTTTGAGCTTCCAGTATCCCGGTGCGTATTTTGCGTCAATGCTCATGACCCAATCCGTTCCTGTCCATCGTAGCTGACTGCCAGTATAAAGGTTTAGTACAAGCTGCGCCGTCGTCACATTACGGCTTGAGAAGGTCACCTGCCAAGCACCATTATTGTAGGTGATGATGTCATTCTCATAGGCAGTCAGATTGCCCCATGCTATTGATGGGCCAATGTCATTGGCGATCAAGTAGTTTGTGCCATTGGTTGGAATCGGCAAGCCTTGTCCCGGAAATGTTTTTAGTGGATCGATCAACGCTGTCAGCGGTGGTAGAGTATTAGCTGGTAGAGTATCTGGATCAATTTGCCAAATGAGTTTGGTTGGATCATTTGGATCATATTGCAAGGTGCCAGACACAAATGGACCATTTTCAAAATCTTCTGTGTAGTACAACCAAATCGAGCTTTGAGCAGGCTTGAAGATGCCATAGAGGGCGAACAAATGCTTCCAGTTGTTGTCAACTTTATCACCTGCGGCATTCGTCGCCGCTTTACTGTTCAACAATGTGATCGAAGAACCAGACACTTCAATCCAATGATCACCCGGAGTTGTGATGTCTCGTGTTATAAAGGTTCCGCCAGTTCCATCACCATAACCCGAAAAATCAACATCGCCCTTGTCATCGTCAAGAATGTTGGTGATAATCGTTTGAATGATGCGTTGGGCTTTGACTTTGGCAGGTGGCGAGAGCCAAATCGGAATCCGCAGCCGAAGTGTCGCAATATCGATTTCATCATTACTGCCAACTGGAACTGTTTTTGAAGACCAAATCACTTCTTCAAGAAAGACTGAGGTGAGGGCTGTCCAGTCAATAGGATTTTGTGAGTTCTGAATATCAAAACTTGGAGGAATGATCGCAAGAATCTGTTCCATGATCTGGAATTTTTGATCAATCGTCGTTGTCCAAAGATCAACTTGAACATCCATCTGAAATGGGCGTGGCATCAATCTTTGAACTGTATATGCATTGCCGCGATGTGTTGTGTACGAGTTTGTATCAAAATCCACCTTACGTTCAGTGATATTGAAGCTTTCGATTAGTCCCGGATATTGAACATCCTCACGCCGAAATGGCATATTCGTCATCCAAACCGTGATACGTGGCGCCGACAGCAAGGTGTTTTCGCTGTTGTTTCTCAAAATGGCGGCCACTTGGGAGTTGGTCTCGGCCATCGTACATGGCACGACCATAAGCTGGGGCGCACCTTGACCATTATAGCCAGTCTGGTATTGAAAGCCTGAAAATCCTCGAACTAGCTGTTCGAGAAATCTTGGAACCTGCCGATCATACCAATATTCTAGGTTTTGAAGTGCCATTTTTGTTCCTCTTTTATGTTATTTAGGTTGACAAAACCCAGTTTTTTGGTATCAAGAAATATGCCTCAGATCATAGCATGGCAATGTGCCAAGACCGGCGAAGTCTTCACTCGAAAAGCTGATTATATGCAGCATTTAAAGAAGCTTGCCCGGCAGCGTTATCAGAAGCGCACAGCACAAAAGTTCAGACAACAGGCGAAAGACTACTTTCGATCCACGTTACGGCTGGCTTCTTCATTCCAAGAGATTGAAGCGTGGTTCTCTCAGCCTGAAAATTGGAAGTTTTTGGCAAATCGCGTATCGCGTCTTGGCGATGCTTGGGGTGTGAAAGACCCAAACATCATTCCTGACAAATTCAAGATCAAATATGTTCATCTCAACAAGATGCGTTGGCATGATTGTTGCCCGAATAGTCATGCCGCACCTGATGGAAAGCCGCAAAACTGGGTCAGGAATCCTGATCTTCCCAGAGGTTATCCGGGATGGATCGGTGAAATGACCTTTGAGTATGAAGATGCACAAAATCTTGCAACAGACATTTTTATTGACACTGGTATTCACACTCAAAGCGGAAGTGCAGTACACACAAAAAACCAGTGTCTTGAGATTGCGTCCACGTCTGGCATCCATACCATTTCGGAAATGAAGAACCAGACAAGAGGATTGCGTGGTCGCTATGGCGTCACGCTGTTCGCGGAAGAATGGCCATCGCTGTTGATGTGGGAAAAACTCAAGTGACGGATAAAATCACAATCGATATTGGTTGGTATGTCGGCGTAGACCCACGGCGCAGTACTACTCTGGTGCATTTTGATGAAAAGATTAATAAAGCTTTGTGTGCTTTACGCGAACAAGGCATTGAGTTTGAAATCACCTTTAGAAAAATCGAGGTTCGAGGAATGTTCGTCACTCCAACCAGTGATCGATTTTTCATAACGTCGTTGACCGCCAGCAAGGCAGATATTTGTGTCTATCGTTTGGCTGATGGCCCAATCATGTCCAAGGAAGATTTTCGTTAGCTGGTTGAACGAACTTTTGCTATCTTGATAATCGCTGAAGCAGGTATCGTTGTTGGTGTCCACGCTGCCTCAGTCATTTCCACATCATTATAGAACTTGTTTGATAGCCCCTTAGTTGAAATGCTGATGATCGAGAGATCATCTTTGCCTCTCCATTTGTCCATATCCTTTATCACTGTCGCTAAGTCATTTTTATTAAGACAAACATACACTCTTGGATTCTTTGTCTTGATAAAGTCTGATCCTCCCTTAGATGGAAGCAACCCATGTTGCTTGATACTTTCTAAATTAGAGGTTTTTGCAATGTGATAGACGATCGGAGGGACAGAAATCTCTCTTCCTAACAAAGGAAATATATCTATGAAAACCATAAGCTGTGGTTCTTGATCCTCATACTCATCTTCGATATCAGATTGGTGATAATCAAAACTTAGCTTAGAAACAAACCATCCCAACGGCCTGATAATATTTGATAGACGTTTTGCTTGTGCTTTTGCATATGCTTTAGTAAAGCCGTCTGCTTGATATCCACCTATGAAAAAATGAATATACTCGCCATAAGTATCAAAATATTTTTCATTGGCTATATTCTCATCAATCGATGCGATAAAATTTTGGGCGACATCTTCCATGTCGCTAATCGAAGCTTCGACTTTTTTTGCCTCGGTGACTTTTTGCTTCTGAGGCAGTCGATCCATCAAAACCTGCACTTGAAGTTGTCTGTTGCTGTCTTTGAGATTTTTCATCTCGGCTTCATCTTCTGGATTTGAAACAAAGCCATTTTTTTTGTAGTAACTTATCAGAGGCACATCTTCGGGACCGTAGACATCCACCATCAAATGCAATTTGACGCCATACTTGTCTGCAACGCTGGTCAACCAAGGCACCAGCCCACGCTCACCATTACCTTCTAGCCAAATCAACGCAACGGTATTTTTGTTAGTTTCCTCAATCTCACACTGACTGGCGCGCGAATCAGACTTTACGTCTTTGATAAACTTCTCAGCGCGTGTGAGCCG
>Ga0116226_10004247_pt1 | contig 12665 bp, 8 predicted proteins | sample S1TSphfallax_FD_89692 | JGI IMG/M metagenome (GOLD analysis project Ga0116226, IMG submission 89692) | Host-associated microbial communities from peat moss isolated from Minnesota, USA - S1T2_Fa - Sphagnum fallax MG | ecosystem: Host-associated > Plants > Peat moss > Unclassified | place: USA... | reverse complement strand
GCCTCCGACAAAGACTGAGCAGCTTTATTGAACTCGACCTGAGAGTTAAGTAAGAATGAGACAGTTGTCAGCCACAGCCTCTATTTTTCTTCCACCTCCAAAGATGACTGTTATCTGGGCAAAAGGAAAATACAATAGCAAGCATGCCTCCATGTGTTCCACAATTTGTTGCCATTAAAAACTAACTATGGACAGCAATTTACCTCATATTTTTTAACAAGTGAAAAGCGGTCACGACGGTAAAATGTAGCACAGCCGTCAATTGCATAAACTGTGCCTGTATACACCTGTGAAATGCAGACAAATCTTGACACTTAGCAAGAGTTGACAGCAGCCATATAGAGGGCTCTGGATTGTACATACCAGGTTCTATGCTAGATGCATCCTTGCCCCATGAAGCCATGTGTCAGCTGCCTGGGGATAAGCAGTGACATAGCCCTCAGTTGAAATTGCAATCAAATAAAGCTGAAACAGAACACCCTCAGGTCTTTGCTGGTAAACTATGCTGTAGTAGTACCACTTCATGTGAAAACTTTGACCTCTGGAGAAGTCAAAGTTTTCCTGTACTAGAGAAGCCGTTATTTCAATCAGGAATTCACTAGACAGATACTGGTTCTCCTAACCAACTCTGAAAATTTTCTGTTCAAGAGAAGGGGTGTGACCTCGGCAGTTTTTTTCTTGTACACTGCTGCATAGCCATGCTTTTCCAATTCTGGAGAAAAGAACTCCTCAAAGTGATCACTTTGCACCTATAAATCCAGGTCAAACACACACATTACTAAAGTCTCATAAAGGGTTAAATCCCTCTTACAAACCACTTGACAATAGGTTTTGCCACTCGGCAGCTCCAAAGACCCCGTTACAATGAAAACTAGCATGTCTCCAATGTTTCTAGCAACTTACCCAAAAATGGATGCAGAAAAAATGCCACAAGACTCCAACCCACTCTGCTGCAAACAGATTTAGAATATGAAAGTACCTCCTGGAGACACAAAATATCTGCTCGATACTGCACAATCTCCCTTAATAGATTTTGCCTGCGGTATGCCCATGAGAGGGCCCATGGGGGACAGTAGCTGTACATATCACTGGTGGCATAAAGGTCTGCCAGCACATTGTATGAAAGAACTGTAAAGGTCCCTGGTGCTGCTATACGACCCTCCATCTCCAAACCCGGAGGCCCATCGAAGGAGTTCACTGGAATCAACCGGCGAGGTGTTGGTGAAGGAGCTGGGATGACTCGTGATGTTAGAACTGTACTTGCTGCAGCAATCCCAAGACCAGTGCTTGAATCCACAGCCATACACTCAAGCTTTAACACATGGCCCACATCATCAGCAGTAGGTGTATAGGTCTTGCCCCGCCCCACTTCATACCAAGTATCTCCATTCGCCACTTGATCCATTGATCCAGAGGTCCTTGCAGGGCTGGAGAAAACAGAGCCATTGCTAAGCACATTACCACCAATCAAAGCCCCTTCTATCCCTCCAACCGAGCCTGAATTGAAGTGTCCCAAGTGTGGCTCATCTTCTTCAGCTCCATTCTCTTGGGGGAAGCTTGCTGCCCTTGCATGCATGACTTGGTGATGTCTCCATGCATCTGCAAAGCACTTGGGGGAGCAATGATAGCTCTTTGCAACTGCGAGCTTTCCTTTAACACATCCCAAGCATTGCAGTGTGGCAGCCTCAGATGGGTGCACACTGCAAACTGCCACCCTCTTATCACTCTGGATTCGATACCTGCACATTCAGATCACTACCCAATGAAGAAATACTAGAATGTTTTTTGACAATTACTGCACAAAAGCCAAAAAGTTGTCAGAAGAAAAGGTCCCAAACTTCAAGGGCTGTACAGGCCATAAAAACTTAGCTAAAAGGGACAGAAGAGAGAACATGGAAGCATTCAAGAGCTCAGATAGCTCCTAGATGAGAAAACCTAATAACTGGTGAAAAAGATGAGAGGAGATACACTATAGGACAGCAATTAACTTTGCAAAGAAGATACACTATAGGACAGCAATTAACTTTGCAAAGAAAAGGCCACCAAAAACTCTGGAACAGCAGAGGGTGTAGTCATTCCATTAAAGCTTACTCTCCCAAGAAAATACATGCCAAAATTGTGTTTGATACACTTCCTATACATTAACACATGATGTTACCTTCCAGGTTCTGCAGGAGTCACTAGCATGGTGCATTTCCAACTACAATTCCCCTCTGTCCACAGGCAGACAAGAAAGAAAGACAGAAGAGATGATTATTTCAGACTACTGGTATGCATGAGACAGGAAAAAGGTAGTACCATCGGCAGCGCAAATGATAGCCATCAACAGGAGAGGACTCAGGGATATCATCAGTGGTGATGGTGGAATCAGGGCGACGCAGCAACACATAAGGCAAAAGATCGCATCCCGCAATAGGAATATCGGACGGTAAGTGCACCCTTAACACACTCAGCATGCTTCCCTTCCAGCTCCTCCCCCCCTCCGCCAGTTAATGTGATTTCAGAGCACACTCTAGATATGACTTTCTCCTGCAAATTGAAGGCAAGAAGAATAGCAGCAAATGCTTGGCCAATGCTGGGCGGATTCTCCATCAGAGGTCCACCACCTGTGCCAGCATTGGCCACTGAACTTCTTTCTTCCCCTCACAGTATGTGCTTGGTTGGCGTTTTGCAATACTTTATAGCTTTTGCTTTGCAAAGAGTTCAGTGCACAAAAGCACCACTTGAAAACCTCAGAAACACAAACCCCCAGAATCTTGAAACACCATTCTCAAAGAAGATTCTTTGGATTCACGAAAAAACCAGAACCTGGAGAGCCCAATAACCCAGAAACCGAGAAATCCTCCAAACCCTGAACATTATCCAGCTTTTGGAATATGAATGTCACAGCATCACAACCACCGCAATCTGTCTGAAAGGTGCCACCACGGATCCACAAGCAATGGAGCCAAGAAGGCACACCACTTGCAGAGCACCTAACAAGTGAGTGAGTTCCCACTGCTGACAAAGTCAAGGCGTTTGGAAAAACTTTTAGGGTTATCTTCTTCTTGACTGCTGTAGCTGGTTACAAAGTACAGCTGCGCAAATGTAGGAAACCTATTTGTGAAACCTAAGCTCCAAGGCTTGGCATTCTCCTATAGCGTTGTTGCTAAAACCTCCAATACTAAAACCTCTAATCCCCCGCATGCCACACTCTATGTTACATTCACGAGACCTGCTTCAACGCTTCCAATCTGCACCCATTCTTGCGTTCCTGGAGCCCTTTCTCTCCTCCGCCACAAACCCTGTACCAAATGAAAACTGCGACTGAACTACCCAAAAGGCAACAGCAAGGGAGCCACCTCGATTCACTCACCAAGCGTCAGAACTACACAACACATGACTACTCTTTACAGTGAAACTGCGAGACAAGTGAAGTAGAAGGAGGAGGGCAGGTACCGCCGCACAAGACCCTAGGTTTCCAAACACCACGGCAACGGATGTCGAAAAATAAGAACTTGGAAATGATGAAACTCCCGAATAGGCGAAGAAGAGGGCATAAAAGAACCCTTTCCGCAATTCACCACCACCACCACCACCACCTTCGGTCGGCGCTTGCTAGGGTTAAAGCACAGAATTGAGACAGAGAGGGACTACTACAGAAAACTTCCACCGCTGGGAGTGTGACCCAAAAAGGAAGAACAGAGAGTCAAAAACAGAGCATCAAATGAAGGGAGTAATAATATACGAGGCAGCAAAGGAACCCGACGTCCGACGCAACAACTCTCGTTTCCAAATGTCTATACGTGCTGCCGGTGCTGCTGCTGCTGGAGCTCCTCCTTCTCCTCCTCGCACATCTTGGCACAAATGAATTGCGGTGCGGGCGAGTGCGCGCACCGCACCCCAACCGAACGAAAACCTAACGCGAAGGGCCAGGCGAACACCAGCGCCGGCTACAGCCGGTTACGCAGACTGCGTAATCGTCCGCTTTGGGACAGTAACGGTAGAATGTCGATTCCGCGCTTTTCCGCTACAATTACGTGGCTGGCTGGGTGTGAGGGTAAGTAAGGGCCTTGTAGGTACCCTAGGCTAGTGGCCATAGGTACCTTACCCTAGGATCAATTTTGTTGTTAAATAATCCTCGAAATAGTGAAATGAAATTTTGTGAAAATTTGAACTTTACATGTTAAGAATCATCGTAATTATCATAGACTACACTCCGAATAATTTCATTATTCATATCACAATATTGTAATAAACGTTTGAAAATAATAATAATTTCAAAGAATTTAAATGAATTCAATTTTTTGAAAATATATAATTATTATTCATTTTGTCAATGTGGAAACTAACCGTAGGCTATGGTAGTGTACAATAATTGGGAAAGGGTAATAAAAAATCACCAACATTTATCTTATCCACCATGTGAATGTAGGGTTATCAAACGTCTTTATACCATGCAAATATAAGTGGGTACACATAAAATGAATTTAAATATTTACACACGGGTCACAAGTGGCACATTTGCCACCTAGAGAAAGGAAATGATTTGAACACTTGGTATTGCAAACATGAACATTTGAAAAGTATAATAGCTTATCAAACTACGTTTTACATTCTAAAATTCATGGCCTTTCAATGTTTTTTTAAATTTCTTAGTTTTTTTTTTCCTACTTACATTTGCAAATACATGTGTAATAAGAAGCCCATTTTTTTTTTAAAATATTCATTATAATATAATATAACATATCAAAAAAAATTAAATGTACGAAATTACATTAAATGAACATTAAACAATAACAACAAATTAAATGTAACACCAGGCTCAACGCAATTACAATAGAGTACAATGTTTTACCAAAAAAGTCAAAAAAAAAATTATTACACTTGCACAATGATTAATGTTATATATATATAATATTTTCAAAGAAAAAAATTAATGCAATGGTTAAAATCCTCTTTGCAACTCAAATGTCATGGATTCGAACCTTTTTTTGAACTCTTTTGCTTGCCATCCACGAACTAAATGGATGAAAATAAATTATCTTTGCGAATTTTTTAAAAGTTAGTTGTTCAAGAAAAATTTCTTTGAAGAAAACCATCTTCCCACAAGAAAAACGGCTTAAGTTGTTCCCCAAAGAACAACCATGTTCTCAAAGTGGTAAAGGTTTAAGTTGCCCAAAGGAACAACCATGTTTTCGAAGGATATATAATTCCTTCTCCTCGATGACATGATTATTCCCAAGGAAAAAAAAGGTTTAAGGTGTTCCCCAAGGAACAACCATGTTCTCAAAGGAACTAAGGCTTTAAGTTGCCCAAGGGAACAACCATGTTTTCAGAGGAAAAATAGTTCCTTCTCCTCCAAAACATGATTATTCCTTGGGGAAAAAAAGGCTTAAGTTACTCCCTAGGCCAACTTAAGTCCTTTCTCCTTAAGGATAGGGTTAATCCTCGGGGAAAAATAGGTTGTTCCCCAATGCAACTTAAGTTCTTTCTCCTTAAGGACATGATTGTTCCCTTGGGAAAAAAATGTTTAAATTGTTCATCGAGGCAACTTAAACTTTTTTTCCTTAAGGACATGATTATTTCCCAAGGAAACATATGTGTTGAATCATTTTGCAATCATAATCATTTCATGTTCGTTTTATTAGAAATGTTTCAATGAGAGTTACAACTTTGTAATCATAAGCATTTTAATTAAAATTCATATGTGAAAGTTATGATCACAGAAAGTTTTGAACACACTTGTTTTGGGGGAACATGGTTGCTCCTTGGTCACATAGTTGGCCTCAAAAAACAATTATGTCTCCTAGGGTAAAACAAATTGAAGTTATCCTAAGAAACAACCATGTTCTTCAGAAACCAAATATGTTCAACTTTTATGTGATCATAACTTTTGCATATGAATTTTAATTGGAATGTTTCCAAATACAAAAATGTAGCTTTCTTCGCAACCTTTCCAACGATAGGTTGCAAGTTTATATAAACATGAACAAAAGGTGATTATGATCGGAACACATGTTTCATCATGGAATTTAGGCCTTTTTCTAGAAAAAATTACATTGCTCCTCGAAGCAAGTGCCCTTCTCTTTGGGGAACATTCATGTCCATGAAATTAAGTTGTTCCAAGGATGCCCAAGGGGACAACTATGTGCACAATGGAACAAATGTGTTCAAATTTGATGCGATCATTATTTTTGCATATAAAATTTGATTTGAATGTTTCCAATAAAAAGATGTGCTTCTCTTTGAGACCTTTCCAATGATAGGTCGCAAGCCTATATAAAAACGAACGTGTGATGGTTGTGATATACAAAAATATTCGGAACATATGTTTCCCTAGGGTATTCGGGTCTTCCCTCATGAAAGTACATTGCTTTTCAGGGAAGGTGCCTTTCTCCCCAAATAACTTGGGCCTTTCCTCAAGGAAAATCCATTGCTCCCCAAAGAAGTTGTGTTTTCCATGGGGAACTTTTTTTACTTTCTATGCAAGTAATTTTTGGGATATTTCATTTGTTCCCGAAGGAATGTTTTTGCTCCCTGAGAATTTCATTTTGCTCCATGGGAAACTTACATTATTCCTTAAGGCAACTTGTTTGGGACCAACATTTAATCTTTTTTCCCCTGGGGAAGTTGCTTCTTAAAAGTAATTAACTTTTTTAAATTATTTGAATGTTCCATGTATTTTTTCATCCATTTCACTTGTTAGCAAAAACAATTGGGAAAAGTATTAGACTTTAGACCTTTGGGTTGAAGGGAGGACTTTAACCACTGCATCACATGTTATTTCTTTGAAATTATTACGAAAGAAAAATACTTATAACGTTAATCATTATGTGGGTATAATAAAAAAATCCAATTTTTTTTTCATGTTGAGCATTATACTACAAATGCATTGAACTTGATGTTTCATTTAATTCATTATTATTGTGTAGTGTTTGTTGATTTCTATTTATGATATTATTTATTTAAAAGCTTATTTCTATGACTATTTGTGCCACTCCAAATATAAAAATGTTAAGTTAATCAAACGGCCTTGACTTCTTTTTCCACAAAACAATATTTGCATTGATGCATATAAAGTTTTGAATTTTAACTTGTTTTTACTTGCATTAATGCATACGAAGTCATGAATTTTAACTTTGTTGTTATAATCATTTTTTTCATTCAATTTGGTTTGAAAATCCATGTTCATAAGGATTGAAAAACACCTTTTATCATAGGTTCAATAATGTAGCCCAAACAATAATATTTATGTGTGAAGGAAAGTTGTTTGTTTGTTTTGTTTGTCATGTTTAGATCTCCCAACTCATGGTGCTTTTTGACACCTTCATGATATTATTGAAATGTTTTCCATGAATAACAATGTATTGAGCTGGTGTCATATTGTCCCAACATATGGTGAAATTTTTATTAAACATTGAATAAATTTTCATTTAAATTTCATCTAAATCAAAACTAAGAATTATAAGAAAATTTGGGTGCACTTTTGATATTGTTGCAAATCCTCAATGAGGGAAATTTAATGGAGGTGATTTGGAAATTAAAAAATTTAAGGTGTGACAAATATTGAAATTTGAACAATTTTTGGTGTTGAAAATTCAATTAAATTATTTTTAAAAAATTAAAAGAATAATTAATTGGGTAATGTGAATCCTACCGAAACAAACATATAAAGTAGTTTCAATTTTCAAGAATTGCATTATGGTATTTAGGCATGATAAGATTATTAAAGGTTTTTAACGATTTCAAATTAAAATGAGGAACAATTGGTGCACATGGTTGCATGGGGGGTTGTTTTTGTTTCAAAATTTGATAATGAATGAATGAGGTTTAGGGTTCATTATTTTCCTTGACAAAAGATGGTAATCATAATTTTAGTTAGAATGAGAAGTTTTTAAGTAGTTGGGGTTAAAAACAAACAACACAATTCATAATGTTCAACAAAATATTGGTTTCGTTCCAATATTTAATGAATAATCGTGTGAACAAGGATGATTTGAAATTCTTGCAACAAAATCACCAAGGTATGAAACTTTTTAGTAATTCGATAATACCAAGCTTGAAAAGGTTCAATTTTGAAATGAAAGTGCACCTTTTGCGATATAGAATCTTCATCACAAGGGTGCTACGTCAGTGCCAAATTTAAGGGTGATTTCCACAGTAATTATTCATTCATTTATGCGGCTTGAAGTGCGTAAAACGTGGTCACGCACAATGCCATGGATTCAAAAAAAAAGAAAAAATCTTCAATCAAAATTAATTTGATAATGGAATGTGTGAAAGATTTGTTACATCAAGACACATTAATGTAATTTTCAAGCGAAAGAAAATGAAGGAAAAACACAAAATAATAGTTTAGAACCATGGTTAAATAAAACTTTAAAAATTAATGGAAAAAAAATTTAAGTAAAATCTTTTGGGGGTGAAAAGTGGAAGTAGGTGGAAATGATGTTTTTTTTTTTCCCCTAAGGCAACCAAACATGGAACATTCTATGGGTCACCAAGCTTGAAACCTTCCATTGGCCATTAAACAAAGATGTTTCCCCATTGACCTCCAAACACCAAATTCATTCCAAGAGTTACCAAGTTTGGAACCTTCCATCAACCTTCAAGTTAAAGGTCTTCCTTCACCTCCTTCCTTCTTTTTTTCTTTAAAACACATATTTGCACATTTTCGATTTCAATCTTTAAAAATTTGTTCATTCAATTTTCCTTGGGAGGTGAATAATGATTAGTCCTAATAAATGGTGGAAAGAGGGAGAATAAATTAGATTATAGTAATATTATTAAAAGAATAGAAATGAGTAGAGGTAAATTGGAACTTGAAGTCAATTTTTTTTAAAACCTCTTGGGTTTTGTAACATAATTTTTTCTTGAATTAAGTGTAAAGTTTGAGATTTGGCAAATATGTACACCTAATAGTTAGCTTTCTAATGAATTAATGCAAATTATATTTGATTAGAATATGTGATGGCAACAATGTTTTAAGTTATTAGAGGTCTGCTATCAAGTTAAATTTTTTACTTTTGTAAAATTTGGTGCAACTTTTGATTAATTTAAGTGCAAGGCTTGAAATTTGGTAAATAGGTGCACCTTATAATTGACTTTTTAATGAGCTCTTACAATTTAAATTTGGATAGAGTATGTGATGACAATAATGTTTTAAATGATTGGAAGTCTGTTGTGAAAATGAACATTTTATTAGTTCATTAGAAATTGGTTTAAGTGGGTGACAATGTAACATTAAATCCCAAGATTTGAAAAGTTTGAACTTTGAAAATATATCTATCAATTTCGAATCATAAATAAATAATGCATAGGAAACAAATTATTTGTTTTCAACTATAAACATAATTTAATATTAAAAAATACATTTTGCATTTTCCTTTCACCAATAACATATTTACCTCCAAGTATAATTGCTTCATAAAAGCGAAAATACGGGGACAAAAAATCACCTCACAAATGACAAGTTCACATTTGGGTAAATGGCACAAGTCACAATAATATTAATTTAAATGTCTAGATGTGGTTAATTTCATTATTTTTATTTCAAAAGATGACCAAAAAATCCCTGTAATCATTATGTTGTCATTTTTTTTTAAAATTAAAAAACAATTCATCAAGTTGCAAAAATTCACCCCAAAAAACATTGGTATGGATATTAAGGTAAAATTGATCATCAATGAACTTTTACCTATCATTGAACATTTTTTTTTCCTATTTTTTTCATTCTTTAACCAAATTGAACAATTTTTGTGTGATTGGGTGCACAAATTAGAGGGCTACAAATGTTCTTTGAACATCATAAATAATACATCAATGTAGTAAACATAGGCAAAGGATAATGAGTTTTGTTCACGTTTTTTGGAAAAATAATTTTACACACCTCTCAAGTTTTAACCTCATATTTTGCTCATTTTTAGTTTATTTTGAGTGATTAAAAGCTAGATGGATGCACCAACTAGGGCTTTACAAAACTTCTTTGTATTGCATTAGCAAAAATACAATACATCAAAAATTTTAAGCTTGAAATTCTAATTTGTTTTAATTCACACAAAAATTGAATCCCATACATCACACACACCATATTTTCCCCATTCCTTTATAGGACGGAGCAATTTTTTCTAACACTACTTGGAGGGTTACAAATGTTCTTTGAGCTTCAAAAGAAGAGGAACAAAATGTGAGGGTCTAACCTCCTTTGAATTTTTAAGTGTTTGTTCACTAGCTTGTTTACCTTATTAGCAGTGAGAAATCAACCCTGGTTCTTTGTGTGTAAAGAATTAAACATCCTTCTCTATTTGGCTACGCATTGCAACATATTATACAAATTTGGCAACATGTTTTCTTGTTTTCAAAATATGGCGAATTTGGGCCATTTGTTTAAAAACCTTGATTTGATAAGGTCAATTACAAGGGGTGTGTGATACTGTGGTTGTGCCATTTACATTACAAGTATCTTAAGGCAAAAAAATAAAATTTTAAATTCGAGTATTTCATTATGCAAAAAAAAATCTTAAAAAAAATCCTCTAAAAGAAACTAGAATCTTTCAAGATATTATAACTCTATAACCAATCTCAAGTTTCAACACAAAGTAAAATATATCATTTTTCAAAAACCCTCATATAAAAATGGACCTATTAGAGTTATCCATTAAGTAAGAAAAACACAACACCAGAACCTGAGTTTGGTCATACACAGAGTGAAATTCAAAAAAAACTCGCAAAACAATTATTTAACATTCACAAGGGGATGAAATTCAGAAAACCATCAATTTTGGTGGTCACTTGAGTTTCATCATGTTTTTCTTTTTTCCTGAGTGCCCCCACTACTACTACATATATTTTCACTGCTCCTAATTCTACATCTACATTTTATAAAATAATTGGTGTCTATTTGTAAATTTTTGATTCGGTAATTTGTGATTAGTTGGAGCCCCCCCCCAGTCCTTTGAAAGCCCCTAACCAAAAATATTTCTCACATCTAAGTTTAGTTATTTAGATTTTTTGCAACCCCACCCCATAAAACTGAAATTGAAATTATAAATGGGTGGAAGACTACTACTAGCAAACCACCTAGACCAAATGATTATGATTAGCCAATCAAAAACACGGAGCAACAGTCAAATCATATTAATAATTACATTTTTCTCTTATTGGTGCACAACTTTACTTCCTCAGCAAATTGGGCAAAAATTCTGGGCCAAAACCATTGTTGGGCCAACATAAAGTTTTAGGTTTGAGTAACAAATTGGCCACTTTAGAAGGTACTATAAGTTTGCACATATGGGTGGGCGTCATCGTTGTGTTAGGTCGTAGTACATAAATAATTGGTGTTTGTCCGCAAATTTTTGATTCGATAATTCATGATTAGCTAGAGCCCCCCGGTCCCTTGAGATCCCCCAGCCAAAATTAGCGGCAGTGAAGTCGCGAGTGGAAAAGAGTGAGATGGTGTTCTTGTTTCAAGTGATGCCATAGAACTCTCCCACTTTATGTGCTAAAGGTGGTGAGTTATGTCCCTTGTTGGAAGTGATTTAGTTACACACTCACCCATTCATCAATGGTGAGTTTGCTCTCACCCAATCACCCATCAGTGATGGGAAGTTCACACGAACCCCGACTCACCCATTTGCTTAGCCACATTTTGTTAAGGTTTTTTTTTTGCTTCTAGATTGTAACCACATACTATTAGGGTTTTCTTTTTTGTGATACTAATAATACCTCTGTCAATCCTTTCTCCAAATCACTTGAGTTTACTAACTAATCTATTATAATTAATCTCAAACCTTGTGTGTATTAAATATTGAATATCAACATTTTATACTGAGATTTATTAAAGATGTCTTTATTTGCGGATACCACTGAACAAGGGGATAGTGGATGAAAGAAGGCCCAAAGGCAGGTTAAAGACATGGTTACTTGATGGATAACTCTATTAGCTAGGGACCAAAATTTCTGAAGCTACTAGGGTAAACCGGCCCGTCACTGATCACATGCCTATGAACGAACAATTTGGCACATCTTTCTCAATTCTTCTTTTTAAATGTTGCAGGAGTGCCTTCTCAAACTTTACGAATCATCTTTGAAATGCAAACCCAAAGGACCAGCCAAAAAAGACAGTGAAGAAAATATGTGATTTAAAATCGCAAAATGCGTTTTTTTTTTTTTTCATTTTGACCACTTTTACTTTCAAATCTAATTACTTTCTTATTTTCTATTCATTTTAAGCGATTTCAAGTACTATAAAAGCACCACCTGAAGTTCTACAAATCATATTGGAACTCTAATAACAACAAAGCAACATACAAAGAATGTTTCCTTTTTAAGTGTTAGGGAACCAACCATTGTAATATTTGGTGGTTTGTAACTAACCCTTCCACCGGAAGTGTGGGAATTTTAGGGTTTCCCTGCAGCCGTGCAAAACGGCTGTCGTTTTGCAGTCTACGTTTGTATTCTAACGACGAAGCACCTCTTATCATTCCATGTTTCCTGACACCTTTCGTGATCTGCCGGATCTGATCACAACCTGCATCACGTCCTTATTCGCGACCTCAATCTAGTGCTCAAATTTCGCTCTCTTTCCTTGGCTGATTACCATTGGAAAAATAAATAAATTTTCAGTTTTAGGTTTTGTAGTTGAGTTGGGTCTTGTTTTCCTGCCGGTTCTTGCTTGCCATGTG
>Ga0116226_10004246_pt1 | contig 12665 bp, 17 predicted proteins | sample S1TSphfallax_FD_89692 | JGI IMG/M metagenome (GOLD analysis project Ga0116226, IMG submission 89692) | Host-associated microbial communities from peat moss isolated from Minnesota, USA - S1T2_Fa - Sphagnum fallax MG | ecosystem: Host-associated > Plants > Peat moss > Unclassified | place: USA... | reverse complement strand
TTGTTACATCTTCTCATGCACATTATAATATTATTAATTCTAACGTTAGTGATTATGCAAGCAACTATCATCAATGGAAGTATCCCTAATTCTAGCATTTCATTTCCTAAAATTTGATGTCTTTGAGTATTAATGGGGTTGGTACACGGGTGTTACCATTCAAATCTAGTTTCAATTTGCTCCATTAATGACAAGTGTTCATTGCATAGTGGATTGAAATCATTTAACTATCCAAATCCATTTTGTTTTGCTTATTATATTAGTTACCTTGAAGCAATTAAATAATCATTTTACAAATATTTTTCCAACTTTCCAAAAAAACATTTAGAAATGACCAAACTTGGGGGGATCGTGGAAATAAAAGGTTTGAAGATCTTGAACAATGTGAAGACCCATATTTGGATTTTTATGGGTGTTGCAAGAATACCATCCATTATTGTTGAAGATGGCACTAGACAACCCTACAATCCAAGTTGTTGCCTCCAACTTGGAGCATATGGCTAATGTTGAGACTTTCTTAAACCTTGCTTGCATTATACCTCTTTTTAAAATGCCATGAAAAACATGATTAAATTTGCACAAATTTGGGACATTTTTGTCATTGATTTGGTGTGAGTTATTAAACTAAACCAAGTCCAAGTTACATGAATTGTTTTTGGATCCCTTTATTGCTTTCAAATTTGATGTTTTTGAATTTTTCCAATCTTTTATGGAAGGTACTAATGAAATAATTTTTATAAGATGGATTACATATATCAGCAATGGCATTGATTACTTGGCAGTTGAGTGTGAAACAAACCAAATTTGGGCATAAGCTCATGATTCTAACACAAGGGTGAAATGTTATGTGACTAGGGATGTTTTTACCAAGTTGTGAAAGGTGTCAAGGTTTGGTGTTCGAAGGGAGGCACAAAATTAGTGGTAGAACTACACACATGTTTTCCATGACACATGGGATGAATGAGGCATTAAAGGTATTGTGTATCCTCATTATTGGTTGCTTAAAAATTGGGATGTATAATTCAATGCATATTTGAATATTGTCAAACATCTATTTTGTACCCCAAACAAGATGGGGGTTGGTGAAGTCATGGTTACTAGGTGTTTTGTGTATCTACTTTAAATGTGCAAAAGTCCATGTTCAAGATCACCATGAAAAGTAATGCCAAAGCTACCTTGGGCTTTCCTCATATTATCAATTTGTTGACCAAAATGTGAAGGATCATCATTAATTCTACCATCTTATTTCACATTTCAGAGTAAGTGAAATTGATAAATATTACCACGATTCATGAAGCAAAGTGGTAGTTCTCATCAAGAGCTTTCCAACGGTGTGTTGCACTCCTCTTGCACACATCGGGGTTGGGTCGATTCCCAACTTTTAGTGGTCAAGAGTCAAACTGCTAGTTTGACTCCTGACCTTTCTTTTTGCCATAGCTTCTCTTGCAAATGTCCAAATGGTTCATGCAAGCCCATTTTCGACATCTACACTTCTATAGTTTTCCAATGATATAAAAAACGCCCCAATGCAAGGTGTTTTGATCCCTACAATCGAACTCTAAAGTTTTAGGAGTCCCATAGGACTCCCAAGTCCTCATTTCGGGAGTGTGAATCTCATCCTCGCACTCTCTCAAAGTCCGGTTGTGACACTCTCCCCCACTAGAAGAAAAGGTCAATGTCCTCATTGACACTTATAATTTCTTTCACAATTACAATTATTATTTTTTGGATCCTTAACCATCATTTGCCAACTTTTATGGTTGGCCTTTGCCTCAAGTTAATTTAGGCATCCCCAAGTGTCCAACACTTTCTTGACAAGTCCAAGAGGGTTTCATAAAAACCTTCTCCCAATGTTTCGTCAAAAAGACTTAAACTAGCCTAATTGACGAAGCCTTCATTTGGGAGGCAATTATTCCATCCTTCCCCTCATTAGGAACCCAAGCCAAGTCTAATCTTGACCTAAGCTACTTGACACGACTCCTTTCCCAACCTTGCACCTTGATCACAATAATCAAGCTTTAATTAAAAGGTTTGCTTATCAAGGTATGAGAAGCGACATTTGGGTTTTACAAAAACCTAAGTCCCAAACTACACGATTAAAGTACGCGAATGGGGTCATGACTTCCTACATTGGCCACCACTACCAACCAACCCTTTGGGATGCACTTAAAGCATGTGCATGTCCTCGCCAGCTCACCTTGCTTGCCTCCTTTTTTGGGGCCAAGGTTTCTCTTAACCCCAAAGTAGGGGTCTGATTTTGATTTGGGCCTACGCAAGAAAGTTTCATTTGTCTAATGCCAATTTGACAACCCTATTTGCACTTATACAATATTTTTGTGATACAATCTCTTAGAAGTTTTTAGCTTTTATTTCACTTGCAACTTGATGTGGTACATTTTATGTGACTCCCTACCCCACTTAAAGAAAGGTGATGTCCTCATCACGTTCTACGTATCTTCTTTGCCAGTCTAGTGTGGAATTCTTCTATGGTTTCTTGGGCATGTTCCATATCAGATTCATTCACCCAAGATGGCTCTATTGGATGGTATCCTTTCCACTTAACTAAGTATTCTCGTTCTCGTCCTCTTCGTTGCTTTAACTTGAGCACAACCTCCATTTCAAATTCTGGTTTGTTATGAACCAAGTCTGGTGGGGGCCTTGAGTTATGCCCTCAATTAGGCCTTGAGGCATCACGGGCGTCCAACTTCAAAAGAGAAACATGAAATGTGGGGTGAACTCTAAGATTTTCTGGTAGTTCTAACTTGTAAGTGTCGGAAAATTTCTTTTCCAACATTTTAAATGGGCTCGCATATGGGCCCAAGAACTTGTGATTCAAACTTTCTAGCAATCGGAAATTCTTGATGTTCAACCACACTTCATCCCCTTCTTGAAATTTCACCTCTTGTCGAGACTTATCCACAAAATCCTTGTACCGCTTGTGCACCTTTTCCAAGTTGGCCTTTGCCACCTCCCACAAGTGCCGCCTTTCTTCATCAAGTTGTGTGACATTGGCACTTCTTCACTTGCATCACTCAGGGGTTGTCCATGTGCTGCCCATGTCATGGGCACAATTGGTGACTTACCCGTCACCATTTGAAAGGGGGTGGACCTAGTTGCGGAGTGTTCTGAATTATTGTAACAAAACTCTGTTAACTTCAAGTGGTCCACCCAATCTTATTTATCTACTGCCACATAATTCCTTAGGAATTATTGGATAACCAAGTTCACTCTCTCGGTTTGTCCATCGGTTTGGGGATAGAAGGAAATGCTCATCTTGAGTTCCGACACCATTCACTTCCATAAGGCTCGCCAAAACTTGCCTGTGAACTTTGGGTTTCGATCCGAAACTATGTTTTTTGGGAGGCCATGATGCTTGAAAACGTGTGTGAAGAATAGCCTACCTGTTTCTTGGGCCGTGGCCTCATCCTTGGTGGGAATGAAATGTGCCATCTTGCTAAATCGATCCACCACCACCATGATGGTGTCAAAATCCTTTGATGGGGGTAAGCTTACCATGAAATCCATGGACACACTTTCCCATGACCTTTTAGGAATTGGTAAAGGTTGCAACAAACCCGCTTGCTTCTTGTTAAGTGTTCAATTTTGTTGACAAGTTAAGCAAGTCGTCACATATTCCTCCGCACTATTTTTCAAGTTGGGCCAATAGTAGGACTTCTTGAGGAATGTTGTGGTGCACTTTGCACCACCATGGTCCACAAGCAGTCCATCATGACATTCCTTCAAGACAATGTCCTTCAATCTTCCCTTTCGGCACATAGAATTTATTTTGCTTGTACCACAATAGTCCATTTCGCAAATGGAAGTGTGACTTGGCTCCATTTTGAATGTTTTACCTCACTTCTTTGGCAAATTTGTCATAGCGGTTCGCTAGTCGAACTTCCTTTTAAAGTTTTGTTTCTCCCACATATACCACTTTGAGTTGGTGCTTCTGATTTAGCGCATTGGGCATTATGTTCTCCTTCCCGGGCTTGTGTCGAATGTCCACATTGAACAAGGCCAATGTGTCTTGCCATCTCACTTGTTTTAAGGACAACTTGGGTTGAATGGCAAAGTACTTCAAGGTCACATTGTTGGTCCACACCGCCACATCTTTGGAGCCTATGTAATGGCCCCAAGTCTTGAGACAATGTATGACCGCCCATATTTCCTTTTCATGTGTTCGCCACCTTCACTCTGTCTCACTCAACTTCTTGCTCTCAAATGCCACCGATCTTCCTTCTTGCATTAGGACTCGTCCAATTGCAAAGTTAGAGGCATCGAAGTGGATCTCAAAATCCTTGTCAAAGTCGAATAACTTCAACATTGGTGCTTTCACCAAAATGCCTTTCGAGGTCTCAAAGGCCTCGTCGCATGTTCCATCCCATTTGTAAGTTCCGATGAACTTCTTCAAAAGGTTTATCAAAGGTGCGGCTATCTTCGCAAACTTTTTGATGAACTTGTGATAATAGGAGGCCAATCCTAAAAAGGATTTCAAGGCCAGAACCAACTTAGGCGATTCCCAATCCAAAATTACCTTCACCTTGTGATTATCCATCTTCAAACCTTTTTTAGTGATCCTATGTCCAAGGAAGTCCACTTCCGTCACCCCAAATTTGCATTTCTCGAGCTTGACATACAACTTGTTTTCCCTCAATCTTTGGAACACCTTCTGGAGGTGCTCCACATGCTCCTCCAAGGAGCCATTATAGATCAAAATCTCGTCTATGTAGACGACGACAACGTTATCATGCCATTCCTAGAAAATGTCATTCATGAGAGTGCAGAATGTGGCAAGTGCGTTGGTGAGCCCAAAAGGTATCACCAAGAATTCATATGAGCCATACCTTGTGTGACAAGTAGTCTTTTCTTTGTCCCCTTCCGCAATCTGAATTTGGTAATATCCCAAACGTAAATCAATCCTACTAAACATGTTAGTTCCCAAGAGTCGATCAAAGAGATCATCGATATGAGGCAATGGATACTTGTTCTTCATTGTTGCCTTGTTGAGGGCTCTATAATCCACACACATCCTCAACGTTCCATCCTTCTTATGAACAAAAAAGACGGGTGCCCCATATGGTGATTTGCTAAGTTTAATATAACCTTTTGCGAAAAGTTCTTTAAGTTGAACTTTCATCTCTTTCAACTCCTCGTGGCTCATTTAATATGGGGCCTTGGCGGGAGGTGCCACTCCTGGCATCACCTCGATCGCATGATCAACTCGTCTTCTCAAGGGTAGGTCTTCGGGCAACTCTTTGGGCATCACATTCGGGAACTTGGCCAAGATTCGTTGGATGCACTTGGAAGAAGCCACCAAGTTAGTAGCTTCCTTTGGCTCAACTTCATCCAACACCCACATCACACACATCATGCCATAACCTCCCAAGCATTCCCTTTCCCAAGTTTTTCCTAACATAAAGTGGATGGTTGATCCACCCATACAAGGCAATTTGTGTGCCTTCACTTACACGATCCTGCTTTTAGACGGGATCCTAATTAGTCCATTGTACCCTTCTATGAGCACATTATTTTGGGTGATGAACTCCATTCCCAAAATGCAATCCATTCCACTCAAGGTGGAAACCAGCAAGTCCACCTTTCCTTTCCAATTTCCTAGTTAAAGAGGCACTTTGTCTCAACCCTAGCTTTGGGTTCGCGACCAAGGCAAAGGGGTTGCAAAGGTGCGGGCCAAGAGGAAGCCCGGGAGTCACATCACATACTCCCGGGAGTGTAGGAAAGTGTGAGGGAGTGAACCCTCACACTCCCAAGGCAACTCCCACTTTGGGAAATGGAGTCCCGGTGGACTCCTGAAACTTTAGAGAGCGATTTGAGGGGTCAAAACTCAATGGCTTGTGGCGTTCTTTATATCATTGAAAAGCTCTTGGAACTTAGATGTCTAAAATGGGCTCGCATTGCTCATTTGGACATCTGAAACACAAGTTATGGCCAAAAGAAGGATCGGGAGTCAAATTGCCAGTTTGACTCCCGACCAGAAAAAGTCTGAAATCGACCCGATTTACTAGGCTGAAGACAACATGCCACATACCGTTGGAAAGCTCTTAACGAGAGCTACAACTTTGCTTCAGACCTCACCTCGATCCAAGGTCTGCTCGCAAAGTTATGGGGCTCCAAAGTCGTGGGAGTGCCCATTGGCGCGATTTCAAGACTCCCACGCGGGAGTCCCGGGAAAGAAAAGTCATTTCGATGTGGGTCCCATGGAGAGGTCAAGAGTATACTGTAAGGGGGAATGTGGTGGCTTCCCCCAAGTCCGGGCCATGGTGAGTCTCGTGTGTCCGTGTTGCCTGTGGTTCGTCCTAGCACCAAAGGTGCTCCAACTATGCACTAACCACTTTGTGTGGGTTGTGTGCAGGCCCGTGTGAATGAGTAAGTTTGTCAACTCTTCCTAGTCCCATCCCGGAGCTCCAACATGCCCTTCTACGCCTCAAAGTGTTATGAGCTAGGTAGCGTGCCTCGACTCCTCCTTCTTCCGTTGTCTTTCACTTGGACTCACATTTGAGTCCTTTAAGCAGTTGGGAGTGCATCACACTTTCTTTACTTGTGACTTAGTGGGATGGGGAACTCCATCCGCGAAGTGCACTTCGACGGGTGCCTTGAACTTTTCTAATTGGAGCTCCATCCTTTCGGCACTTTTTCGGGTTATGAAGTTGTGAGAAGCCCATGTGTCCAAAAGACATAACATATCCCGCTTAGCAATTTTCCCCTTCAAGAAAATAAGTCGATTGCATTTGGCATGGGCTAAGTTGGCGTTGAGGGCAATTACCTTAAAACCCCCATTCCCCGCTTTGGACTTGGGGCAACCTTTGGAGTAATGTCCCACTTCGTTGTAGTTGAAACATGTTCGCTTGGGTTTCACCCCAACATTTCCCTTGGGTTGGTTCGCTTTGAAAGGAGCCCCTTCACGAAATTTCCCTTGGGCTTGAACCCTAAGCCTTGGAATTGTTTGGGATTTTCTTTTCTTGGGCTTTCTTGCCCTTGGTTCCATTCTCCCTCATGGCGTAGCTTCTTGTGAAAGAACTTGTTGTCCTTCTTGAACCCAGATTTTTTGCTCCACCCCACATCCGAGAAGCCTTCCATTTTCATGATGGCTTCAGATAGTGAGGAGGGCCAATTTTCCTCAAGCTTACGCTTGACCCAAGTTGGAACCCCCATCAAAAATTAATACATGCGATCTAGCTCATGCATGTGCTGGATTTCAAGCATGAATTCGAAATAAGCCTTCACATATTACCGCAAGTTGTCATTTGTGGCATTCATAAGGTTGCAGAGTTTGTACCTCGAGATGTAGTCGAAATTCCTTGGAACGAATTCGAACTTGATGCGTTCCTTAAAGAATTCCCAAGTGTAACCATGGTTCTTCCCCTCTTCTTGTCTCAATGTCCTCCACCATGTGGCGGTGTAGCCTTTCAAGTAAGATTAGGCAAGCTCCATAGTCGAATGCCGTCCAACCTTGGCACCATGTAAATAATCCTCCATTTTAACAAACCAAGCATCCACAACCTTTCAATTGTGGGCACCATCGAAGTTCCCGGGCTTGGCTAGTTGAAATCCTGAATTCTTGGATGATCCTCCTTTAAGGGTTGCAACCAATTCACTGAAATCGAGTCTATTCATTTTGAGGAGAACCTCCAATTGCTCCAGGGTGAATAGGACTGAGCTTCGTTGTTCCTCTTCACTTTCGAGCTCATTTTGATCCTCCTAGGTTCTTGGTTCCTCCTCCCCAATAGACTCCGGCAGGATTACTCAATCTTCAGCGAGTTCTTCCAACATGGTCTCTTGAGCTTACTTACGGTTCTTCTTGGGTGCCATCTGAAACTCCCAAGAAGTGAATTGAGTTCTACCGAAGCTCTGATACCAAGTAATGCACTCCCAAGTTCCTAGTTAGACCCAAGATGGGTCTGAATTACTCAAACAACGAAATTGTGAGGAACTTGAAGCACATTCCTAGCTCTTAGCACTAAAAGGGGTAGAGGGGCGTGCTAGAGCTCCGAGATAGGACTAGGAAGAGTGACAAGCTTTAATTACTGACTCGAACCTGCATCAAACCAACCAACAAGTTGGTTAGTACCATTTTTGGAGCACCTTTAGTGCTAAGACAAGCCGCGGGCAATTTTGGATTCATAAGACTCACCATGGCTCGGACTCGGAGGAAGCCACCACCTTCCCCCATATAGTATTCTTTGTGTCTTTTAGCCGCCAAAGCAAAGGAACCAAACGAAAGAAGCACAATAAAAAAGAAACCGACCACCTCGCAACGACTCCTCCCAATTCGACTCTGATGATCACACACCCAGGTAGCGGACCAGGAACAACCTCCCCTGCGGGGGAGGACACCCAAGGTCCATTGCCGATGGATTATAGCTTGGAATTAAAAGCGGATTTCCCAACGGACATGGTGCTCAAAATGCAAGAGAATGTAGCCAAAAAAATGTGTAGAACAGTAATAAGCAAAACTCTAGGAGGGAGAGCAACCTTCAAAGCCCTCCACGAATGCTTGAAGCTCCACCTCTCGGCCTCTTTCATCTCCGCCACACTGCTCACGTGGGGATATTTCAAGATCCTTTTCGAAAACGAAGAAGGCGCCATAGCAACCAAAAAGTTCATGGCCGTTGAGTGGAGCGGGTTCAGCCTCTTGTTTTCAAGATACACACCAAATTTCGACGCTAACTCTCAAGGAATGGAAGCACTTTTCACGCACACAATTAAAATTCAGTTCACCGACCTCCATGAACAATTTTGAAATACAAGGGCGCTAACCATTATGGCCAACAAACTTGGTGAAGTCTTGGAAATTGAAGCCACCAATTCATACATGAAAAGGCCGATTGGGCCCATGGTTACAATCGAAGTGAGAGACATCACCAAGCTTGCGGGATACATCAGGATCCCCTCCATGGCAAAAGGCGCCTCAGTAATGGACATAGTACTCCAAAGAATTCTTTACTCAGGCCTTTTGAACCAATGTCGGAAATGCGGAAGATTCGAGGACCACGTCCGAATATGCAACCTCAACAAAACCAAGCCTCGGGAGGGGCTCATGCACCATAACAACAACCCCCCCCCCTCGAACGAAAAGGCTGAGAGGACTCTAGACTCAAGAGCGTTTCACCAAAATAGGGCCCGTGCAAGCAAGGCTAGACCCCCCCCAAAAGCTCAAACCATTCCCCATGCCAAGGGGAATGGCACATTACGCACTGTAGCATGGGATCTGACAAATCGCCCCTCGGCCCCCACGCAAGCGATCAGCTCGCCCAAGCCTCCCATTGAAAGCTCAATAACGGGGCTCGATCAAAGGGGCTCATCGAGCTACGCCCAGAAGGATCAAGTCATGGCCGAATCAATAGAATCCCCAAGCCACCCTAAGAGTGAGCCTGCTCAATTGTTGAGCGCCCCCCGGAAGGAGGCTTCGCACTAAAAACAAAACTATGCTTCGAGATCCCGAAATTGGCCATCTCTCAGGCATTCTCCCCATGTACAAACGCCAACCCGTTCCCTAGCCCAAGGGAAGGAAACCGAGGGATCGAACCCCGCAACAAGCTTCATGAGGACCCGACGGAAGGCTAGTCCTTCCAAGGAAGAAGGAAGCACGTCCCCAAACTCGCTTCGCCTCGGCATGACCCCCTCTAATCCCCTCTCCCCACCTCGCATTTGGATAACACGCCGGGGGGGAAGAGAGCTGAAACGTATTCCGAGGTACATCACACTTTCTTCACCTCCCTTGGCATTCCCATCCCACCCAACCAAGAATTTTGTAGAGCCAGAGTTTGGCCAGTACTAACCAGGGAAAAGAACTCCTAGAAGGAGACCCTCATACACTCCAAAAACCAAGCACCGCCGAACCTCCCGCTCAGCATCAGAATCACAGGACCCACAGAAGTCGAATGGACCCAGAATTCCACCTTGGCAGACATCACCCAACGCCTTGAAATGGAATTAGAAGAGAAGGTCCTAAGGTACAAACTAGCCTTCAAATACTAGCTTCACTTCGAATGGAGCTGGCAAGAGGAGTTGAGTAGAGGAGGAATGGAGTGCACCATCCTAGCTCACATCAAAACGGGAATGAGTGTTCTAAGCATTCAGAACAAAAGACATTTGCACTGGAAAGCATTGGAAGACATATCTGGCATGAACAACAAGGTCGAGTTCTCAGCCCCGGCGCATAACTTATTGTTGAAGACCGGAGCGGAAAGCACGGCCTATCAAGCTCACAAGAACTGCATAGCTAGCTTCCAGGCATCCCCGTAGGCGGCCATAAAGAAGCGATTCACCAAATTAGACATCACAACACTAGAACCCACGTGAATGGACAACACCACTTGCACCCACGCCGAGTGTGAAGTGGATGATGGCGGATAAGACTCCCCGCCTAGCGCCACCAACAAGACCCAGGGATCGATCGACTCACCAGCCGCTCAGAGCCGACTCACCTGTGATTGAGAAGCCCTTAATTCTGGCTTCCCTCAACGTTCGAGGCTTGAGGGACAATTCGCCCAAACCAAAAGAAATTAAGGTTTGGCTAGCCTCATTTCTAGCTCCCCCGCAAATCCTTCTCATACAGGAACACCACCTCAAGAAGGAAGGTATCCACAACTCTGGCAAAGGAATTGAGTACTGGAAGGGTAGCTCCTTCTGGAACGAAGGAATCCCCATGGGACGCTCACAAAGGATCAGCATAGGCACGGCCATCCTAGTAGACAGGATGATCACCCCGCTAGTTAAGGAAAGCAGAATTCTGATAGAAGGTCGTGCCCAGTACATCACTCTTCAGCTCCCCGATAATGGCTCCTTAACCATTGTTAACATATACGCCACTCGCTCCTCCAACGACAGAGCTCCAATCTGGAAGAAGATAAGTCAAGCGGGATTCACCTCGGATCACATCATCCTGGGTGGAGACTTCAACCATCTCGAAAAAACCACTCGCAGAGACACCTCAGGCAAGAGATAGATGCATAAGAGGGAAGCCGCCTCCTGGCACCACATGACTTTACACTACGGAATAATCGACACCTGGTGCCTCAATAGCTTTCGCAAGATGTCCAAAAAGGATTATACATATGACAACGGGAGATTTGGAACAAACTCAGCTATATCCTGAATCGACAAATTCTTGGTCTCCCAGGATATAGACGTTAGGGGAGGGAGAATAGAAATAGCGACCTCCGTGAGGAAGCTCTCAGATCATTCGCCCCTGATCATCACAATCTAGGGGCAACACGCCATCCCTAACAACCCCCAATGCTATTTCAACACGTCACTTTTAAGCGAAGAGAAGTGCAAAGAAGAGATGTTTCAAGCCTGGGCAGGCGACAGCCCGCTTCCCACCAACGACCGAGATTGGCCCATTTAGCTAAAGGCCGCCACCGCGAGGGTCATGCGTTGCAACACATGCCTTGCAAGGACAAAAAAACACGCCCAAGGGGCCTGCGTCAGGACGCACGCAAAAAAAGTCTAGCTGGTGGAAATTCAGCTCCAAAGGGACCTGACAAATGAAGAAGTGAGGGACATTCCCTCCGACTCACAAGGCAAACTAGCGGAGGTCTTCCAAGACTTCGTGGCGCGCAATCGACACCTCCTCTTAGCTAGCTGGCACAGGTACGGGGACACATGTTCAAAAACCTTTTTTGACTTCCATTGCATAGGAAAAAAGAAAGCCTTGCTGAGAGAATTGGAAACCGAGTCTGAAACAATCTCGGGACAATCTGACTTCTCTCAGCATATAACAAACTTCTACACGCACCTATACTCTTTGGACGCACACGCACCCGGCATCGTCGAAGCCCAAGAGGAATGTTGGGCTAGCGTTCTCGTCAGGGTCACAATCGAAACTAACGCGCTTTTGACAAGAAACTTCATGCTCAAAGAAATCCACAACGCCATCCGCGCCTTACCCAAAGGCAAGGCGCCCGGGCATGATGGCGTCGCAATGGAATTTTTTCAGGAGTGCACAGATGAAGTCGCGCTGATGCTCCTCAAAACCTTCACGGTGATGTTAAACTCCGGGGAAGCTTCAACCTACATCAACAAAGGCCTGATAACTCTCATCCCCAAGTCCGGAAATCACTCCAAACTCAGCAATTGGAGACCAATCACGCTTTTGGGCAACACATATAAAGTCTTGGCCAAAATGCTTGTTGGAAGGATTCAAGCACTCCTCCAACACATAATCAGGCCCAACCAGACGTGCTTTGTGGAGGGTAGGAGTATCCTTGACAACACATTCATGGCTCAAGAATCCTTGGATTAGGTTATAGAGAGCAACCAGGACTTGGTTTTGCTCCTCCTAGACTTCGAGAAAGCCTTTGACAAGATAGAGTGGGGATTTCTCTTCACGGCACTGTCCGAACTCGGCTTCAATGACTCTTGGGTGAGTTGGGTGCGAGCTCTCTACCACTCGTCCTCCTTCGCCATCAAGGTCAACCGGATCATTGGGCCAGATTTCCACCTAGCTCGTTTCGTAAGACAAGGGTGCCCCCTGGCCCCCTACCTCTTCATTTTAGCCACCGATGTCTTGGGACACATGATGGATGACCCCAAACATGGGGTGGACGGACTATCCCTCCCCAAAGGAAGTTACATTAGGGACCAAACCTTCGCGGACGACACTGCATTCTACCTCCAGGGCTCCCCAACCAATATGGACAGAG
>Ga0116226_10004245_pt1 | contig 12666 bp, 12 predicted proteins | sample S1TSphfallax_FD_89692 | JGI IMG/M metagenome (GOLD analysis project Ga0116226, IMG submission 89692) | Host-associated microbial communities from peat moss isolated from Minnesota, USA - S1T2_Fa - Sphagnum fallax MG | ecosystem: Host-associated > Plants > Peat moss > Unclassified | place: USA... | reverse complement strand
TCCGGCAAGCGGAGGTGCGCCGCAGATGGAGCGAAGGACCGCAGTCCTGGTCACCCAGCTAGACGTTCGTGGTCAAGGTGGTGCCGACAGAGTTGAAGACACCGGAGATCGCGGTGGTAACGGACTTGACGGCGGCGACCGTACCGAGCGCGACGAGGCATGCAATCAGCGCATATTCGACAAGGTCCTGGCCGGACTCGTCTATCAGAAATTGAGCCACCGCGCTCGATACCGGCGCATCGACGGCACACAAGAAACGTTCCATCCTAATCCTCCACTGGTTCTGACTTCCTCTGAAACCGTTTTCCGTGCCATTCGAAGCCAGATTCTGCATCATCTGAAGGCGATATCAGAACCAGTTTTTCACCATTAACTTTGAACCGGGCAAAGGGCTGGAACAATCCCCCAAAGGTTGTGCTTGGAACAGAGACCTCGGTGCGCCTCGTTGTAAGAGGGGTCATCGGCAAAATCGGGTTCCGATTTCAATTCTGAGGCGCGTTTTTTTTCCCTGTGGCGCAGGACGAGTTACCAGAGCGGGGCAGCATTGCGCCGCAGTTCGGCAAGGGAGTAAAAGGTCCCACGCCAGACCACGCCGCCCTGCCACAACGTCTTCGTCATCGAACGCAGCAGGGCATACATCAGAAGCAACGCGGCAAAGGGAGATGCCACGGCGTACCAGGCGGAGATGCCGGACTGTCTCCCGATGGCGTGGTAGACAACTGCGATCTCAACCAACGTGATGAGACCGGGCAGCACGGCCGGGGGGAACCAGAGGGCCGTCAGCAGCCCGACGGCGGGCAGCACGCAGAACGCTACCAGCCAGCCGCAGGCACCCAGCAACAGTAAGATACAGAAGCCGAACGCCGAGAACATATTCTTCGTGAGGACCTCTACGACGCCCATTGCGCCGGGGGCCCAGTGAATGCGAACGAGATCGCGGCCGAAGGCGATTTGCTGGGCGAGGCCGGCCCGCTTGATACGCCTAGCGATGCCGAGATCCTCGACGATTTCGAGTCGCAGGGCCTCGAATCCGCCCACCTGCTCGTAGGCGCTCCTCCGGAGGAGGTTGAAGGCGCCCACGCCGACGGCGTCCCGCTTCGCCTTCGGATCCGGCACCCGCCACGGCCGCGCCGCCCAGAGCGCACAGACCTGGAAGAAGCTGAGCAGGGCTGTCTCGTCCCAGCGCTTCAGCACGAGCGTGGGCACGGTCACCATATGATCGGCAGCACTGGCGACAACGAAGGCCATCGTCCGGCGCAGCGCGTCCGGACGAAAGACGACGTCGGCATCGGTGAAGAGCAGGAACTCACTTCCCTGCCCCGTCCCTGAACCAGCACCGGAGTCCCGGGCCGCCAACGCCATAGCGTGCGTCTTGCCCAGCCAGCCTGATGGGAGCTCCGTAACCTGGAGCACGCGCAGCCGTTCAGGATGCTTGGCGGCGAGTGCGTTCATCACCGCGCCCGTGGCATCGGTAGAACGGTCGTCGACGGCGATGATCCGCAGCGAACGATACTCCTGCGCCAGCAGGGACTCCAGACAGCCAGCGACGTGCGCCTCCTCGTTCAGCGCGGGCACGATCACGGTAACCGACGGCCCGTCCGAGGGCGACTCGTCGTACTCCGGCGCAAGTAGGTCGGGAACGGAGGGCAGACCCCTCGCGCAGTCAACCGTGCGCCAGACCCAGAGCAGCGCCACCACCCACGCCTGCAGCAGCCAGAGGCGAGTTGCCCAAAGCCATAGCCCGCTGGCGACCGGCAGCGCCGCAAGGACGACCGGGATCGGAGCTGCATCGCTCGCAAGCAACATCATGACGCTCAGCACTCCGTCTTCAAATCCGGCCCAATCGCACCGGGCATCCGCGCCACCGTCTTCGCACCCAGAAATAGCAGTCCCGCCGCGACCACCATGCTGACGAGCGTTACGCCCAGGCCAGTTGACAGTTTGCTGTGGTCGCTGACGAGGCCGATCAGCCTCGGACTCGGCGCATCGCCCAGGGCATGGATCAGGAACAGTTCCATCGCAATCGCGGTGGACCGGATCGCCCCGGAGACGGAGTTGACGATTGCGGCATTCAACGGCCCATTGCCGAGAAAGATGAAGAACAACGCCACAGCCAGCCCCGGAACCATCGCCCACCGAGGCCCGAAGAAGCACATCACCGCCGGGGGCACAGTCAGCAGCGCCGACCACGCAGAGATAAGGTAGAGAGCGCGCTTGTTGGTCCTGAGCCAGATCTGCGCGATCCATCCGCCGACCGCCGTGCCGCCCAGACCGCCAACCACCGTCACAGCGCCCACGATCAGCCCGGCGGACGTCGAAGAGTAGCCTCCGACGCGCTGGAGGAAGCTCGGCACCCACGCCGAGATGCCGCCCAGCGAGAAGACCACCGCAGCCATACCGAAGGTGGCGAAGAGATACTGCGGGTTTTTCGCAAGACCGGCGAAGGTTGCCAGGAACGACCCAGCTCTCAGCTTTGCCTTCCCGGCCGGCGGGGCATCCGTCTCACCCCGCTTCGGCTCATTCATTACGAAGAGAATGAGCAGGGCGATCAGGACTCCCGGACCCGCCGAGACATAAAACGGCACACGCCAGCCGAATCTCCCACCGAGCGTTCCGCCAAGCGCGTAGCCGACGGCCGCTCCTACAGGGATCGCCGTGTAGAAGATGGTCAGCACGCGGTTGCGCTGGTCGGGCTCGTAGAAGTCCGCCAGCATCGCCGGCGCGTAGATGCTGAAGCTCGCCTCACCGATGCCGAGCGCCGCATGCCGCAGGTTCAACGCGAGGTAGCTGTGCACGGTCGCGGTGAACAGGTTCATCCCGCTCATCAGGAGCGCGGAGATCACGATGAGCGGCTTGCGGGGAAAGTGGTCGCCCAGCCAGCCAGTCAGGGGCGCCGCGCACATATACGTCACGAAGAACCAGAAGGTAAGCGCGCCGACCCTCTCGTCCGAGAGCGAGAACTCCTTCTTCACCAGCTCCTGCACGCCGGGAAGGATGTACCGGTCGATGAAGTTGACGAAGTTCATCGCGGTCAGCAGCACCAGCGCCGTCGCCGCTCCGGCAACCTTGACGATGGGCAGCTTGCTCTGGGTCGTCTCTGACATCTGTGGGGAAGGATATCAGGGTAAGCTACGGCTAAGCGAAATTCCGGCTGAAGCAAAGGAGTCGACATGTCCCAGATCCGCCCGCCGCTGCCACCCTTCACCCTTGAGACCGCCATGCAGAAGGTCCGAATGGCCGAGGACGCCTGGAACACCCGCGACCCCGTCCGGGTCTCGCTCGCTTACACCGAGGACAGCGTCTGGCGTAACCGGTCGGAGTTCTTCTCCGGGCGCGAGGCCATCGTGGAGTTCCTGACGCGCAAATGGGCGAAGGAGAACGGCTACCGGCTCATCAAGGAGCTTTGGGCCTTCACCGATAACCACATCGCCGTCCGCTTCCAGTACGAGTGGCACGATGACTCCGGCCAATGGTTCCGCGCCTACGGGAACGAGCAGTGGGAGTTCTCCGAGACCGGCCACATGCGCCGCCGTGAGGCCTCCATTAATGACGTTCCCATCGTCGAGTCAGAACGCAAGTTCCACTGGCCCCACGGGCCAAGGCCGGTCGATCATCCCGGGCTCAGCGAGCTTGGGATGTAGGCTTCTCTCACTGCCTTCGCGAAGCTCTGGGGTCAGATCGTAGATCGTCCGCTATGACGCTTGCGTTCAGAGCCTCTTCAACAAATTCGAGAAGTTTCGACTCGTGGCGTAAGCTCCTCCAGAGCTGAAATAACCCAATGCTTATCGGCATAGATAAGAACACAGCAATGAACAGGAACTTGGTGCCGAGACTATCCACGCTCCACTCTCGGTAGAGCGACAACAGAAACGCCAAGGTCCAAATTGCCAGTGCTGCGATGGTATGAGCCTCGATGGAAAAATGACCTGCTAGCCGCGATCCAGTGCCCTCTGGAAAGATACTGAGCGTAAGTCTCCGGGATGCCGATCGACGGCGCGAATGATGTTCCACCCAAAACTCATTCGCCCAGACCCGACCTTCGATCTCAAGATCGTAGAGATGAAACTCAGTAAATCCGTGACGCGATCGCGTAAGTTCCTGCAGCCGACGCACCACCTCTTCAGGCGGCAGGTTGCTCCTGAGGACGACAGGCGTACTGAAAGGAACGTGCATCTACTCGACTGGCCTCGGATATCGCGCTTCGATGGTGGTGGAGATGCCGCCGCGCGGGCGGAAGTCGCCCTTGACCACCGCCCAGACCGGGTCGCAGGCCTTCACCACGTCGTTCAACACCTGGTTGACGATGTTCTCCTGAAAGATGCCGAGGTTGCGGTAGGTGAAGAGGTACTCCTTCAGCGACTTCAGCTCCAGGCAGGTCGCGCGCGGCGAGTAGCGGATGGTCAGCACGCCGAAGTCTGGAAGGCCGGTCTTGGGGCAGACAGAGGTGAACTCCGGGTCGTCGACCAATATCTCGTATCCGGCAAACTGGTTTTGCCAGGTTTCTATTGCGGGGAATGTTGTGTCGAGACCCGCCTTTGCGTGGTCGTCGGTGTAGCCAGTGGTGTAAGTCTCAGCCATGGGTCTAGTTTACCGGCTGGAGCGGTTCGCACGATTGCGCCGACGGCGAAAAATCAGGTTCCCCGCGGGAATGACAAACAAACATTCCGGGTGCGTCTTTGCCCTAGGCCCTAGTTGCGGCGACCGAGCGTCGGGCGGTCGTCGGTCGAGGAGTTGGGATTGTTGGGGTCGTTGTTCGTCCCGCCGACGCGGCGCAGCGTGGGTTTGTTGCCGTTCTTCGGATCGTTGATCTTGCGCTTGTTTTCAAGCCGGGCGAGGCGCGCCTTCACGTCGTCAAACTCCGACGTGGTCACGACGTAGTCCGGTTTCGCGGGCATGATGGTCGCGATCTCGTCTTCGGAGCGGTTGATGCGGTCAGGCGTCTGGGGGTGGTCGGCGAATACCTTGGCCAGGGTGCCGGGCTTGTGCTTTTCGAGCGCGTCGAGCTTTTCGAAGAACTGGATGAAGGCCTGGGGGTCATACCCGGCGCGGTACATGTATTGCAGACCGAGGTAGTCGGCCTCGGACTCGAACTGGCGCGAGAACTGCAGGAAGGTCACGGGGATGGCGAGCTGCGATGCCTCGTAGATGCCGTAGCCGGTCCAGGTCCCTTCGGTCATAATCATGAGCGGGATCGAACCGATCTGCATGTAGTTCAGCCGGGTGGCCTCGCGGGCGGCGTGGTGGGCGCACACATGGGCGGTCTCGTGCGCCATGACGCCAGCGAGTTCCGCCTCTTCATCGGCCGCCATAATCAGGCCGGAGTTGACGTAGAAGAAGCCGCCGGGCAGCGCCATGGCGTTGATCTCGTCCGTATCGATAACCTTGATGGTGAAGGGGACCTTGCAGTCGGAGTTCTTGACGATGTTCTGGCCGATGCGGTTGACGTACTCGTTCACAACGGGGTCGGTGACGAGGTGGGCGGACTTTTCGATCTCCATCGAGTACTGCTTGCCGTTCGAGATCTCCCAGTTGGTTGAGTACCAGTTGCCCATGCCGCGGCCGCCGATGTTGCGGGTGCCGACGGCGTTCACATCATCCTCGCTGCCGGGCTTAATGTGCGGGTCGAGGGCCTCGCCGGGGGACGGGAGAGAATCGGTCTTGGCCACAGCGGGGGCTGTCGTCGGGGTAGACGAGGCTGGGGTGTTCGCTGCGGGCGTAGTCTTGTCAGACGGCTGATCGACGGGCTGAGTCCCGACGGGAGTCTGCGCCGGCGTGGCGGCGGGCGTCGGAGGACCGGGGGTAGGAGTGGGTGTGGCCTGTCCGATCGCTGCGGTCGAGAACGCCAAGACGGCAGCGAGACCGAGCGAGGCTGGAGCGGCGTTTCTGATGTCGAGGCGCATAGGGAGAATCTCCGGAGACTCGGCTGGCTTCGCCCGCTTGCCCGCGAAATACAGCTCTGCACGTACTTTGACGTTAGTATGCGCCTTTTGGTGAGCGGCGGTGAGAAAATCCGCAGCGACGGCGATCCGGTCAAAAGGCCGTGTACAGGATAGGAACGGTTGCGGGCGGGATATGGATTCCGGAAGGCTCGTGCGGGTATCCCCCCATCCCTCCTGTTTTCATGCAAAATACTCAAAGATAAGGGGTTAGCCCTGTATATACAACGCTAAAGTATTGATTGTAAAGGGCGGATGTCTGCAAAATATTGATTACAAATGGGATAGGCTCAGCATGGGGTGGGTCGGGAATGGGTGGCTGGGGGGAGAAAAGCAGATTCCCTTTGGGAATGACAAACAAGAGTGGCATGCCGCAAACGCAGATTCCCTTCGGGAATGACAAAAAGAGCCGACGTCACCAGGTGGAGTAAGCGGTGCCTTCGGACGAGGTCTCCTGGGCACCGCTGTGGACGTTGTCGATGCCGGGCTCGGTCTCGTCGATGGAGGTGAGCGAACCGCTCTGGTCGGTGATCCAGGTGTCGGAGCGCGATGTGATTGGATCTTTGGGGATCTCTTTCAGGTAGCCACCCTGGACGAGGTCGTCGAGCGACTGGGGTGCCTTCGATTTGTCGTAGGTGTAGGAGTCGATGGCCACGCGCATGGTGTGGAGGTCTTCCTTGAGGACGGCCTCCTTGGCCTTTTTGACCGAGGCGATGTAGGACGGGACGGCGATGGCAGCCAGCACGGCGATGATGGTCATGACGATGAGCAGCTCGATGAGGGTAAAACCCCGCTGCCGCGCGTGCCGTCCCGGGTTGTGGTCCACGATCACCATGTGCTGTATTTGGTCCCGTCGAGCGCCGTGCCGTTGCTCTTGGTATAGACGTCGAAGACGTTCTGGCCGCCGAAGGAGGTGGAATCCGGCTCATCCTGGTTCGAGCGCAGTCCCCAGTCGGTATTTCCCGTCATGGGGTCGATCGGGATGCTGCGGAGAAACTTAACCTTCTTGGACTGAATATCGACGCCATCGACCAAAGTCTGCAGGTCGGGAGGATAGTTGAAGCTGTCGGCCTTGGTGACCATGCCGCCTTTCATGGCGGCGTCCTTGTACGCGTCGATAGCCGCGCGCATCTCCCAGAGATCGCGGCGGAGTTCGCGCTCCTTCTGCCGCTTGACCTGAAAGCGGGCGACGGGGACCGCAGCGCCAGCGAGGATGCCGAGGATGGTCACGACGATAATCAGCTCGACGAGTGTGAGTCCGGCTTCGTGTGACCAACCGGCCTCGCCATGACGGGGCCGGCGGGCGAGATTCACCTGCGTGTTCATCACTTCACATGCACCGTGGCCTGGGACGCTGAGGCCGGGAGATTAACATTCGCGCTGTTGGAGGCTCCGACCCTGACGAGGGCCAGCATCGAGTCTCCTGGAGCGATGGCCTTGAAGGTGAGGGTGCAGACGCTTCCCTGGCCGCTGACGCCCTTGACGTTTGGCGGACGGCGAGCGGAGATGGCGACGAGGCCATTACCCTCGTCGCGGTGGGCCATGGCGATGGCCTGGCCGTCCGAGCCCAGGAAGGGGCCAGTGTCGACGTTGACCAACTCGAGGACGGCGGGGTTGAACTGGAGCTGTAGCGGGACGTCGAAGACGTCCACGGCGTTGGCGATGACGACGGATACCTGGAAGGTGGCGCCGACGGCGGGTGTGGAGGAGGCGGGCTGGATGGAGAACTGGACTCCGCCGGTACCGGCCGCGACCTGCGCGGGAAGTGTCGTCATACCGTTGGGGCTGACCGGACCGGTGACCTGGGGCAAGCTGCCGGGGAGATTGGAGGCCATCTGCTGCGGCATGGGGTGGACCATCGCAGAGGCGGCGTTGGCGGCGGTGACGGGAGGCGCGGTTGCGGGCTGGATGGCCGATGGACCTGCCTCGGCGTCGTTTGGGTCGGACGGGACCGGCGCACCGCCCTCGCGGTGCAGTTCGATCGACTGGCTGGTGCCGGTGTCGATGGCGCGGGTGTTGAGGCGGGTAAGGACGGACTCGCGGACGATGTGGGGGATGAGAAGGAAGACGATCTCGTCCTGCTGCTTCTCGTTGGTGCGGGAGCCGAAGAAGTACTTGAGGATGGGAAGCTCGCCGAGGCCGGGAGTTCCACTGAGCGAGAGGCTGTTCTGCTGGGTCAGAATGCCGGCGAGGACGCTGGGTTCGCCATCCTGGAGCTGAATGACCTGCTCGGCGACGCGCTGCGAGATGATGGGCTCGGTGACGCCCGAGATGGTGACGTTACCGTTCTGCGAGGAGACTTCGACCTTGAGCTTGAGGGTGACCTCGCGGTCAAGGTGGACCGTGGGCGTCATGTCGATGTTGACGCCGACGTCGAGGTAGGTGAACTGGGTCTGGACGCCGATGCCCGCGGTGAGGCCGGTGGCAGCGCCGGCGGAGTAGGAACCGGTGGCGACGGGGATTTTGGAGCCGATCTTGAGCGTCGCACGCTGGCCGTCCGAGGCCCGGATGCGGGGGTTCTGCAGGATGCGGGTGTCGGAGTCGGTGAGCAGGGCGTTGAGCTCGGCACCGCCGATGGTGACGGCGAAGTTGCTGGCGTTCAGGTGGGCGAGGTTCTGGATGGTGAAGTTCGAGGTGGTGGTGGTGGTGGCGGCGGTGGTGCCGGAGGAGCTGGAGGCAGTCGAACTGGAGGCGTTTGCCTGCACGGCGACGCCGAAGGACTGAGGTAACTGGATGCCGAGGGTGCGGATGCGGTCGCGGTTGACCTCGAGTACGGCGACATCGACGACGACCTCAGGCTTGGCGCGGTCGAGGTCGTTCAGCAGCTTCTGCGCGAGGAGAAGCTGGTCCGGCGTGGCGCGCATCACGATGGCGTTCTGCGTGGCGACGAGGAAGATCTTTACGCTGGGGTCCAGCAGGTTGCGGATGGCGGTGAGGACCTCGGTGGCGTCGTTCGCCGTGCTGGTGTTGGTGAGGTAGAAGGTCTGGACCGCCATCTCGTCCAGGTCGGTGCGCTTTTGGCGGGTGTTGGCCGCGACGAAGATGGTGTTCGCGGTGACCGGTTTGTAGAAGGTGTTGGAGATGGTGCCGACGATGCGCAGGGCGTCAGAGAGGGTGACGTTGGTCAGGTCGACCGGGATGCGCTTCGAGGTGTAGTCGGGGTCGAAGAGGACGTTGAGTCCGGCGGCCTTGCCGATGGCCTGGTAGATCATCTTGGTGTCTTCGACCATGTGGAGGGTGATGGGGTCGTTCGAGACCGGCTTTAACTCGACGATTCCGGTTACGGCACCGATCTCGCGCTGGGTGTCGGTCTGCTTCGCAAGCTGGCCGGGCGAAGGAACAAAGGCCGCGGCCTTGGGGTTGCGGATGATGTCGATCTCCTGCTGCGCGGTCTGGTTGGAGGGGTCGATCTGAAGAGCACGGCTGAACTCAGTCAGCGCGGCGCCGGAGTCTCCGCCCTGGAGGTAAGTGCGGCCACGGTCGACGTGGGCGGCGGATGCCTTGAAGCGCATGTTCTCGTATCGGGTCTTGTAGCGGATGTCGCGGGGTGCCTTTTCGGAGGCCTTCTTGTAGGCCTCGTAGGCGGCGTCGTAGTCCTGGCGGAGCTCGGCCTTTTCGCCGCGCTTGTTCCAACCGGCGGCGGACTGCGCGTGGACGGGAGCGGTCAAGAATGCGATTGCCGCGACGAAGCATAGGGACAGCGCGAAGGGCGCGAGGCGGCGGAGGCGACCAAGCGCGGAGGAGACTTGGCGCGAGGGCCTCGGAAGTTGCGTGATAGACCGGCGGTCCATGGTGCGAATGGCATCCTTTGCAGTCGATTGCGGGTTGTTGTGCGCGCGCCGCGTACGGAGGCGGCTAAGAACGGACCGAGCGGGAACGGATCGACCAGGAACAGACCGACGGGAGAACGGCCGACGCCAAGCTGGAGCGCCGACAGGACCGGGTTTACCTCGGGTTCCCGACTCGGGTGAGTATAGCATTCCGACTCTGCCGATTCGTATCCTTGCGACTCGAAACGCTGGAGTTACATGCCCCATCTGGAACCTGGGCGAGGGCGAACCTCCTTCGTCTAACTTCATCGGCGCAACCGGACAATCCCGCCAATGGAGCAGCGTGCGGGGGGCGAGAAGAGATCGCTCCGCGACCGAAGGGCGCGGCACGCCGTCGACGGTTCGAACGGCGTGCAGCCTGTTAGACTGAGAGTTTGCCATGCCCCGCTCGCTCTCCAATCCGACCGTCGCCCACCAGCCCAAGCCGGTTGTGAAGGCGAAGGACCGCGACCCGGTGGCCGCCGGGTTGCGCGACGCCGCATTCAATCGCGCGGCCAGCCATAACTACTTTCTCACGGACAGGTTTGAGGCTGGATTGGCCCTGCGCGGCACCGAGGTGAAGAGCATCCGCGAAGGCAAGGCGAACCTGAAGGATGCCTACGGGTTGCTGAAAGATGGCGAGTGCTTCCTGCTGAACGCCCACATCGGTCCCTTCTCCCATGGCAACGCCATGAATCACGAGTCGCTCCGCACCCGCAAATTGCTGCTGCATAAACAAGAGGTGAGAAAGCTCGAAGGTATGACGAAGCAGAAGGGATTTACGCTTATCCCGGTGCGGCTTTATTTTCGCAATGGACGCGTCAAGTGCGAACTCGCGCTGGCCAAGGGCAAACAGGAGTGGGACAAGAGGGCGACCGAACGGAAGCGCGAGGCGGACTCCGAGGCAAAGGCGGCGATTGCGAGAAGCCAGCGGCGGTAGGAGACCCGGAGCACCAATGACCTGCGCTTACGAACAGATTACGTCGCCGTCAAGAATCGACGGAACGGTTGAAAGGCTCTACCCGCGGTTTCAGGTAGTGGCTTCTACAGGTTGGCGGCTGCTTTTGCGTTGTCCGAGTTGCGGGCAACTTTGGAAGATGGATGAGTACGACAAATACCAGACGCAGCTGGCGATGAAAGTCTCGAACGCCCCGGATTGGGATACCTATGACGCCATCGAGCGCAAAGCGTACCTGCTCGCGTCCCGTGGTGGCCTCGGCACAGACGTATGCGGGTGGATCGATTGTCCGAACACCTAGTTAAGGGGCAGCGCCTATTGCGTGGATCATCTCTACGCAACGGGCGCTCGTGCCTGAGGGTCTATGGTTCGAATTGCCTGGACCCTACTTGCGTTTCGGCTTGGCGGCGGGCTTCCCGGCCAGCTTTGCCGGTGACTTCCTGGCGACCACCTTTGCCGGGGCCTTCTTCGCAGCCGCCTTCGCCACCATCTTCTTCGCGGGGGTCTTCACCACCGCCTTCTTCGCGACGGGCTTTGGCGCTGGCTTCTTCGCAGGCACTGGTTTCTTCGCCGCAGCCGCCTTCTTCACGAAGGCAACGGACTTCGCCGGAGACGTCTTGACCGGGGCGGCCTTCGACGGGGCCCTTACGGCGGGCTTAGCGACTGCCTTGGCCGGTGCGGATGCCTTCTTCACCAGTGCGTGAGCCTTCTTCGCCACCGGCGCGGCCGGCGGAGCCACTTTGGCCGTCTCAACCTTCGCCGGAGGAGTCTTCACCGGAACGGTCTTGACCGGCGGGGGAACCGGCTCGTCGTCACCTTCGCTATCTCCATCGAGATCGGCAGATGGCATTGCCGCTGGTACGCCGCTCGCCTCTGCGGCATCGATCAGCTCCGCCGCGACCTCCAGAAGGTCCTCGCCACCTTCTTCGGGAGCGGTCTCGGCGGCCTTCTTCGCGCGGCCCTTGCCCTTGGCATCCTTCTTCGGGGCACGGGGACGGCGCAGATGCACGGTGGGCGGCGGTGCGGGGGGCGAGAATGGCTCAAGGAAGGCCTTCATCTCCTCCACCGTACCCAGCTTGCCGTCCATCAGCTCGAAGGCAACGGCTTCGACAACCGTTTCGTATACAGCAAGATCAGGGACAATCCTCATCTCTTGCATGAGCGAGTACGGGACCTTCTGCCGGGCCTGGGACCATTCGGTGAAGAAGCTCTTGAACTTGGCCTGGACGGCGGAGGATTTGGAGGAATGGGTGACCATCAGCACGGCCTCGGGCTTGGCCGAGTGCAGGAGCTTCCAAGTCTGCGACGGGAGCGCCGCGGCCTTTGAGGTGAGCTGCGCGGCGAGATCTCTGGCCTCGCCTTCGAGCGCCTCGATCTCACGCACGAAGCCGGGCCGGGGGAAGCTGGCCTTCAGGTCCGTGGTTTCCTTGGACGAAAGCTTCGCGGTGAGCAGGGGAAAGTTCGCGGCGGCGGTGTTGGGGTGGATGCCCTGCATCTGGAGCTGGGCCTGGCTCTCGCGCAGACGCTCCAGTTCGGCGACGTTGACCTTGGCGGCGGTCCAGGCGGGGGCGAGGATCTTCATCCAGCCCTCGGTTTCGAGGCGGGTCAGGACTCGCAGGGGGTCTTCCTCGTGGACGATCTCCTCGGCCTCGTAGCCGATCTGGAACTTCGATGCGGCCGAGATGTACCCTTCCTGCTTGCCGGTCTCGTAGCGGGCCGCGGTCTTTTCGTCCATGGTCCAGCCGAGGCGGGCCATGAGCCGGGCGGCGCGAACCATGCGGATGGGGTCTTCGATAAACCCGTAGTTGCTGACGAGCCGCAGCTCGCGGTTTTCGATGTCGGCGACGCCGTTGAGCGGGTCCATGAGCAGGCCGAAGGATCCCTCATTGAGCGAAAGCGCCATGGCGTTTGCGGTGAAGTCGCGGCGGCGGAGGTCGTCGAGGATGGTGGCCGGCTTGAGCAC
>Ga0116226_10004244_pt1 | contig 12666 bp, 9 predicted proteins | sample S1TSphfallax_FD_89692 | JGI IMG/M metagenome (GOLD analysis project Ga0116226, IMG submission 89692) | Host-associated microbial communities from peat moss isolated from Minnesota, USA - S1T2_Fa - Sphagnum fallax MG | ecosystem: Host-associated > Plants > Peat moss > Unclassified | place: USA... | reverse complement strand
CGCGAGCGTCATGGTGGTCAGTTCGATGCTGACCTTGTCCACCCAATCGAACTCCTCGCCGATGGGGATCGTGTCGAGGATGGAGATGGCGCGCTCGCGGATGATCGGTTCGAGATAGCCAAGATTGCCCGGGCTGACGATGGGGCTCACCGTCTTGCGCTGGGCGTCATGCTTGGGCGGGTCCATGGCGATGAACATGGGCAGCTTGAAATCGTCTTCAGGATCAAAGGCGGTAATCGCCGGTTCGGAGGAGAACACCTGATGGTTGGTGTCCACCGCCATGATGTCGTTGTATTTCATCACCGACCAATAGGGGCCGAACTCTTCGCTCTCGGCGTAATGGACGGGGTCTTCCTTCCGGAGCCGTTCGAAGTAGGGCCAGAAGGTATCGCTCTCGAAAAGCTCGGGGCTCGCCGGCTTGATGTCCTCAAGGGGAATCGAATAGGCGTGGTCTCGCGCCGCCCGCCGAATGTTCTGGCCCGCGTCATCCATCTGGCTGCCTCCTGCCCGCCTGACTTCAGTCGCGAAGCTCTAAGTGACGGCAGCGTCATGTTTGCGCCATTCCGGGGCGGCGGGCAAGAGCGTGACCCTGCGCCTATTCCGCCGGCGTCAGGACAATCACTCGCCCGGCCGCCGCCTCCACCGCCGCGCGGGAGAAGAGCATCGGCACATAGCCGCCCCGCGCCCAGATGGGGAATAAGTCGCCATAGTGAGCGCTGGCGGGATCACCGGATTCACCGGGCGTATTGACCATCATCGAATTGTCCCAGGCGCCCACGTCCATCACCAGGCGCACCGAGGCGCCGTGAGTGACCTCGAAGGTCTTCAGATCATAAGCGGCGGCCTTGGGGCTGGAGGGCCCACCGGGGACGGGTAGGGGGCCGAGCGTCATCTGGGCGGCGAGAGCTGGGTCGCCAAGTGTGGCGACGGCGGGGACGAATTTCGCCTGGTGAAGCCGCCCCCAAGTCCAGGTGGTCATATCTGGGCCCAGACGTTCCTTCAGTTCACTGAGCGCGCCCATGAGGCTGTGGCGCAGGATCCGATTTCGGGCGCTTTCAGCATCTGGGCCGAGCTCGGCGCCGGGGTGCTCCAGATGAAAGAGCACCGCGTCGATATTTCCATTACCGATCAGGGGCCACGCCGCCGGCGGCGCCACGGCATGGACGACAGCCTTGCCCAGATACTTGGTCGACCAAACTTCGTAGATCGCCGCCGCGACGCTGTCCGTCGTCTCATTATGGTCCCAGGCCCCCAGCAGCGCCAGCGCCCGCGAAACCTGCGGATCGTCCGATGTCAGGGGGGCGGCGAGCGCCGTGAGTCGCCGCGAAATGGCGCTGTGGCTGTCGGTCTGCAGGGCCATGGAGTCGGCGATGCTGACCTTGGCGTTGGCGCTGAGAACCTCATTGATACGGTCAATCCTGGAACGGTCGTTCCACTCGAAGGAGACGCGACGCTTTTCGTCCGGATAGTCTGGCGGCAGATTCATCTCATTGGCTGTGGCGAACCAGCCCTTGGCCGGGCTTTTCACGCTGGGGAGGTCCTTACCGGTCAGGAAGTCCTGCCACTCGTAACGCCCATCCCCCGGCACGGGCAACAGACCGTCCCAGTTCGGCCGCACGGGGGTCAGGCCCGAGCCGGCCCAGCCCACTGTACCGCTCTTATCGGCCCAGACCAGATTGAGGGGCGGGGCGCCCCAGTGATCATGAGCCGCGATGAAGTCCGACCAGGTCTTGGCGTGAGTGAACCAGCTCGCCTGCATGTAGCCCGAGGCGCCGGGCGCCTGCCAGACGGACCTCAAGGCGAAGGCCCGCCCACGTGCGGCGTCCTCATCGATCACCGGACCATGGCGCGTGAAGCGTAGCTCCACCTCGCGCGGCGCTTCACCCTTGACGGGAATGGTCTCGTGGATGACCCGCATGGGCTCCCAGCCGGCGCCATAGCGATATTCATCTGGGTTGGCGGGGTTCAGTTCATAGACATAGAGGTCCTCCTGATCGATTCCGAAGATCGTCAGGCCAAAGGCGGCGTCGTCGTTGTGGCCAAAGGAGACACCGGGCAAGGCGGGCTCCCCGGCCCCCATCAAGGACAATCCTGGCGCCTCAAGCTGCACAATATATCTTAGAGACGGAACGCCAAGCTGGCGGTGGGGGTCGTTAGCCAGGAGCGGGCGGCCCGTGGCGGTGCGGCTGGGAGCGATCACCCAATTGTTGGAGCCCTCATTGGCCTCATTCATCGCCATCTGGGCGGGGCTGAGGGCCGCCAATTTGCGTGCGTCCCGGGCGAAGGCCACGGGCTCAGTCCCCAGGATGTAGTCCTTGAGCACATCGTCAGGGACGACGCAGGGATCGAGGCCCTCCGGAATCTGGGCGGTGTGATCGGGCGTCAGGCGCTTGCGCAGGGTGTCGGCGGCGAGGCTCACGGTGCAGGCGACGCGCGCGCGGGCCACCTCCGAGGTGACATTGCCCACGAGGGCGTGGCTGCGGATGCGCACCACATCCTCTGGCGTCCAGTGATCGGGCGTCGACTGGGTGAGCTTGAACTCCACGGGCAAGGGCCGGGCGCCGCTTAAGACCTCGTCCACATAGGCGTTGATCCCGGCCACGAAGGCCTGCGTCTCCGCTTTGACGCCCGGCGCATAGGACGCCCATTCCGTAACCATATCGCCGCGATAGAGGAACAGCCGCGCGGCGCGATCCTGCGCCACATAGTCCGGGCCAAGGCTTGCGGAGAGCAGGCCAAGACCGCGTTTCCGCCATAGATCGATCTGCCAGAGCCGGTCGCGGGCGGCGTTGTAGCCCTGCAGGAAATAGGCGTCGCGAGGGCTGGCGGCAAAGATGTGGGGGACGCCCCATTTGTCGACGATCAGCTCGGCCGGCGCCTTCAGGCCCTTCACCGTCCAGTGGTCCGCGACAGGAGAAGCCGCCCGCGCCGCAGTGGCTGAGGCGAGAACCAGGATCGAAGCCAAAACCCGCGCCGACATGAAAGTCCCTCTTCGATGCCGCGGTCAGGAGCCCTGATATCGCCGCTTGACCGGGCCGCCGGCCATCGGAAGGGCGCTCTCGTCGATGATCTTGCCGCCCTTCATGACCAGGACGATGTTTTTGGTGTTGTCGATATCCGTCAGCGGATCAGCATTCAGGAGCACCAGGTCGGCGAGCTTACCCTCCTCCACCGAGCCCATGTCGTCGGCCTTGCCGAGGAACACCGCTCCGTTGTGGGTGGCGATCTTGATCACCTGGACGGGGGTCAGGCCGGCCTGGACAAGCAACTCCATCTCCCGGTGGCCCGCCGGGCCGCTGGACTGGTCGGTGCCCAGGGCCGCGACGCCGCCCGCGGCGACGACTTTGCGGATGTTCTCCTCGCAGATGGGCGTCATGATCTTCATCCACTGGGTCCAAACCCGGGCCTCGTAGGCCGCTCTGGTCTTTGTGCGTAGCTCCTCGCGCTCGGCCGGACTGAAGGAGGCGACATAGTCGGGCTCGTCGAGGAATTCGGGATGCTCGGCAAGGCGGTCATAGTTTTCACCGATGGTCAGGGTGGTGGCGAAGGGGATCTTTTTAGCCGCCATCAGGCGCACGAAATTGTCGCTCACCGGTCCCTGGATGATCGGGTGAGCCAGGGTGTCGGTCCCGGCATAGATTGCCTCCTCGGCCCGCCGCTCGTTGGAGATGTGCACCGTCGTGCGGATGCCGTGCTCGTTATAGTACTGGATGATCTGGTGGAGCAGCGCCTGCGGCATCAGGGTGATCATGGGCCGCGTGCCCCACCCTTCCTCGTCATAAGTCAGTTTGAGGATGTCGGGTTTTTGCTCGGCGATATGCTTGTCGAGAAGCGCCTTGTCCTTTTCGAAATCCGAGATTCTGATGGCGACGGCGTCGCCATGGCTGCCGGGATAGGTGATCAGGTTGCCGGTGGCGAAAATTCGCGGCGACTGGATCTCGCCCGCCCGCTCGCGGGTCCGCTCATATATGCTGTTTTCGGGAACGTTGCCGACGTCCACCACGGTGGTGAAGCCGTCATAGATATAGCTGGCCAGGGCAGCCTCGGCCTGGGCGTGGTCGACCTTAGGCGGACCGTCGCGCGCCGAGTCCCAGCGATATCCGACCAGATGTATATGGACGTCCATCAGCCCGGGGATGAGATACTTGCCACGGCCATCGATGACCTTGCCGGTCGGCGCTCCCGCCAGGGCGCTGGGGACAATTCTGGCGATCCGTTCGCCATCCACCACAACGGTCATGTCAGGCTTGGCGCCTGCGCCGGTGCCGTCAATTACCGTCACGTGCGCGATGGTGTAGGCGGCCCGGGCGGGGCAAGCGGCGAGTGCGAACAGCGCCGCGGCGCTCAGCAAGGCCCTGATAATCATGCGACGATTGATTTCCTCAGTCGACCCCAATCCCCTATGGAACGGGCGAAACCCGCCCTCAAGGAGATTCGACCGCTATGGCGACCCCCGCCTATTGGCTGATGAAATCCGAGCCGGCGAAATATGGCTTCGAGGATCTGGTTCGTGACGGAAAGACGGTTTGGGACGGCGTGCGCAACGCCCAGGCGGCGATCTCCCTCCGGACCATGAAGCTCGGCGATCAGGTCTTGTTCTATCACTCGGTGACAGGGCTCTGTGTGGCCGGGGTGGCCGAGATTGTCCGAGAAGCCTTCATTGACCCCACTGATACGACCGCGCGGTTCGTCGCTGTGGAGATCGCCCCGGTATGCGCTTTCCCGACGCCGGTGACCCTGGCTCAGATGCGCGCGGAGCCCGGCCTGGCTGGCATGACCCTGTTTCGCCAGTTCCGCCTCTCGGTCACGCCCATCACGCCAGAGGAATGGGCCATCATCACTCGCCTCGGCGGCGTTTAGGAGGCGGGTTCAGGCGCCCGCGTGGGGGTCTCGCCCGCCTCCCCTGTCATCTCGTGGTGGCCGAATAGGCCGCGCAGCCGGTCCAGATAGATATAGATCACCGGCGTGGTGAAGAGTGTCAGGGCCTGGGACACCAGCAGGCCGCCTACGATGGCGTAGCCCAAAGGCTGTCTGAATTCCGACCCCGTTCCCGTAAAGAGGATCATGGGCACGCCTCCCAGCATGGCCGCGGCGGTGGTCATGAGGATGGGTCGGAATCGCTGATGAGAGGCCTCCCGCGAGGCGTCGATGGCGCTCATGCCGTGTTCGCGTTCCAGCCGAAGGGCCACATCGACGATCATGATCCCGTTTTTCTTCACGATTCCGATCAGAAGGATGATGGCGATGATGCCGATGACATTGAGGTCCTGACCGGCCAAGCGAAGGGCGAGGATGGCTCCGACGCCGGCCGAGGGCAGGGTCGAGAGAATGGTCAGGGGGTGGATGAAGCTCTCATAGAGGATGCCGAGGATCACATAGACGGCGATCAGAGCCGCGCCGATCAGGAGGGGTTCGGTGGATAGGGACTGTTGAAAGGCCTGGGCCGTGCCCTGGAAATTGCCGGTGAGAGTGGGCGGCGCGCCCAGCTCGTCCCGAGCCTTCTGGACCAGCTGTGTGGCCTGGCCCAGCGCCACGCCCGGGCCGAGATTGAAGGAGATCGTCGCGGCGGGAAACTGGCCCTGGTGGCTCACGGTCAGGCTGCTGGTCCCTGTCGCGTTCACCTTCACGAACAGGGACAGGGGTACGGTCTTTCCCGTGACGGGCGAGAGAAGATAGACCGAATTGAACAGGTTTGGATCGGCCTGCAGCTTCGGGGGCGCCTCCAGCACGACATGATAGGCGTTCAGCTGGGTATAATACTGGGCCACCTCTCTTTGGCCGATCAGGTTGTAAACGGCGTTGTCGATATCCGCCGGCATGATCCCAAAGCGCGCCGCCGCGTCGCGATCAATGGTGAGGTTGACCGACCCGGCCTTTGACTGCTGGTCGGAATTGACATCCTTGAGTTGCGGTAGCGCCTGAAGAGCGCTGAGAAGCCTGGGAGCCCAAACGTTCAGTTCCGCCAGATCGGAGTCGGAGAGGGTGTATTGATATTGCGCCTGACCCGCCCGGCCGCCGACATTGATGTCCTGGTTGGCCTGAAGGAAGGTCTGCACCCCCACGAGACGGTTCAGTTTTGGCCTCAGCCGGGCGATGACGGCGTTCGCATTGTCCTTTCGCCCGGCATCCTGCGGTTTGAGGGTGATGGTGATGTTAGACTGGTTCGCGCCCTGATTACCGGCGAAGAACCCCATCGCCTGCACGTCGGGATCGGCGCGGAGGACGTCCGCCACCTGTTGGATCTTCGCGCTCAGCTTCTGGAACGAGGAGTCCTGCGAGGTGAGCACCACGCCGCTCAGGAATCCCGTGTCCTGCTGCGGGAAGAACCCAGTGGGGGTCGTGGCATAGAGCAAGACGGCAAAAACGGCCGTGCCGATAAAGACCGCGAGAGTCAGACGCATGTGGCGCAAAACCACGTCCAGGCCGCGCGCATAGGCGTTTTCGATGGCGATGAAGCCCCGCTCTAGGGCCTTGGTGAAGCGGTTGCTGGGCGGCCCGGGCTTGCGCAGAAAGAGACTGCACATCATCGGCGTGACGGTCAGAGACAGGAAGATCGACAGCACCACGGCGGCGCTGAGAGTGAAGGCGAACTCGCTCATCAAGCGCCCGACCACCCCACCCATGAACATCAGGGGGGTAAAGACGGCCACCAGCGAAATCGAGATGGAGAGGATGGTGAAGCTGATCTCTCCGGACCCTTCCAGAGCCGCCTCGAAGGGCGCCATCCCATGTTCGATCTTCTGCCAAATTACCTCTTCCATGACGATGGCGTCGTCCACCACGAAGCCCACGGCGATGGAGAGGGCCATCAATGACAGATTATCGAGACTGAAGTGAAGCGGCAGCATGACGCCGGCTGTCGCCAATAGCGCCAGGGGGATGATCACGCTGGGAATGATGGTGGCGCGGATGTTGCGCAGGAACAGGAAGATCACGACCACCACGAGGGCGATGGTGATGAGAAGCGTGGTTTCCACGTCCTTCACGGCGGCGCGGATCGTTTGGGTGCGATCCGAAATAACCTGGACGTCGATTGCGGGCGGAATATTCGCCCTGAGGCTCGGCAGGGTTTTTTTGATCGCATCGACCGTGTCGATAACGTTCGCGCCCGGCTCCTTGTAGATGATCAGAAGGATGGCCTGGCCGCCCGTGAGCGTCTTGTCGGTGTTGGCCTTGCCCGGGTACATCCAGGCGCCGATCTCATTATTTTCCACATCGGCGACCGCCGAGCCCACGTCCTTGACGCGAATGGCGCCCCCCGTCTTGCCGTTGTAACCGATGACGAGATTCTTCCAGACGCTGGGATCGAAGATCTGGTCATTGGCGTAGACGGCCAAGTTTTGGCCCGGGCCGTTGATCGCGCCCTTGGGGGCGTTGATCGTCTGGTTCGTGATGGCGGTGCGGATATTGTCCAGTTGCAGACCAAGCGCGCCCGTCTTGTTGGGATCGATACGAATGCGGATGGCCGGCTTCTGCTGCCCCCCGATATTGACCTGTCCGACGCCCGGGACCGTCGAAAGGTGCTGGGAGAGGATGTTGTCGGCATAGTCATTGACGGTCTGGATCGGCAGGCTGTCAGACCGCATGGCGATAATCATGATCGGCGCGTCGGCCGGGTTGACCTTTCGGATGAAGGGAGGCGCCGGCAGGTTGGTGGGGAGCTGACCGCCCGCCGCATTGATGGCCGCCTGCACATCCTGCGAGGCGGCGTCGATGTTGCGGTTCAGCTGAAATTGGAGGGTGATGCTAGTGGAGCCGAGGGAACTCACCGAGGTCATCTGGCTCAGGCCCTGGACCGTGGCGAACTGGCGCTCCAGGGGCGTCGCCACGTTCGAGGCCATGGTTTCGGGGCTGGCGCCGGGAAGCGAGACGCTGATCTGCAGGGTCGGAAAATCTACCTGCGGCAAAGCCGCCACCGGCAGATTGAAATAGGCGATAACCCCCACCAGCAAGAAACCGATGGCGATAAGCGTGGTCGCGACGGGCCGACGGATAAAGGGGGAGGAGAGGTTGGCGGTCATCTAAAGGTTTCGCGCCATCAGGACTTTGCTGGAGCAGGCGCGCCGGAACTGGGCGAAGCCTTCCCCGGTGTTATAACCCGCACCAGCGAGCCGTTCCGGAGCGTCATTTGGCCGTCGGTCACCACGCTGTCGCCCGGGCTAACACCCGTCTTAATCACCGCCAAAGCGCCCTGGGTCGAGGTCACCTGCACCGGGCGCATCTGGGCTTTCCCGCCTGAGACCAGATAGACATAGTCGCCCTTGGGGCCATGATTGATCGCCGCCGCCGGAACCGTGGTCGCCTTTTCCAGGGTCTGAAGCGTGAGGGTGACATTGACATATTGGCCGGGCCAAAGGCGCTCGCCGGGATTTTCGAAACGCGCCTTGAGCTGGACGGTGCCCGTGCTGGGATCCACCTTATTATCGGCAATGCTGAGTTGTCCGGCGCCGAGGGACTGGCCCGTCTCCTGGGCGAAGGCCTTAACGCTCAGGGGTTTGCGGAAGCCTTGGGAAACCTCGGCCAAGTGGGCAAAGTCCCCTTGCGGAACGGCGAAGGTCACGGCGATCGGCGTGATCTGATTGATGACCACAATGCCGGTGGACCCGCTTGTGCCGCCCGTAACACTGCCGCTGGACCCCGCGGCGGAACTTGCGCCGCCGGCTGTAGACCCTGAGGTCGTGCTGGCCGTGGCGCCGGACCCATTCGTGCTGGTCGCCGCCGCTCCCGATCCCACCAGATTGCCGGGATCCACAAGCCGGACCCCCGCGCGCCCGCTGATCGGCGAGGTGATGCGGCAGCGGTCGAGATTGACCTGGGCCGCGGCCACGGCCCCCTTGTCCAGGAGCACCACGCCCTCGTCGGCCTTCACGGTCGCCTGCTCATCCTCGTAGGTCTGCTTGGCGATGGAGTCCTGCGCGGCCAGGGTCTTGTAGCGGGCGAGATCCGCTTTGGCCCCCTCAAGGGTGGCTTCATCCCTGGCCAATGAGCCCTTGGCCTGGATCAGGGCGGCGCGATAGGGCGCGGGGTCGATCTGGGCCAGCACTTGACCGGCCTTCACGCTCGCGCCTTCGGTAAAGCTTACTTTCTCCAGTATTCCTGACACCTGGGCGACGATGGTGTCGCTCTTCCATGCCTGCGCCGCGCCCAGGGCTGACAGGGAAACGGGAACATCCTGGGTGGTGACGTTCGCCACATTCACCGAGACCATGGGCGGCGCGGGCTTGGCGGGCTTGGGCTTAAGGAGAATGGCGACGGCCAAAAGAATAATGGCCAGCACGCCGAGGCCAATGAAGATCCAAGTCGAACGCCGTCTTTCAGCCATCAGCCATTCGCCTCTTGATCGTCAGGCCGCGGCAGGGGCGGCGCATTTTAGAGGGTCGAGCGCGGGTCTGCGCCATCGCGCCGCGTTCGCCTGTTCCTTGCCGGAAGAAGGGGTCGGAGGAATTTCCCAGTTGAAATGATCATCGTTTATTTGGCGCGCTCGCCGCAAGGTCAGGTTTGACGAATAGCGATGGGGTGAAAAATCGCTTGGCGCGAAGGCCGTGCTCCGCGATGGAAGTCCGGCATCGCCATGCCTTGAGGATCAGGACCGACAAGCCGCCGTGTCCCACAACAGCTTCGGCCATCTCTTCCGCGTCACCACCTGGGGTGAAAGCCATGGTCCCGCCATCGGTTGCGTGGTGGACGGCTGCCCGCCCGGCATCCCCCTGACGGAGGCCGACATTCAGGCCTGGCTCGATCTGCGCCGGCCGGGCCAAGGGAAGTTTGTCACCCAGCGCCAGGAGCCCGACGCGGTGCGGATATTGTCCGGGACGTTTGAGGATGAGCGCGTGAGGGCTCGTTTTGGCGGCCCCGTGACCACGGGCACGCCCATTTCCCTGATCATCGACAATGTCGACCAGCGCTCGCGCGACTATGCCGATATCGCAGAGGCATTTCGCCCCGGCCACGCGGACTTTGCCTATTTCGCCAAATACGGCGTCCGCGACTATCGCGGCGGCGGGCGTCAGTCCGCCCGGGAGACCGCCTGCCGGGTGGCCGCCGGCGCCATCGCTCGCAAGATTATTCCAAGCGTCACTTTGCGCGCGGCCCTGGTCCAGATCGGGTCGCACGCCATTGATCGCGCCCGCTGGGACTGGGATCAGACACGCCGCAACCCCTTCTGGTGCCCTGACGCCGCCATGGTCGCCGTTTGGGAGACGCACCTTGAGGCGGTGCGTAAGGCCGGCTCATCGACGGGCGCCATAATCGAAGTTGAGGCCACGGGCGTGCCCGCCGGCTGGGGCGCGCCGATCTATGGCAAGCTCGACGCCGAGCTCGCCGCCGCCCTGATGTCCATCAACGCCGCAAAGGGTGTGGAGATCGGGGCCGGCTTCGCCGCCGCCGCCCTTTCAGGCGAGGACAACGCCGATGAGATGCGCGTCGGCAATGACGGGCCCGTCTTCCTATCTAACCAAGCGGGCGGCGTTCTGGGGGGCATCTCGACCGGCCAGAGCGTGGTGGCGCGCGTCGCCTTCAAGCCCACCTCCTCCATCCTTAGCGCCCGCCGCTCCATCAACGAATCCGGTGCCGAGATCGAGGTGCGCACCCGGGGCCGCCACGACCCCTGTGTCGGCATCCGCGCCGCGCCGGTGGTGGAGGCCATGACAGCCTGCGTCCTGGCCGACGCGTTTCTTCGCCATCGCGGCCAGATGGGCGCCTAGACTATGTGCGTCGATGATCCCTTAGCGCCGTTCAGGCCCCGTTAATTTGGCATGGCGCTCACTGCGCGAACGTATCCCCGCCAGTCCCCCGGGATTCCGCCTTGCGGCGGCGTTTCGGATGGACCAAAAGGCGGGCGCTATGATGCAACCTGACTGTTCCTTTCCAAGGAGTTGTTGAGAATGTCGTCTACGTCCAAGCCCACCACCCGTCGTGGCGTCCTGATTGGCGCGGCGGTTCTGACTGGCCTGCCGATTCTGGCCGCGTCGGAAGCGGCCCACGCCGCGGGCACCCTGCCCAAGGCCAACGCCCATTATCAGGATCATCCGAACGGCAACAAACACTGCAGCATGTGCAACTACTATATCCCGGGCAGCCCCACCGCGGGTCAGTGCAAGGTTGTCGCCGGCCCGATCAATCCCAATGCCTGGTGCACCCTCTTCGCGCCAAAGGCCGGCTAAAGCGTCGCTTACGTCGCGCCCTTCCTCTTAGGAATAGAGGGGAGGGGCGCCGACGTCCCCATGCCCTGATCGTGTTGCGGCGCGGGTAAGGCGGACTATCTAACGTCTCCCTGCGGCGTTCTTGGAGACCTTAAGCGATGATCGATCATCGGCCCGCCGGCAAACTCGGTCGTTTTCAGAACGACTGGCTGAACGCCCGCTATCATTTCTCCTTCGCCGATTGGTACGATCCGTCGCGCATGGGCTGGGGCGACCTGCGCGTCTGGAACGATGACGAGATCGCGCCCAAAATGGGCTTTGGCGCTCACGGCCACGCCGACATGGAAATCATCACCTATGTCCGCAAAGGCGCGATCAGCCATCGCGATAGCCTGGGCAACAGCGGTCGCACCGCCGCGGGCGATGTCCAGGTGATGAGCGCGGGATCGGGCATCCGCCACGCCGAGATCAACGCCGAGGATGAGACGACGACCCTCTTCCAGATCTGGATCCAGCCCACCAGCCGGGGCGGCGCCCCGTCCTGGGGCGCGCGGGAGTTTCCCAAGGGCGCGAGAGCCGGCGCCTTCGTGCCCCTGGCCAGCGGGCGCGCCGAAGACACCGACGCCCTGCCTATCCGGGCCGACGCGCGGGTGCTCGGCGCGAGCCTCAAGGCCGGCGACACCGCGCGCTATGAGTTGGCGCCCGGGCGTCACGCCTATCTCGCCACGGCTGCCGGGTCCGTGGAGATCAATGGCCTCACTCTGGAGGCTCGGGACGGGGCGGCGATCAAGGACGAGGCCGTGCTTGAAGTCCGCGCCCTGGCCGACGCCGAGGTCGTGCTGGTCGATACGCGGTAGGCGCTCTCTCAGGTCAGATCGAGCGCGCAGCGTTCGCCAACCGTCGGTCGCGAGACCACCACCCGCGAGAGCCTGGGAAATGTTGTCTTCAGTCTAGCGGCGAAGAATTGGCACAGGGCCTCAAGCGTCGGGCTCGCCAGCCCGTCGTGATCATTGAGCAGGGAGTGATCCAGCTCGGCGCAGGCGGCCTTGAGGGCGCCGTCCAAATCGCCCAAATCGGCCACCCAGCCCACGGGTCCGAGGGCCGGGCCGCGCAAGGTGGCCTCCACGCGGAAAGAGTGACCGTGGAGGCGCGTATAGGGCCCGTCGGCGGGGCCGCCGGGCAGGCGATGGGCCGCGTCGAAGCCGGCAGCCTTGGTGATCTCGAATATTGCCGCGGTCATGCTTTGTAATATGGCGGGCGCCGCCAGTCCGCGCCCTAGACCAGCGTCCCGTGGCAGTGCTTGAACTTCTTTCCGGACCCGCAAGGGCAAGGGGCGTTGCGGGCCGTGCGCGCCGAGCCTTCGGGCAGGGCCGAAAAGGGTAGGGCCGCGCGTTGAGCCGCCGTGCCGTCGCTTAAGGTAGCGCCGACCATTTCCAAGGCCCGCTCATTCTCACCCGTCTGGGGGTCCATGTGGATCTCAAACATGGAGGGCGGGTTCAGAGCCGGCTCGGGCGGCGCGAACTGG
>Ga0116226_10004243_pt1 | contig 12668 bp, 10 predicted proteins | sample S1TSphfallax_FD_89692 | JGI IMG/M metagenome (GOLD analysis project Ga0116226, IMG submission 89692) | Host-associated microbial communities from peat moss isolated from Minnesota, USA - S1T2_Fa - Sphagnum fallax MG | ecosystem: Host-associated > Plants > Peat moss > Unclassified | place: USA... | reverse complement strand
GTATTGAAGGGTAGCGCCAGCAAACTGCGCAGCAGCTCGAAATAGCTATGATCGGCGCTCGGCTGGCGCTTCGGCAAGGTGAACCGCATGACCAGCGCCAGCCCGGCCATGACCGCGGCCGAGATGAAGAAAACCATGCGCCAGCCAAAGCTGTTGGCAATCAGGCTGGCGATCGGCCGGGCCAGCAGAATACCCAGGAGAAGACCGCTCATGACATTGCCGACGATCCGCCCCCGCTGGTTGTCCGGGGCCAGGTGGGCCGCCAGCGGAATCAACATCTGCACGGCCACCGAGGTCAGGCCGATCAGGGCACTCGCGGCCAGGAACTGCGCGCCGCTATGGGCCAGGCCCGCGATCAGCAAAGCGGGTATCGAGGTGGTGACCGTGAGCGTAAGCAATCGGCGGTTTTCAATGACGTCGCCGAGCGGCACCAGCGCCAGCAGCCCGGCGGCGTAACCCAATTGGGTAAGGGTGACGATCAGGCTGGCGGCGGCGTTATGCAGGCCGATCGAGGGCGCGATCAATCCGACCAGCGGCTGTGAGTAATAAATATTCGCGACGATAATGCCGCTGGACGCTGCCAGAAAAAACACCATTGCGGCAGCAGGTGCTGCAACTTTAGACACTTCGGAGATAGGCAGGGGTGTCCGCGTCAAATCGCCGGCCTCTGGCGGTGCTCTCATGCCGGCGGGCGCCGGGATTTGGCAGTGTTATTGGCCGGAATCCCGCGCCGCAAGCTTGCCGATTTCAGACCAGTCCAGCGTTTCGCCGCCTTGCGCGATCAAGCTGAGGAAACGGTCCCGCAGCAGGCTGGCAATCGGCATCGGCACGCTCAGGGTCTCGGCGGCGGCAAGGGTGAGCCGGACATCCTTCTGGCCCAGCGGTGCGGCAAAACCGGCTGGCTCGAACACGCCGCCGGCGATCAGCCCGCCATAGGTTTTGTAAACCGGGGCGTTGAACAGCGTGGAAGTGAGCATGTCGAGATAGGCATGCGGGTCGATACCGGCCTTGCCGACCAGCGCCAATGCCTCGCCAAGCGATTCGATAACGGAGGCAATCAGAAAATTGCCGCTGAGTTTTATGATATTCGCGGCCGGCGGATGGTCGCTCAGGATAAAAATCCTCTGGCCGATCGCATCGAACAGCTGCGTGCACTCGGCGAGCGTTTGCCCCTCGCCGGCGGCAACCACGAAAAGCTTGGCGGCTGCGGCAGCTTCCGGCCGCCCAAAAACCGGTGCCGATACGAAGCGCTGGCCGGCCCGTTCATGCGCTTCGAGCAGCTTTTCCGAGAGCGCCACGCTGATCGTGCTGGATGAGATGTGAATCGCGTTTCTGGGCAGCGTTGCAAGCAGGCCGGCATCGCCAAATACCATCGCCTCAACGGCCTTGTCATCGGCGACCATGGTGATGACGGCCTGGCCCCGGGCGGCCTCGGCGACCGTTTCAGCGGCCTTCGCCCCCAGCTCGGCCAGTGGCCGGGTTTTATCAAAGCTGCGATTATAGACGGTGACGTCATGCCCGGCCTTGATGAGATTTGCCGCCATGCCGGCGCCCATCTGACCGAGACCCAAAAATCCAACCTTCATTACGATCCTCCGAAAAGCGGTCACTCTAACAATACCGCCGCAAAAACCCCTGCCTTACTTGCGCACGGCCCGTGGCTTCGCCAACGCCCAGCACCCGTATTCACAAAAGTTTTTGCGCCGCTTGCTTGCCTCAGCTGCTCGGCCATACCGGAATCTGCTGCAGACCGCCCCGTTTCCACGCAAAAATACCCCTAACCCCCGAACTTGACCAAATCTTCTTCCTCTCATACTGTTTTTTAGACATATGTGACAAAGAGTGGCCTATTAGAGGTAGCCAATTTGCAGATAACGAATGTCGGGCATGGACGATTCTTTTAAACCGGAATGAGGCATAACCTTGGCATACCGATACCAAGCCAGAAATGGCAGAAGGCGAAGGCAGGCCCCTCCGCATCATGCGCCGTTCATGCGTTGCGCTCCCTCAATCCGTCAGTAAGCTTGCTTGTCGATGCATCTTGAACGTCGGGTTCTGGTAACGGGCGGGGCCGGGTTTCTCGGCTCCCATCTTTGCGAAAAATTGCTTGAAACCGGGAGCCAGGTTCTTTGCGTCGATAATTTCTTTACCGGAGCGCGCCGAAATATTGAGCATTTGCTCGGCCACAAGCATTTTGAGCTGCTGCGGCATGACGTCTCTCACTCGCTATTCGTCGAGGTGGACGAGATTTACAACCTGGCATGTCCGGCATCGCCGATCCATTACCAGCGCGACCCCGTGCAAACCACCAAGACCAGCGTTCTGGGCGCCTATAACATGCTGGGCCTGGCAAAACGACTGCATTGCAAAATTCTACAGGCCTCGACCAGCGAGGTTTACGGCGATCCTGCCGAACATCCGCAGACTGAGGCCTATTGGGGCAACGTAAACCCCATCGGGTCGCGTTCCTGCTACGATGAGGGCAAGCGCTGCGCCGAAACCCTGTTTTTTGATTACCGGCGCCAGCATGGCGTTAAAATTAAAGTGGCCCGCATTTTCAATACCTATGGGCCTCGCATGCATCCCAATGATGGCCGCGTGATCTCGAATTTTATCATGCAGGCGCTCCTTGGAAAGGACATTACGGTGCATGGAAGGGGCAACCAAACCCGCTCGTTTTGCTATGTCGACGACCTAATCGACGCCTTTATACTGATGATGAACACCGCAGAGGAGGTCACTGGGCCGATAAATATCGGCAACCCCTCAGAATTTACGATCCTTGAGCTGGCAAAGAAGATAATCGCCTTGACCGGCTCCAGTTCGAAGATCGTGCGGCTGCCTTTGCCGGAGGATGACCCCAAACAACGCAGGCCGGATATTCAACGGGCCCGCGACACACTGGGATGGGAACCGGCCATCGGGTTGGAAGAAGGCCTGAAACGGACCATCCAATATTTTGAAACGATGCTTTCCCAACAAAATATTAAGATTTCGCAGCATTAATAATGAGTTAGATTCATGGCTGGCAACGCGAATTGCAAGAAGCACTCTTGGATCATTCGGCACGATTCCTATTTGATGGTTTGGGGGCCAATAAAATTTTTGACTTCAGCGCCCGAATTCTGCAACAGTTTGAGCAGTTGGACGAATGATTAGCGTATGGTCATGTTTTTGCGCGCATAGACAGTGACAAATACCCCGCTCGTTTCTGTTGTTATCCCGGCGTTTAACGCGTCGGACACGCTTGAGCAGACCTTGCTTTCCGTATCCGCACAGACTTATCGCAATCTGGAGATTATCGTCGTCGATGACGGGTCGGCCGATCACACTGCCCTGATCGCGCGCAATTACGGCAAGCTCGATCCCCGGGTCCGGCTGGTGCAGAAATCGAATGGCGGGGTGGCCTCCGCGCGGAATGCCGGCACGCAGGCGGCCAGCGCGGAATTCGTGGCATTTATCGATGCCGATGATCTGTGGCACCCGACCAAGATCACAAAGCAAATGGCGCTGCTGACTAACAGCGGCAACGATATGGCGCTGGTCTACGCGCCGTTTCGCCGGATTGACATGTCGGGGATGGTGCTGGGATCGTCAAGAAACCATCGGGTCGATGGCTGGGTCGTCAATCGCCATTTCTTTGTAAATATTATCGGCAATGGCAGCTCGATCCTGGTCAGGAAACATGTCCTCGAACAGATCGGCGGATACTCAACGCGCTTGCGCGAGGCCAATGCGCAAGGCTGTGAGGATCTTTTGCTGCAACTGCGGATTGCACTGCATTATCAGTTCGGGACCGTTCCAGAATATCTCGTCGGCTACCGGCAGTCGCCCGGCAATATGTCCTCGGACCCGGAACGAATGTTTCGTTCCAGCCTGCTTGCTTTGACCATGGTGCTTGCCGAATGCCCGGGTTTTGCCGAACTGGAACAACGTGGACTTATCGCCCGGAATGTCTGGGAGTATTTGAAGATCATTACGCTTCGCGGGCAGTTTATGAAGGGCATGGCTTTTATCCGGCCGCTTTCAAACGGTCGGAAGTCGCAGATTGCAAAAGCGGCCTGGACGGACGCTTTGAACAAAATAGCCTCATTGCAAAAGCATATCGGTAACCTGCCAGCCACAGCGTTCCGGCGGCGACCCGAGATCAAGCTGCGCCATTTCTACGAATATGATCCGACGGATATGAACCCTAGCGATCACATGCCCCTGGGCAATGCCGCCGATCGGCTGGACAGGGTCTACCAGACACTCGCCGAACTGACGCCGCTCGACGCGACGTACCGGCCGGAGAAATATTTCGGCAAAAATTCGATGGCTTCCTTCAAATAAAGCTTCGATAAAACTCGCGATCGTTGGCTAAAACGCTGCAGCGCGAAGACAGATGAACCGCGCGGGTCATCTTAATGTCGGAATCGCCCGCCTGGAGTATTTTAGAGCCGGATGATCCAGCTCTACGCGGCGGCAGTCGAAAACCGCCGCAGCGCCAAGACCGCGTTCAGTCCGCCGAATGCAAAAGAATTGGAAAGTGCCGCGGTGATGGCGATTTCGCGTGCGGTATTCGGAACAACGTCGAGCTCGATCGCGGGATCGACCTCGCTATGGTTGGCGGTCGGCGGCACCAGGCCATGCTTCAGGGCCAGCGCCGTCACCATCGCCTCAATCGCGCCGGCCGCACCCAGCGTATGCCCCACCACGCCTTTGATCGAAGAAACCAACGGCTTTTCGCAGCTGTCGAACACCGATTTGATGGCGGTGCTTTCCACCAGATCGTTCATCAAGGTGCCGGTTCCGTGAGCATTCACATAACCGACATCCGCAGGGCTTAAGCGCCCGTCCGAAAGGGCGCGCTGCATCGCGCGGCAAACACTTTGCGCGTCGGGAGATGTGAGGTCTCCAGCATCGGCATTTGCCCCGAAGCCGACGATCTCGGCATAGATCCTGGCGCCGCGGGCCCTGGCGTGCTCCAATTCTTCGAGGACCAGCATGGCACTTCCCTCACCCAGCACCAATCCGCTGCGATCCTTGGAAAACGGGCGGCAAGTATCGAGCGCGAGGACCCGTAGCGCTTCCCATCCTCTCAGCGTGCCAACGGTGACACAGGCCTCGGCGCCGCCGGTCATCGCAAAATCGGTATCTCCGGATCGGATCGCACGAAATGCGAGACCGATGGCATGGGTGCCGGAGGCGCAGGCGCTCGCCACCACGAAGGTCATGCCTTTAAGACCTAGATCCATCGAAACCTGGCTGGCGGGCGCGCTCGGCATCAGGCGAGGAATGGTGAACGGATGGCAGCGGGGGTTCTGGTCGAAATACAGCCGGTGAAAACTGTCATCCAGGGTCACCATGCCGCCGACACCGACGCCGACAATGACTTGCGCCAATTCGGCCAGCTCTTCGGTCATCACCAGGCCGGAATCTGCCCAAGCCTCGCGTGCCGCAACCACCGTGAATTGCGACACACGGTCCATCATATTCGCCTGCTTGGCGTTGATATGCTCCGTGACTTCGAACTGCTTTACCTGTGCTGCGATTTGGGTGGCCAGCGGCCACGGCCGCAGATTTTCGATCTGCCCGATCGCGGTACGGCCCGCGGCCACATTAGCCCAGGTGTCACCTGCCGTACCACCGGCCGGCGTCACCGCGCCAATACCGGTGATAACGACCCGCCTCACGCTGAGGGTTCATCCGGCGTTTGACCAGCTGGCTTGTTGCCGGCTTTCGGGACAGCACCGGCCTGTATCGTTTCGACGAGCCTGACGATATCCCCGACCGTCTTCATCTGGCTGGTATCGGTTTCGTTCGCATTGAACGGGATGTTGATGTTGAACGCGTCTTCCAGATTGAAGATCATCTCCACGACATCCAGCGATTCAAAGCCGGCTTCCTGCAGATCGGTGGTCTCTTCCAACGTCGACGGGTCGATGTCCAATTGCTTCGCGATGATGACCTTCACTTGCTCCTGAACCGACATTGCCGGGCTCTCCTATCCTGTGCTGACGCTGTTCCACCCTATCACCAATATGCGGCTTTGGGATGCACGGCGTCCACAACCTTTTGCGCGCACCCTATGGCCGGCGCCCTGCGGCGCCGACGCATGCCGGTCCGATAGCGAGGGACTTGGCGCTTTGCCCTGTATTGTTAATCTTTCTCCGGCAACTGCGCGCGTCCGATTGCAAGATAACGAAATCCGGACTCACGCATGGCGATCGGATCGAACACATTTCTAAGGTCCACGACAACCTTGCCGCGCATCAGCTCACCTAGGCGCTGAGGCGCCAAGGCGCGGAATTCATTCCATTCGGTCACCAAAACCAGGGCATCCGCGCCGGTCAGTGCGGTTGCGACGTCCGGCGCGAATGTCATCGCCGAGGGCAGCACGGCCTTCGCGACGCCCATCGCCACCGGGTCGAACCCAACCACAGTGGCGCCGGCATCCAACAAGCCGCCGATCAACGGCAATGAGGGCGCTTCCCGCATGTCATCGGTTTCCGGTTTGAAGGCAAGACCCAGCACCGCGATGCGCTTGCCGGTGACCGATCCGCCGCAAGCCGCCACCACGCGCTCGACCATTGCGATCTTGCGCTGATCATTGACCGACACCACCGATTGGATAAGACGGCTGGGCGCGCCGGCTTCTTCCGCAATCCGCATCAGCGCCAGCGTGTCCTTTGGAAAACAGGAGCCGCCGAAACCCGGGCCGGCATGCAGGAACTTGCGGCCGATCCGGCCGTCCAGGCCGATACCCCTGGCGACGTCATTCACGTCGGCGCCAACCTTCTCGCATAAATCCGCCATCTCGTTGATAAATGTAATCTTCATGGCGAGAAAGCCGTTGGCCGCGTATTTGATCAACTCGGCGGTCTCCAGCCCGGCGAAAACGATTGGCGTTTCGATAAGATAAAGCGGCCGGTAGAGACGCTGCAACACGTCGCGCGCCCAATCGGTATCGGCCCCGACCACCACCCGGTCCGGCCGCATGAAATCCGTGATCGCACTGCCCTCGCGCAGAAATTCAGGGTTGGATGCCACTTCGATTTTCAGATCCGGCCGCAGGCGATGCGCGATCTCGGCAATTTTTCGTCCGGTGCCGACCGGCACGGTCGACTTCGTCACAATAATCGCCGGATGATCGAGCGCCAGGACGACCTGCTCGACCGCAGCGAATACGTAGCTCAGATCGGCATGGCCGTCGCCACGCCGCGTTGGCGTACCTACCGCGATGAAAATCGCTTCCGCACCGGTGATCCCGATCTCCATGGTTGTCGGAAAACTCAAGCGTCCGGCGGCGGAATTATCGGCGACGAGTTTGTCGAGACCGGGTTCATAAATCGGTATCTTGCCTTCCAGCAGCATTGCTCGCTTTGCCGGATCGGCTTCGAACACGGCGACATCAACGCCGAATTCGGCAAAACAGGCGCCGGATACCAGACCAACATAACCACCACCAATAATTGCGATTTTCAAGATGTCACCCGTTCTGCTCAGTTAAGTTGAAGACTGCCATCGGCTACGGCTTTTGCATGGCAAGGTTTTGCTGCCTGGCAAAGTTAAGAACCGTAGCAAGCGTTTCTTTAAGTTCGAATTTTGGCTGCCATCCGAGAAGTTTCGATGCCAGCGTCGCATCGCCGACGGCACGGCGGATTTCAACCGGACGCATCCGGGATTGATCCTGCTTCACGGCAATCGGGCATTTGGCATTGCTCAACAGAATGTCCAGAACCGAGCCGATTTTTACCCCGCGCCCGCTGGCAATGTTGATAACGGTATCGTTCGGCAAATCATCAAATTTTTCGGCGCAGCCGATGTAAGCCCTGCAAACATCGCGGATGTCGAGAAAATCGCGCTCCGGATCCAGCGCGCCCACCGCCATTTCCGGTGGCATCAACCCGGCTTCAATTCGCGCTATCTGTCCGGCAAAAGCTGGGACAACGAAATCTTCCGCCTGGCCTGGCCCAGTATGGTTGAAGGGCCGCAGCCGCAGCAAGCGCAAACCCTCACCGGCCAGCGCACCCAAGGCTAATTCGGCGGCCGCCTTGGTGGCCGCATAAAGATTCAGCGGCGCCAGAATTGCGGCTTCGTTAAGCGCCGTCTCAGCTTTGAAACTCGCGCCATAGCACTCCGCACTGGAAATAAAAATCAACCGGCAACCAGGTGCGGCGGCCAAAATCGCATCGGCGATATTGAGCGTGCCGTGCAGGTTGACCTCCCAGGCAGCCCTCGGGTTCGCCCGCGCGGCACCGACCGCCGCGATCCCGGCGAGGTGAATACAGAGATCCGGCTTTAACCGCTCGATCGTGGCGCGAACGTGCTGACGCTCGGTAATATCGAGCACTTCGCCGGCTTCTGAAAATAGCCCGGTACCGACAATGTTGGCCGACGGAAAAGCCGCTTGGAGTGTTGGCAGCAGATGCTTGCCCACAAATCCGCCAGCACCGGTGACCAAAATGCTGCGATAGGTCATCAATTCAACTTGGCGCGATGCCTGGCGATATCGGCATCCACCATTTCAGCCGCCAATTCCGCCAGGCTCACCTCGGCCTTCCAGCCCATCTTCGACTCCGCCTTAGCCGGATCACCAAGCAGCACATCGACTTCCGCCGGCCGCAATCGCGCGGCATCGACTTTGACATAATCCGCCGCGCGCAGTCCGGCATGCGAGAAGGCAATGTCACAGAATTCCTTCACGCTGGTCGTGATTCCCGTTGCAATCACGTAATCATCTGCGACGTCCTGTTGCAGCATCATCCACATGGCCTTCACATAATCCCTGGCATGCCCCCAATCACGCTGCGCATCCAGATTGCCGAGGGGCAGTTCATTGGTGAGGCCGAGTTTTATCCGCGCGACGCCGTCGGTGATCCGCCGGGTGACGAATTCGATGCCCCGCAAAGGGCTTTCGTGGTTGAATAGAATTCCCGATGAGGCGTGCAGGCCGAAGCTCTCGCGATAGTTGACCGTGAGCCAATGCGCGTAGAGCTTCGCCACGGCATAGGGCGAGCGCGGGTAAAAGGGGGTGGCTTCTGACTGTTTGCACTGCTGAATTTTGCCGAACATTTCGGAGGAAGACGCCTGATAGAACCGTGCCTGCGGGTGCGCGATGCGCACAGCCTCCAAGACATGGCCGGCGCCGATGGCCGTGACCTGTCCCGTGAGCAATGGCTGTTGCCAGGAGGTGGCAACGAAGCTCTGCGCGGCCAGATTATAGACCTCGTCCGGCCGGTGGTCCGCCAGGATGCGGATCAAGCTCGATAGGTCGTGGAGGTCGCCATCAACCATCTCAATCTGGTCGAGGACGCCTAGCCAGCGGAGCCGCTCGCCGATGACGTCGGAAGATGCGGATCGGCGCAGCAGACCGATCACATGATAGCCCTTGCTCAAAAGAAATTGAGAGAGATAAGCCCCGTCTTGGCCGGTGACGCCAGTGATCAAAGCCTTTCGCATACCGATATCCTAGGTAGTTTACTCTTTGTGACGCGATACTGCATTGCAGCACAAGGTAAAAGGTGAGCAAATCTTTATCGAAACTTATGCCGGGTTTTAATAGTATTGCAACGCGTACCATTCTACTTAAGGTTTATTAGACGGAATGATTTGATTAACCGGCACAGGTGGGAGCAAGAGAGGATTTGTGGGAGGGGTGGCGTTGTTTAATCGTAGACCCGCTCCTCGAACTTGACTGACTTGAAAGCACTGAATTTGGGAATATTTTATTGCTGCCGACTGTCCGGTGAGTTCGATCTCTGCCGATCGCGTTCATGATCCTGCTTTTTTCTGGATGATTTCTCCCTTCTGTTAACTGGTGGATAATATATGGCTGAACTAAAAGGAGCTGCGGTAAAGCAGCCCGGGCTTACGCAAGCCCCTAGGTCACAGACCATCAGCGTGCAGCACGCCTTTCGCCGAGTTGCGATTGTTCACGACTGGCTCGTGGTTTGGGGCGGAGCCGAGGGCGTTCTGCGCGAACTCATTGCACTTTATCCTGATTGCGACCTGTTCAGCGTAGTCGATTTTTTGAGTGATGAAGATCGCGCGATTTTTTTAGGAAAGCGCGCCAGAACGACCTTCATTCAACATCTCCCTTTCGCCAAGAAAAAATACCGTGGCTATCTCCCGTTGATGCCGCTGGCGATCGAGCAGTTGGATCTATCCGGCTATGACCTGGTCATTTCGAGCAGCCATGCGGTGGCTAAGGGCGTCATTACCGGCCCGGATCAAATGCATGTTTGCTATTGCCATACGCCAATCCGCTATGCCTGGGACTTGCAGCACCAATATCTGCGCCAAACGGGACTGCTGCGCGGCCCAAGAAGTATGTTGGCACGGCTATTGCTCCATTATATGCGCGTTTGGGATTTGCGAACGGCCGTCAGCGTCGACATATTCGTTGCAAACTCCGCCTATATCGCCCGCCGCATCGCTAAAATATACCGGCGCGATGCGCGGGTGGTTTATCCGCCGGTCGATATCGAAAAATTTCAAGCCCGGCTCGATAAAGAGGATTTCTATTTTACTGCATCGCGATTGGTTCCCTATAAACGCGTCGATCTTATCGTCGAAGCTTTTGCGAAAATGCCGGGGCGACGGCTGATCGTGATCGGCGACGGGCCGGAGATGGCGCGCGTTCGCAAACTGGCCGGACCGAACGTCATATTGCTGGGATATCAGCCCGATGAGATACTTTTAGACCATCTGCAACGGGCCCGCGCTTTTATCTTCGCCGCCGAGGAGGATTTTGGCATCTTGCCGGTGGAAGCCCAGGCTTGCGGTACGCCGGTGATCGCTTTTGGCAAGGGCGGAACGCTGGAGACGATTATTGGCTTGGATAGCAAAGACGGCGGACCCACCGGCGTGTTTTATGAAACACAAACCGTAGAGGCGCTGGTGGACGCGGTGGAGCGATTTGAAGCGGCGGATATCCGGCCAGAGGACTGCCGTAGCCAAGCGGTTAAGTTCAGCATCGAAGCCTTTCGCAAGGGTTGGAAAGGCGTCGTCCCGAGTTGTTGAACGGCTCCCCTGCAGCCGGTCTGCCGGCCGTCACGCCGGCCGCGTTTCGACGCGTTGCGATCGTCCATGAATGGCTGGTGACGCTGGGCGGCAGCGAGCGCGTATTGCGCGAGCTTATCTCGCTATACCCGGAATGTGACCTCTTCACGGCCGTCGATTTTCTGAACGATGCCGAGCGCGCTGAGATTCTTGGCAAACATGCGCGCACGACGTTCATTCAAAACCTGCCTTTCGCCCGGAAAAAATACCGTAGCTATCTGCCGTTTATGCCGTTGGCCATCGAGCAATTGGATTTGTCGGAATACGACCTCATCATTTCAAGCAGCCATGCGGTGGCGAAGGGTGTCATTACCGGCCCGGACCAAACGCATATTTGCTATTGCCACTCGCCGATTCGCTATGCGTGGGACTTACAGCATCAATATCTGCGCCAGAGCGGGCTGACCCGGGGGATGAAAAGTTGGATCGCTCGCCTGATCCTGCACTATATCCGCATCTGGGATTTGCGAACCGCGAACGGCGTTGACATCTTCGTCGCCAACTCAGCCTTTATCGCGCGGCGCATCGAGAAACTATACCGCCGCGACGCGAGGGTGGTTCACCCGCCGGTTGACCTTGGCATGTTTACCGCCCGGTTGAACAAGGAGGATTTCTATTTTACCGCGTCCCGCCTGGTTCCCTATAAACGCGTCGACCTGATTGTCGAAGCCTTTGCAAAAATGCCGCAGAGACGGCTGATCGTCATCGGTGATGGTCCGGAAATGGCGGGGATCCGCAAATTGGCGGCGCCCAATGTGACACTGCTTGGATTCCAGTCGAACGCGGTGTTGCGGGACCATCTGCAACGCGCCCGCGCCTTTGTGTTTGGCGCCGAGGAGGATTTTGGTGTTTTGCCGGTGGAAGCCCAGGCCTGCGGGACACCGGTGATCGCGTTCGGCAAGGGCGGCGCGCTGGAGACAGTGATCGGGCTGGATAATGCCGAGGGCAAACCGGCAACCGGGCTATTTTTTTACGAGCAGACCGTGGCGGCGGTGATCGACGCGGTCGAACGGTTCGAGGCTTCCTATATCAGCCCCGCGGATTGCCGCGCCTGGGCGGAGGGCTTCAGCAGCGAGGCTTTCCGGAACGCTTGGGGTGGGATCATTTCGAATTGATGGCCAACGCCGAAGCGTCCCCGAACCCAGGCCGCTCGACACAAGGCTCGGTATTCAGGGCGTCCAACGGAAGAGAATATTTTTCCCGCGCCAGTCATCTTCGATCAAAATAAGATACTCGCCGTTCTTGCGCTTTGTTGCCTGCACAGAACCAAGCACGTCGGCCTCGCCGCCGATGTAGCCCACTTCAGGACCAGCCTGCAGCGTTCCCACAAACTGTCCCGTGGCAGCGTCGAGGATGTTGACCATGGGGTGTACATCCGGATGCGAGTCCTTGATCATCCCCAGGAACAGGTAATCGCCGGCCAAACTTGCATCCTTGGCAAATAGCGTCTTGCCAGGTCGCAAATAGCTTACCGGCAGCGAATCATTGGTCCACACCAGATGGGGGTCGCCGGAAACCCAACCATCGTAGCGGCGAGCCGAAAGGCCCAGCGTTCCCCAAATTCCGTTGGCGGACTGGTTATCCAGAAAACCGAAAATATACAGACTGTCAGAATTTTTGTT
>Ga0116226_10004242_pt1 | contig 12668 bp, 15 predicted proteins | sample S1TSphfallax_FD_89692 | JGI IMG/M metagenome (GOLD analysis project Ga0116226, IMG submission 89692) | Host-associated microbial communities from peat moss isolated from Minnesota, USA - S1T2_Fa - Sphagnum fallax MG | ecosystem: Host-associated > Plants > Peat moss > Unclassified | place: USA... | reverse complement strand
TGGGGCCAGTAATGGTGTTTCTGGTTACATTTGGGGGAAGTTTACCAAACCCACGCGCGAATTTTGGTCCGCCGCGTGTCCTCCCCCCCCCCCCCGCAAAATGGTATCGTGACGAAAGAGGCGTAGCAGCCATTGAATTTGCGGTTATTGCCCCTATCATGATTGTACTGGCATTGGCAGCTATCGAATTTGGTAATTATTTTGTCAAACGTGAAATTGTAAGTGCTGCTATCAGTAACGTCTCGCAAACGCTCCAGCGTGATCCTACCTATGTATTCAGTGCAGCAGAAATAAAAAGTATGGGGGGTGGCTATGTCGATTTCACCAATGGTAAAAATTTCATCTGTGCCGATTCCCGTACTACCGCAGCAGCGGCGGCAGCTCTTACGGCTCCCTGTACCTCAAATACCTTTAATACCTTAAATCCATCTGGAACAGGTTCCAGTAATAAATATTATGTATCAGTGCGAGCCAATGTAGGCGATGCTGCCCTTACCCCGCTGGGTAACTTTATTCCTGCGGTAAAAAATATCAAACTTTCTTCTTCTTCAGGTTCAACGGAGGTGGGTAGCCTGATTCCTCCTACTACTTGTGGCAATCTTCCGATTATTTATAACTCAACTGGTTATCATTGTGCTAATATACCAACAAACTGTTCTGCCAGTCAGCCCTTGATATATAGTAACGGTAACTGGAGTTGTATGCCCACCATTGCTCCTTGTACTGCTCAAGGTTATGCACTGCAATATAATGGCAGCAGTTTTACCTGTTCGAATGTTTCTTCTTCTGGTGGCTATAGTAGCTGTTATACGGCAACCAACACGGTTATTCCCTATGGTATTGCATTTAATACCAACTACCAATGCAATTCAGGGTATTACCTGACCAATGTTTCGGAGTCTGTGGGTACTACACCAGGTAACAATGTATCTTATCAGCAAAGTTGTAACCCTGGTTCCCAGATTATGTGGGGGATTGGTGGTGGAGATGCCCAAAAAATGGCTTGCCAAAACGGAATGGCAATTATTACCTATACGTGCTGTCGTCCTTAACCTGCTCAGCAAGGATTAAGATTCATTTTTCTTAATCCTTGCTGGTTTTGAGAGAGCTGCTATGTGTTCAGAACCGACTGAAACGCTGTTACTGCTTTTTCTACTCCCAAGGGGCTTTGCCACACAGCGTTAATCACGCCGATAAAGTCCGCTCCAGAGCGTACCAGTTCCTGTATTTTTACCACGAATAGTTATTGCTATTTAGACAAAATTCCGCTTGATTAGTACCAATAATGTAATCAAAAAATTGGTCTCCTAATGCTTTATAATTTATTATTCCCCCTTGCTAATCAATATGGATTATTCAATCTTTTCAAATATTTGACATTCAGAAGCGGGGGAGCTATTTTAACCGCCGTTATTATCTCCTTTTTGACGGCTCCTATGGTGATTGCGTGGTTGCGAGCCAAACAAAGGGAAGGTCAGCCTATTCGTGAAGACGGTCCTGAATCGCATCTGCTCACCAAAAAAGGTACGCCCACGATGGGCGGTATCATGATTTTGTTTTCCGTCACCATTTCCACCCTGTTATGGGCAGATATTACCAACCATTATATTTGGATTGTGCTGTTTGTAACACTTGGGTTTGGAGCGATTGGGTTTGGGGATGATTATCTGAAACTTACCAAACGCAACAGCAAAGGATTATCAGGCAAAAAGAAATTACTCGCTCAATTTGCTATCAGCCTGATTGCCGCCATCTGGATTAGCAAGATTTCCCCTGCGGGTATGGCAACGCACCTCGCTTTGCCGTTTTTCAAAGACGTATTGCTGGATCTGGGTTTCGTCTATTTTCTCTTTGCCATGCTGGTGATTGTAGGGGCTTCCAATGCGGTGAACTTAACCGACGGACTGGACGGACTGGCGATTGTTCCCATCATGATAGCGGCAGGCTGTTTTGTGTTAATCAGCTATCTGGTAGGGAATATCAAATTTGCCGATTATCTGCAAATCCATCATGTCGCTGGAAGTGGCGAGTTGGCAGTATTCTGTGCTGCTCTCATTGGGGCTGGTATGGGATTTTTATGGTATAATGCCCCGCCCGCTCAGGTATTTATGGGAGATACGGGCAGCCTTGCGTTTGGGGGATCACTCGGCGTAGTAAGCGTCATCGTCAAGCACGAACTGGTACTTGCCATTATTGGCGGGTTGTTTGTAGCCGAAGCCGTCTCCGTGATTTTACAGGTAGCATCCTTCAAACTCACAGGCAAGCGTATCTTCAAAATGGCTCCTATCCATCACCATTTTGAGAAAATGGGCTGGAAAGAACCCACTATCGTGATACGCTTCTGGATTATCGCCTTTATTCTGGCATTGGTGGGGCTTTCTACACTGAAATTGCGATAAGTTTCATTTTTTTGAATCTTACTACCCGCCCCTGATTTCATTCAGGCACTTTATAATATCAGGTAAAATAATTTTTGACAGAAAGATAAAATAGGCTATAATTTCTATAGTAATCCAAGGATGGTGAGCCGAAAGGCAATAGGGTTACCGTACCAGCAATGGTTCCTCTGTGAGGACGCAAGACGAATTCCATGCAAGGTGAAAGCCTTAGGTAATAGACCCTGCGGGGTCTATTTTCTTTTTACATAAACTGGATTTCCCATAGGAATAATTTTCCCTTTTGCTGTATATTCTATCATAGTCCTAAACTTAACGGGTGCTGCCCACATATTCATATTAGGCTTTAAGTATGCACTTTCAACACGAATAATAACATCAAATTTTTTATTATCCGCCTTGTATGTTCTGAAAAATACTACATAATTCTGGTTTAACAGTGATTTTGTGGAGAAAAAGCTGCCAGTTTGCGTATGGTACACGGAAATATTATCTAAACCGCCTATAATAGCTTTAAGCTGTAGTGAAAGCGTATATCTCTCATGGGAAAAAGCACGTTTTTCTCCATTATGTTCATAAAGATAATCGGGACTATGCTTTTTCAGGAGTTTCTCGGTGAAACAATGACAACTAAAAACAATTTTTACTTTATAAGAAGCTACCTCCAGAATAAAATCTTCCAAATGGTGCATAGTATAATCTACACCATTTATTTTTTTGATTCTAAACATATTCTACCCCCAGCGTTTATGCACCCAGAACCATTGTTCGGGATATTCCCTTATCCATGCTTCAAACTGGTCATTTATAGCCTGCATGGCTTCCCCGGCATCGGCATCTTTGGGGTAATAGATAGGAGCTTGCAGGGTGACATGGAAATGCACACCGTCCGTTCGCACCACACGGGCGAGAAATACAGGAGCCTGCATTTTAATGGCGAGGCTGGTAACGGCGGTGGTCGTTTTTGCCTCATGCCCGAAAAATAACAGGGATTTGCCGTCACTGAGTTTCTGATCTGCCAGAATCGCTACAGGATCACCCGCCTTAAGCGATTTTAGCATCTGCATGGCTCCTTCCCTGCCCTTTTTATACATATGTTTATTATACTGCCCCCTGATTTTCTGAATAATCCAGTCGGAATAGGGGTTATTGGCGGCACGGTAAATCAGCACCAGTGGCAAGCCATAAAGAGCAGCACTTAACGGGGTAATTTCCCAGTTGGCAAAATGGCAGGAAGCAAATAATGCTCCCCCCCTGATGGTTTTAAGGGATTCGAGATATTCCTTTCCTTCCACAGTGATGCGTTCTTTCATGATGCTACGCCCCAGATGGGGATATTCGCCAATCACCCTTCCCAGATTATCCCACATTCCGTTCAAAATCTTTTTTCGCTGATTAGCACTGAGTTCAGGCATGGCAAGGATAAGGTTTTTTTCTGCTACTCTATGTGCTTTAAATAAACGTCCCAGTATGCGGGCTATCATTCCTCCCAGTGCAGAGGCAACATCAAGGGGAAGCAGGCGGAAAAAACCAAGCAATAGCATGGCAAGCAAAGCCTCAATACCATAACGCAACTGTTTTAACCTATTTTCCAGCATTTACATTCTTCGCCAGATGGAGCTGCCATCAGGTTTATCCTCAATCAGAACCCCCTTTTGTTTCAGCTCTGCCCTTATCTGGTCGGCTTCTGCCCAGTTTTTGGCTTTTTTGGCCTGAATACGCTGCTCTACCAAAGCGTCAATATCCTCGGCATTATCACCTCCTCTAAACCAGCTTTCCGCTGTATGCTGGAAGATGCCAATAAGGCTTCCCATCGTATATAATTGTTCAGGTGTCGCAACATGCAGTTCGCTTAAGGCTTTGGGGAAATTTAAATCATCCAGCAGTGCTTTATAAAATTCGCTATGGCTTATATCTGCCACGGCATTTTTATCCAGCTTGCGATAAAAACCGTCCAGTTCTTTTTTTGCATCTTCCACCAGTTTCTCGCTCCAGTCGAGCGGTTCACGGTAACGGGTTTTGAGCAAAGCGTACCGTATCACTTCGCCCTTAATGCCTTTATCCAGCAAATGTTTTACGGTAATAAAATTGCCCAAGGATTTACTCATTTTCTCGCCATTTACGGTCAAAAAGCCATTATGCACCCAGTAATGGGCGAAGTGGCTATGCGGATTGGCTCCTTTTGCCTGTGCGATTTCATTTTCATGATGGGGAAACATCAAGTCTGCTCCCCCGCCGTGAATATCAAAATCCGTTCCTAAATATCCCACACTCATGGCGGAACATTCAATATGCCAGCCTGGTCTACCTTTACCCCACGGACTTTCAAAGATACTGGAAGCATCATCTTCTGCGTCCGCTGGCTTCCATAAGACAAAATCATTGGGATCGCGTTTATAGCTTTCGGTTTTAATGCGGGAGCCTGCGTTTAAGTCCTCCTGCACCCGCCCTGATAATGCACCGTAATCTTGCAAGCTTTTTACCGAAACCAGTACATGCCCGTCTGCTATATAGGCTTTCCGGTTAGCAATTAACTGCTCTATCATGGTAATCATCTGAGCAATATGTTCAGTGGCTTTTGGCTCAAGGGTAGGATTTAATACGCCCAATGCCTGCATATCGTCATGAAACCACTGCGTCACTTCCTGCGTTAGTGCCTGAATGGAAATGGCACGTCCTTTGGCAGCCGCATTGATTTTATCGTCCACATCCGTAATATTGCGGACATACTGCACATTAGGATAGAGGCTTTGCAGCAGGCGAAACAGGACATCATAAATCACGACGGATCGGGCATTCCCCAGATGCGCACGGTCATAAACCGTTGGTCCGCAGACATACATTTTGATATGATTGCTATCTATCGGCGTAAAAATTTCTTTTTTACGGCTAAGGGTGTTGTAGAGAAAAAGGGTCATGCAGATAGCCGTTTTTTTACGGTATCGGGGTTCATGAGCAGCAAAAACACCTTCATCTCTGGCCCATGTGCCTCACCTGTCAACGCTAAACGCAACGGCATGAACAACTCTTTGCCCTTTAAGCCCGTTTTGGCAGCTAGTGCCTTTGTCCACTCCCCCCAGCTATTTTCGTTCCACGGGGCAGCGGGGAGTAATTGCAGGGCAGTTTCCAGATACGCCGCATCCTGAGCAGGTGGAGGGGTGAAGTCACCCTGTGCAATATCCCACCATTTTTTGGCTTCTTTAAGCGTCTTGATATTGGCACGAATCGCCAGCCAGAAGGCTTCATTACCAAAGCCTAACTGTTCTTTTACGTCGGCAAAATTCATCTGATGTATCAGTTTTTCATTGAGACGTTCCAGCTCCGCAGTATCATAATTGGCAGGCGCCCTGCCAAAGCGGCAGATGGAGAAAGAGGCAATCAGGGCTTCCATTGTGGCAAAAGGTTCCACCGCATCACTGCTACCAATTTTTGCCAGCAGACTGTTGATCGCCATTGCTTCCATGCCTGCATCCCTGAGTCCCCTGATGTCATTACCGCCCACACGCTTGGAAAGTTCGCCGTCTTTGGTTTTGAGCAATGCCAGATGCCCGAAGGCGGGCGGAGTTGCACCCAGTGCCTCGAAAATCTGGATCTGTACGGCGGTATTACTGACATGATCTTCCCCGCGTATAATATGGGTAATGGACATATCCACATCATCCACCACGGAAGCCAGCGTATAAAGGGGTACGCCATCTTCCCGAATCAACACGGGATCGCTTAAATTCGTACCGTAAAATTTGGCTTCCCCCCGAATTAAATCCTGCCAGATAATGGGCTTGGCTTCCAAGAGAAAACGGTAATGCGGTTTTCGCCCTTCCGCTTCATATTTCTGCTTCTGTTCTTCATTCAGCTTTAAAGCACCTCTGTCATAAATGGGTGGCAACCCCCTGCCTGATTGCATTTTGCGTTGCATATCCAGCTCGTTAGGCGTTTCATAACAGGGATAAAGCCTGCCTGAAGCCATCAGTTTCTGTTTGGCAGCTTCATAATCCGCAAAGCGATCGGACTGTTTTTTAAAATCATCCCAGTGCAACCCCAGCCACTGCATATCGTTTTCAATCGCTCCTGCATATTCAGGACGCGAACGCACCGTATCCGTATCGTCCAGACGCAGGATAAATTTACCATTATTCGCTTTGGCAAACAGATAGTTCACCAGGGCAGTTCTTACATTACCCACATGCAGATAACCCGTGGGAGAAGGAGCAAAACGTACTTTTACCGTCATATACTGTTCATATTTCAAAAATTGTTTTTTTGAAATATAGAAGCAGTATATGTCTTATGCAAGTCAAAATCCGTAAAACAGATTTTGATGCAGCATTTTCGCCGTTTTTGTAATATACAAAACGGCATCAAAAACGAATATACCAACTAACGTCTTCAAAATTTATAAAATTTTGAAACGTGATTGGTATATTTTTAATCTTTAAAAAATTATCGTTTCAAAAAAGCAGTTAATAGCTCCCGTATGGCAGGCTGCTCCCGTTTGTTCTACCAATGCCAGCAGCGTATCGCCGTCACAATCTATTTTCAATGCTTTCAGTTTCTGTACATTACCCGAGGTTTCGCCCTTACGCCATAATTTTTTGCGTGAACGTGACCAGTATGTCATTTCACCTGTTTGCAGGGTAAGCGTAAGGCTCTGTGCATTCATATAAGCGAGCATCAACACTTCGTTGTTACTCTCCCGCTGTGCAATAACTGCTACCAGCCCGTCTGCATTAAAAGTAACTTTTGCCAAGATGGCCTGGAGTGCGTCCTGATTCATAATGGGTTATCTTTTCAAAGGTAAATATAGACAATAAGGGCGAGCAAAGGCGTAGCGAACATATAGCCGTCCAGCCTGTCGATCATGCCGCCATGTCCTGGAATCAGCGTACCGGAATCTTTTACGCCCGCCTGTCGCTTGAGCCAGGATTTAAACAAATCCCCCATCTGGGCTATCACCGCTATCACACCACACAATAAAATAGCAGGTAGTTTTACCACTGGCAGGCTGAGGAAATGAATAAAAATACCACCCGTTAGCATGGCAAGCACTACCCCCCCCATTAATCCTTCTATCGTTTTTTTGGGGCTTATAGCGGGCGCCAGCTTGTGCTTGCCCCATTTTCTGCCTACAAAATACGCTCCCGAATCCGTAGCGGTAATCACGGCGGTAAGCGTGATAATCAGCGTTAATCCGAATATAGGATCAGCACTCAGGCTTAGCCCTCGCAACCATAGTAAAGAGGCACAGGGCAGCGTGATATAGAGATAACCCATTTGACGGAATCTTTTTGGCTGTTTCACCATTAACTGATCCCATTCCTGCATCATGATAATGCTTGCAAAGACCACAAGGGCGGCAAATACAAAGCCTCCTGTTAGCACGCATCCAAGCCCGATTCCCGCAATGACAAAAGCGGAAACAAGCCTTAGGCGTAAATCTTCCCAATTATCAGCTTTCTGTTCTGCCATAACGCCTTTCCCGATTGCCAAATTCAATGATTGCGGACGCTAGATGTTCTTTGGAAAAATCAGGCCACAGGGTGGAGGTAAAATAAAATTCCGTATAGGCACACTGCCACAATAGAAAATTACTGATACGCTGCTCGCCACCCGTGCGAATCAGCAAATCAGGATCAGGGATATTTTGCGTATAGAGTGCATTGGCAAAGGTGGTTTCGTCAATGGCATCGCTAGTTAGCTGATTATTTTTCACTGCTTCTGCTAATAACTTCACCGCATGGATTATTTCCTGCCGTGAGCCGTAACTTAACGCCACCTGTAAATGAAACGCATCATTACCCTTCATTAAGGTTTCTGCCTCTTTAATTGCCATGCGTATATCTTCGGAAAACCTGGCCTTATCGCCAATAATCGTAAGTTTAATGCCATTTTCATGCAAGGCTTTGGTTTCTTTCAGCAGAAAATTGCGTAACAGATTCATTAAATCGGTTACTTCCCCCTGCGGACGTTCCCAGTTTTCAGCCGAAAAAGCATAGAGTGTCAAATAGCGAACCCCCATATCACGACAGGTGGAAAGCACCACCCGCAACGCATCCGCTCCTTTTTTATGTCCCACAATACGGGGCAGCCCGCGGGCTTTTGCCCAGCGACCGTTACCGTCCATGATAATGGCAATATGCTCTGGAATAACACCCTGCTTCATACCGTCAATCTATATCAGACTTCTTCATTAACGCAATTCCTACAGAAAACTTAATGCGGGATTGGGAGTGTTCCCGTTACGGGGGCATGTAACAGGCTAACTATCCATTTAATAGTTTCGATGGATAGCTGAGAAACAATCAACACTATCCCGCCATATATCCATATTCCGTATTCTTTGAGTTTTTGCTGTACATATCCCCTGTCGATTGAGGTAACGATATTTTTAATTTCTGTACGTACAGGATCATTTTTGGAAAGCAGCTTAATAAAACTTCTTTCCAGATAGTCTGCCATTTTCACTGCATTCGCTTCTGCATCACAGAGAGTAGCAGCAATTTTTTCATTACTGCCAAATCTATCTTCCAAAGCCTTAAGCCTGTTATGCAACTCCTCAATAGCTTTCTCATGATCCGTCGAAGTAACATATTTATCAGCGTCAAAATCCTGGTGTTTTTGGTTTGTTCTCGTAACAGGAGCCATTCATCACGCCTTCACTATAATTTCAGCCGTTGGTCTAAGGGTAGTCTTCCCACCTTGACCATTCTCTATTTCAACTGAATTGGTTTCAGCTTTTATAAGCACGGCAAGAGCGAATCTTACAAGACTTTCCTCGTCTTTAAATCCCCATTTATCTTTTATAATTTGAAACACCTCATAATCGCCATTATCAAGGATAAGATGTAACTCCGTATCCTTGCCTGGCTGATCGTCTTGAGACAAAACTCTTACCGCCATAATAATCTACCCTCCATTGATTGGGCTAGCCTGATAAGGCAAAAAAAGTAAATAGTCTATAGTTTTCATAGATTTTAGCATATACTTCCAAAAACTCAACCGCTAATCTTGCACTTTCAGCACATTTATACACCTTCGCTTTTATCAGGAAGGCAATATTTCTTTTTCTTTTGCATGGAACATATCGTCTGCTTTTTTGATAAAATCATCGGTAATTTTCTGGATTTCATCGCCTTTCTGATGATGTTCATCTTTAGAAATCTTGCCGTCTTTTTCCAGCTTTTTGTAATAGTCCATACCGTCACGGCGAATATTGCGAATGGCAACTTTGCCACTTTCGGTATATTTTCCTGCTACTTTAATCAGCTCCTGCCTGCGTTCCTGCGAAAGCTCGGGAATAGGAACCCGTACCACCTGCCCGTCAGGGGATGGATTAAGCCCGAGATTGGAAGAAGCAATCGCTTTTTCCACTGCCTTCACCATCGTCTTATCCCACACCTGCACACTCAGCAAACGTGCTTCGGGTACGTTGACATTTGCTACCTGATTGAGCGGAACCATACTGCCGTAGGCTTCTACCATAATGGAATCCAGCATATTGGCAGATGCCCTTCCCGTGCGAAGGCTGCCAAAATCATGCGTCAAGGCACTTAATGCACCTTCCATTCTGCGTTTCAAACCGTCCAGATCATTATCATTCATATTACTTTTCCTATCATTTTATTACTGTAAATTTGCCTTCACCTTTTAGCACACGGGCAAATTCACCCTCTTCATGGATGGAAAACACCACAATCGGAATGTTATTTTCCCGTGCCAGCGAAATGGCGGAAGCATCCATTACTTTCAGGTCTTTCTGCAAGACATCTACATAAGTCAGCGTGTCATAACGTGTCGCATTTTTATCTTTTTTCGGATCAGCCGAATAGACACCGTCTACCTGTGTACCTTTAAAAATGGCATCACAGCCCATCTCTGCTGCCCGCAACGCTGCGGTAGTGTCCGTGGTGAAGAAGGGATTACCTGTACCCGCTGCAAAAATCACCACCCTGCCATGCTCCATATGGCGAATTGCCCTTCGTCTGATATACGGCTCACACACTTCCATCATCTGAATAGCGGAAAGCACACGCGTTTCCACACCCGTTTTTTCCAGTTCATTCTGGATTGCCAGTGCGTTAAGCACCGTAGCCAGCATCCCCATATAATCAGCACTGGCTCGCTCCATGCCGTGTTCCGCCCCGCTCATGCCACGGTAAATATTACCGCCTCCTACTACCAGACAGACTTCCGTACCCGCTTCCGTCACCTCTTTCACATCCCTGCAAATGCGTTTGATAACTTCCTGATCATGCCCGTAAGGCTGGTTTCCCATCAGGGCTTCGCCTGAAATTTTCAGCAGGATTTTTTTATAGAGTGGCTTTTTCATGATGATTTTACAGGTAGCAAGTTATAGATTCATATTTATATATAGTGATTGCAGGCAAACTGGCAACTAAATAGTAATTTAAAAATTCCAGATAATATTGCAATAATTTCTTGACGTTTTAGGGTAAAAACGCTAGAAGGCTTCCTTCTTTACCAATATATGATTTTTAAAACTGGATGGCAATATGGCGAAAAAATGTGATTTAACGGGCGTTGGCCCCATGTCTGGCAATAATGTTTCCCACTCTAACCATAAAACCCGTCGCAGGTTTGTACCCAATCTGCAACCTGTTTCCTTTGCAAGCGAAGCATTAAACAAGTCATTTTCTCTACGCGTAACGGCTGCTACTATTCGTACCGTTGACCATAATGGTGGACTTGATAGTTATTTGACCAAAACCTCTGATCGTAAATTGACCGTAGAAGCAATCAAAATCAAACGTCAAATTAAAAAAGCGATTGCGGAGCAGTCAGAGCCAGTTGCAGCTTAATCTTCTTGCCTGTAGCTATCGCTTGATTTTGTGCGATAGCTAGAGGCTGAAAAATCTAATGAAGAATGCGGTTAATAATCGCAAACAGTGGTTCGACAAGTTTAGCAAAAATTGGCTGTAATACCACCAGAATAATCAGCAATTTCATAGTCCAGCGTATATTTACGAATTGTAGATCCATATAATGCCTGAGTTCGGATATCTCCATTTTTAACTCTGATTTCAACTCGGCAATCTCTGCCTTCAACTCGGATTGAGTAACGAAATCAGCCAATTCTTCTTTCAATACCTGCCGTGTAATAACACCCGTTACTTCTTCCTTCTTTGGAAAAGATGCCATCTCCACTTTTGCTTCTTCACGCGTATAAAAATGGGAAAGATCCTGAAAAGGCAAGGATTTAATTGCATTTATCAACGACACTGCCTGAGGCTCGGTAAAGCCTCCGGTTTTTAGATTCTGTATCTGCTCATAAGTGTCAAACGTCTGGTTTTGCATCATTTATATCCAAAAAATTTTCTGGATTAATTATAGCATTTGGTATCAGAAAAACAACCGCAAAAATGACTAATGGTTTTTCAACTTTTTGCGTAAGCCATCAAAAGGCTTTTCACTTAAACCATAACTAAAACTTGCGGATAAAAGCGATAGTAGCAAATAAAGTGCTATTGCTTTGGTTCCTTCCAAGCGGTTAGTATGACTTATCGCTTCAATCGTCACCAATATCCCAAAATGAAAAAGATAAAGGGAATAGGAAATTTTCCCCATAAATAGCATAAAAGGATGGGTTAGCAGACGTGAAACGGCTCTAAAATCTGTACCTTTGGCAAGATTTACGATTAGCAATGCCCCTCCTGTTCCCTGAAGGCTGTAACGGAAGGTTTCGCGAAATAGTTCATTGCGAATCCCAAGGGATAATGCCAGCATAATACAGGCAAAAAGAAAACTTCCCTTATTGGCAGGGATTTTCTCATAAAGCAGTATGCTCATGGCTCCATAGAGCAAAAGATCGAAAATAGCATCGGTTCCCTGTAGACGGTGAGGGTAAGCACCAGGATACAGCATCACTCGCCAGACAAGCTCTGCTATGACGATTCCTGTCATAACGATAATGAATATACCCTTTTTCCTACGAAACAGCACGATCATAAAGGGAAACAGAAGGTAAAAATGATCTTCCACACTTAATGACCATAAAATAGGAAGGGGATTATGCAGGGGATAGCCCACAAATATATGGTAATAATTGGCTACATAAAACAGCCCGCTTACTATCTGCAAACCTGTAATTTCTACTCCAAGCCAACCAAGCAAGGGGCGAATTCTAACCTGAAGTGCAACGGTTGAAGAAGACTTCATGGGGGTTTTTGAAGCCGAGGATTTTTCTGGGTGTATTATTAATAGTATTCTGGACAAAATCAACCATAGAATCGGTGACCGTTTCTCTATAATTTTTGT
>Ga0116226_10004241_pt1 | contig 12669 bp, 14 predicted proteins | sample S1TSphfallax_FD_89692 | JGI IMG/M metagenome (GOLD analysis project Ga0116226, IMG submission 89692) | Host-associated microbial communities from peat moss isolated from Minnesota, USA - S1T2_Fa - Sphagnum fallax MG | ecosystem: Host-associated > Plants > Peat moss > Unclassified | place: USA... | reverse complement strand
GCCGTACTCGCAAACTTTATTTTCCAGTGCGTGTCCGAAATTGCCGATTTTCGAACTCTTGGTAGTAGGGGGACAAATACGGAATTACTGCGGTGACGAGCATAATGGGCAGATTTCCACAGCTTTATTTGCTGATCGCTTCAACATTTTTGCGATTTTCACCCCGCTATATAGTGTACGGCTCCAGACGACAAAATATTCTGCACGTGCGTGTCCGAATATGGCGCTGCCAAACCCTTTACTTAGAGGGCTTCCAATTCGAAGGCCGCCGTTGCGGCTCACTTAGTTGAGGGACTTGATGAAAATTCAGAATTCCACTAACACCTTGCGCTTGAATTCGCCTCATAGAAATTGGGCGCAAAGCTTGATATATGCGCGGCAACCTGATCGGTTCGCATCACGATGCTGGCTTCGGAGGCGCTGTTTGGCATCTGTGAAGACGTTTGACTACCTGGCGCTATGCTTGCCGGACTGTAAAAAATTTGTGTTTTTTGTCACAGAGGTCCTCCCTGGAAGCTTATCTAGTAGAGGGCAAATTTACGATTCCCACCAACTCAGGCCGAACTTCTGAATATTTCTTTTGCTTTTCCTGGCACGGAGGGCCTTCGCCGTGGCTTACAGAGTGAGAGGTAAGAAATATTTTGGCGAGTTTGTGGGTTTCGCCTTTTTGAATGCTTCTGGGTAAGTAGGGACCCAATTCGAATTTGAGAGCGGGTCAGGCTAGCAAAACAACGAGACGGAAGGAGAATATCTTGTTCGAGGATGACGAAACTGTGGAGCGAGAAAACGCAAATTGGCGAATCTATCAAGACGGACTCGGTGTCGAACTGATTCGGCGTGGCGAGTTGCCTGAAATCAACGCACGCTGGGAAGCCCACTTGAGTCACATTAAGATGGTCGATATTGTTGCGCTTAAGAAAGCATTTTGGCTTACAGAGCAGGACCCCAAAGAGGGAGGGACCGCAACACTGGTGGAGGCCTTTTTCAAAATGTTTCAGGCTGGACTGATTGAGGCATCGAAGAATTGCGGTTGCCATTGCCATTGCGCGGCCAACCTCGCCGAGCAAAAGGCGGAGGCTTCTTCAGCTTGTGCGAGAGGAGCCACGGCCTGATTCAGCAAAACCAGGCCGCCGCTCTTAACCTGCACCATCGCTTGCCTTTCGAACTTGAGTCTTGCCCGATCCGTGGCAGGCAGGACAACTGATCATCCAGGGGCACTTCTTGGATGCTCGGGTGTACCCTTGTCGGATGTCATGAACGGACCCGGTTCCGCGGCACAGCTAGGGGTAGTAGCCACATCCAACCAAAACCTCCTTTAAGGAATGGACTCAGGCCACTATCAGCCGGAGAACGGACGATTCCGGGGCTCTCGATACCCTGTTTGTCGATAGTTAAGAGAGCGCTTGCCCACTTGCGGGAGTGATAGGCGAAACGCGAGAACGGCGCTGGGCGTTTTGACCAGCCCGTCCTTGCCTTGTTTGAATTCTGTCCGCTGGGTCTACGCGGCACCATGTCCCATTGTTGTGTAGGTTGCGCGCCGCGCCCAGCGCGCGCCGACAACCAAAGCGAGTGGCCCAATTATCATCACCGCTATAGCCCCCCAGTCGAGCCCGTGGCCCCGCATGATCAATGCGGACGTCACGACCGACGTTAGACCATAGCCAGCGAGAAGAATTCGGCGATATTGGTCGAGCGGCTGCGAACTGCGGCCCACCTCGCGCATCAAGCGCTGGTCGAAATCAGGCGGCAGGCTCGGGACAGGCGCGGCCATGGAACGCCGGAGCAAACTATCGATCCCGGCTTCGCGAGGTTCCATCTCACTCACAAGAATATCCTCTCTCTTTCAGCATGCCATGGAGAAGTTGGCGCGCGCGATGCAGATACGATTTGGCAGTATTCTCAGGAACGCCGAGCAAAACGGCGATTTCGCCAACTCCTGTGTCGAGCCAGTAGTACAGTCGCAAAGCCGACTGGTAAACCTCGGGGAGCGTTCGAATACACTCGGCAAGGGCTTGATCGCGCTGCGCCGTCTCCGCTTGCCGGTGTGGTCCTGATCCCGGAGTCATCGCGCGATGAAGAACTGTCTCGTCAGCGTGCGGGTTTCGGAAGCGAACCCGCGCTTTCAGGTTCACCGCCTGGTTGAAAGTGATCCGGTATAGCCAGGAGCTAAATTCGGCCTCGCCGCGAAACGACTCGATCGCGTGGTGAACCTTCAGAAATACCTCTTGTGCCACGTCCTCCGCCTCGGGAATGAACTCCCGGCCTAAAATCGAAACCGCGAGGCGAAACACGTGAGCACTATGCCGGCGAACCAGTTCCGCGAAAGCTTGCTGGTCGCCGCTTTGCGCGCAGGCCACGAGTTGGGAATCGCTCTCCACCAGCGTTTAGCGCCGAGGCTCGCCCTTCAGGAAATGGAAGGCAATCAGGCCCACGCCCAAAAAAGCGAGCGGCAGAGGAAATACCCAATCACCGCGAGACGCAGCGGGAAGATTCAAATAGAGCATGATCATGGCTCCAACCGAAAGACTGAAAAAAACCGTTCCCATAATAGGGAGAACGTTCGGATCGGGCGGACGACGATCCCGCGCTGGTTCCAACGGAAACTCCGGCAACGGTATTCCTTTTTCCATCGCCGCCATCCGCTCCTGATGAATGATCTCCATCCTCTTCTGCCGGCCGCGTTGCGTGACGTAACGATAGCCAACAATGCCCCCCGCCAGCGCGAGCGTAACTATTCCATCGCCGATTGTGTAGCTCATTTCTCTCTCAACCTCACCCTTAGGACAAGGTGTGTCGCGAAGCGGTTGCAGCGGGCCAAACAAAACTTTTGATTGGCATGACGAGCCGTGGAGGACAGAAACTAAGTTAGGCATACAATCGCGACTGCGCAGAATGAGGATACTGCGCAGTTTTTCTTCTCTCGGGAGGCTCTATGGCGGGACGAAACCGGCCAAAACGCCGGAAAGTGCGTGGTAATTCGACAAAGGCGCAATTTGCGGCGGGGTTAGCTGACATCATTTCGGAGAGGACGCGGCTCTGGCGCAAGCACCATCTTGGATATGACCAGACCAAATACGTAGTCGATTAGGCGCTCCGCCTGAAACTGCAACCGGTCGGCAATCGCCGGAGAACTGTGAAGCGTCTTGACAAATCGGAAGTGGAACGGCTGATCGGTAGCACATACCAGTCCCATAACAAGTACGGCCTCATGATTAAGACGCTCTTCCTGAGCGGGGCGCGCGTGGACGAATTCGTCCACATTCAAGTCGAGGAGTTGCATCTTGACGGCGACCCGCCGCAGATCTATCTCAGCCATTGCAAGGGATGTTATCCCCGGTTTACAACGACCGCAATTTGCCCGGTTTTGTAGTTGAGGTTTGCCGGCCATCGGCGGCGACGCGATAGGTACTCTAAATTGGTCTCTACATTTTCGGTTGCTCTCTCCGCCGCCTGGCGTTATCATCTGGCTGCGCCAAATGTTCACCACCTTGCAGAAGGAAGATCGTTTGTTGGCGGTGCTCCGATCGCTGCATGGCGGCGTGTATCTCACGTGCCGGGCTTCCAACTTTCCGAACGCCAGCTTCGCGCGACCCAATGTGGCGCATTGCGAAAGGGCCATGGTTAATAGCGTTGGCAGGTTTCAGATCGCGACCGCATCGTTCAGCCGGAACACCAAATACACTCGATCTTTCACCTCTCCCGTTCACGCTGACGGCGTAGGAGGGTCGGTTATTTTCTAACCTGGCGACCGCCAACCCGGCTTTGTGAGCGCCTGAACGTGGAGTTGTATGGCGTTGTCCCATACGTGTGTTCAAAAGCCAATGCAAGAGGCATTTTGCCAATCGTATTGACTACAAAACCAGCGGGAATGCGGTCATTTTATTCCGGCGCTAACAGCAAGAAAGAGTCGAATCGGTATGTGGCGATTCTGCCCGCATTGGCGCAGGAGTTGCGGACGAATTTAAATGGGCGGCGTAGCGGCTTTCTCTTCGAGACCAACCGGAACGACCGTTACTCCGCGCGGACCGTGCAATCGGTTGTGAAGGCCGCAGCTCGGAAAGCCGGCATTGACAAGCGCGTCTACCCTCATCTGCTGCGTCATTCGATTGCAACGATTCTGCTGGATTCCGGCGAAGTGCCCATTGACCAAGTGCAAAAGTTCCTGGGACACTTGCAAATCTCCACCACCCAGATCTACGCCGAGACCAGCATTCGAGCGCTGGGAGAGAACTATCTGTGCGCCATGAGCGGCGGAAAGCGGTGATTTTTGTGTTTTAGGAAGGAAGGCGTGTTGCGCGGACGCGAATTTGGCGACCAAGTACATACGTTCAGCTGCCTTTCAGTTCTGCATAACGCCGTGGTTGCCTGGAACATGATTCAGATCGGCGAGATTGTCGGCCAGCTACGGGCTGACGGACACGAGATTGATAACGAAACCCTGAGCCACGTCACGCCGCTGCTTCGCAAACACATCAATCCGTTTGGACGGTATCATTTCGATCTGGACCGCATTCAAAAACCGCTGGCAAGATCAGCGGCGAGTCCTTAACGGAGGTTTTCGGTTGGATGTGGCCACTACCCCCTGAAGGACGTTAATGGCTTCTGCCTCTGCATAGGACGTCTGCCTGCATGCTTATGTGGCGGCTAGAAATCGCTTCTTCCAGTTCTTTCCGACCTTTCGCCGAGTGCCCCGGTGCATCCCGGTCGTCAGCTCCTCTTAAATTGCAAACCTTTCAGTATAGTACTTAAGTTTGTCAAAGATACAGCACTAGAATTTCTCGGCAGCTGCTAACCGATCAGGATTTTGCAGTCGCCAGTCAAGAATCCGGTTGAGCCGGTCCTCGTAATCGCTGATGGCCTTGGCCTTCGCGTCGTCCGTCTGAGCACTACCAAAGGCTTCGTCGCGCACTTTCTGAGCCAACTCTAAATAATCAGGCCACGGGTAAGGCCATACCATCATGGACTTCTCAAGTTCGTCGATGTTCATTGATCACCAGCATATCGATTTGGCCGGGCAAAAAAGGAAGATAGCCAAAAGAACCAACAACACAAGGGCTCAATCAGACTGGCCAATTTCTAGGATCTACTCCACCGGCAGTTCAATCACAAATTTGGCCCCATGGTCGCTATCCTCGACCCGAATCTGTCCGCCCTGCGCCTGGACTGCCCAGTCTGCAATCGCAAGCCCCAAGCCCGCTCCGCCCGTCTGGCGAGTCCGTGCCTGATCCACCCGGTAAAACCGGTCAAAGACCTTGCTCCTATGCTCAAGCGGAATGCCAGGCCCGCTGTCACTCACGGTCACGGTCGCGCGGCCGGAAGCGGCGCTTCCCACAACCACGGACACTTTGCCGCCATCGGGCGAATACTTCACGGCATTCTGCAAAACATTGATAAGAGCCTGGCGCAAGAGCAACCGGTCTCCGCGCACCCGCACTGACTCTTCGCCCGAGACCGACACTTTTTGGTGCCGCTCCTCCGCCAGGACCCCCACCAAGCCGACAACCTCTCGTGTCAAGTCGAGCGGAGAAAATTGCGAAACAGAAAGCTCTATTCGGCCCTCATCCGCGCGCGAAACAGTCAGCAGGGCCTCCACCAGATTAGTTAAACGAGTTACTTCCTCCAGCATGCTTCCAATGGTCTCCTGATAGCCGCTGGCAGTTCGGCTGTTTTGCAAACCGACTTCGCCCACGCTGCGAATGGCTGCCAGCGGAGTTCGCAGCTCATGGGATGCATCGGCGGTAAAACGGCGCAGGCGGTCAAAGGATTGCTCCAGCCGGTTCAGCAAGGTGTTGAAAGACGTGGCCAAGTGGCCGAGTTCGTCGTTAGGATTGGCAATCGGCAGCCGCTCGTTCAGCCGTTCGGCGGTAATACGTTCGGCCCGGTTTGCCATGTCTTGCAGCGGCGACAACGAACGCCGGGACAACTGGTAACCGAAGAAACCAGCTAAGCCGAGAAGCACCGGAAGAGCCGTGCCCGAGGCTGTGAGAAATTCCTGAATCCGGCTCCAGATGGCCGCCTGCTCATATCCAAGGCGAATGATAACGGAGCGCCCTTGCAGGTTGTGACGGCGGCTGACGAGCACAATTCGCTGGCCGTCTTGCAGGCGGGACGAACGTTCGGAGTAACCGTTAACGCCTTCTCCCGTGAACGGCGCCTTATCCAGAAAATTGCCGCCAAGACGCTCGTTCTTATAGATCACTCCCCCTTCTGGAGTGATCACTTCCAGAAGCCGCTCCAGCACGTATCGTGATTGCGCGTGATTGTGATAATCCTCATTTAGCGTCAACCGTCCGTCGGGCTGAAATGAGAGCAGCCCTTCCACTGTCTCCACATCCTGAACGGCAAACCGGGTCAATTGATGAAAGAGCTGGAAATACAGAACGAATGAAGTTCCGGCAACGAAGAGGAGCAGCATGGCGGCCAGCACTCCGACATACCAAATGGTGAGGCGGACACGCAAAGGCAAGGAATCGGCCGGTCGCACTACGTTTCTTCCTCGCGCAGCACAAAGCCCAGGCCGCGAACTGTGTGCAGCAGCTTGCGGCTGTAGTTATCGTCCAGTTTTTTGCGCAGGTGATTGACGTGGACGTCGATAACGTTGTCCAAAGATGTGTGACGCCCCGGCTCCTTCCAAACATCGCGCACCAGCATCTCGCGTGAAACGACGCGGCCTTTGTGGCGGAACAGGTATAGCAGAATTTCGAATTCTTTGGCTGTCAGATCGATTCGCCGGCCGCCCCGGTTCACGCTGCGGCGCGCAATATCAATCTCCAGATCTCCCAGACGCGAAGGTGCAAATGTCTCGGTCGCCCCGCGCCGCAGCAAGGCGCGGACGCGCGCCTGCAATTCGGGAAAGGCAAAGGGTTTTACCAGATAATCGTCCGCACCGCTGTCGAGCCCGCGCACGCGGTCTTCCACGGCATCGCGGGCAGTTAGCAAAAGTATCGGCATCAGGTGACCCATTTGCCTGACGCTTTTGAGGATCTCGAATCCGTCGCGGCCGGGCAGCATGACATCTAGAATGGCCAGATCAAACCGCCCCTGGCAGAGCTGGTAGAAACCGTCTTCGCCTGAATGCGCGACAGAAACGGAATAATCATCCGCCTCCAAACCCTCCTTCACCGCTTTGGCGAGTTTCGGCTCGTCTTCAATGACCAGAATCCGCACAGACTTATCTCTTTATAGAAGCATTTGGCAGCGGTGGCAACTAAAGAGTTTCTTAATTTCGGCTTCAGAAACTCTTCAGGGAATCTTAAGTTGTGGCGGCTCCGGATTGACTGCAACATGGAAATGTAATGAACCGCAGCCTACTTTTCGCCGCTACTTCCGTCGCTCTGCTGTGCTGGAATGCCTTTGGCAAAGACAAACATCCAAAGAAAGCGGATGACGCGCCGCAGGACCAGATTGAGGTGGTGGCGCATCTGCCTTTAACGGGCGGTCCCGTGACCGGTTTTCTGGAGACGCAGCATTACCGGCGCAACTATCTGTATGCCGAACATGAATCGGGTCAAACGGCATCGTTAATCGATATCACCAGCAGCACCCAGCCCTCGCTGTTGGCCGATATTTCGTCTGGCAATCTGGTGGCCGTGGCCGGCAACGCGGCACTCGTCAGCAGCCAGGTATCTTCCGCGTCTGCTCCAGTTGTGTCCCAGACATTTCGCATCATGAGCTTTGCCGATCCGGTTCATCCGGTGGTGAAGCAGCAGTTCGACCGTGTCACCGCTCTTGCGCGGGATGAAAAGCGTGGCCTCATTTTTCTTGCAAACGATGCCGGTATCTGGATTTTGCAGCAGAAGTTTGCGCAAGATCCCGAAGCGGAAAAAGAGTGGGAACACATGATGCTGGATAACCGCTAGGGTCAGACCGATAAACCCATGCTGAAGCCCGGACTGGCGAGCAAGGTGACGATTCACCTGAATGACGATACCAGCTCAAGCACCAGTTTTCTTTACGAGCAGGTATTCCAATTTCTTTACGACAACGGAGTAGCGGGTGCCACCCTTACGCGCCCTCAGGCTGGATTTGGCAGTCATCATCATAGCCACTCACGCGACTCCTACGGCCCGTCTGGCAGTCACTTGCCCGTGCAGATACAGTTCATTGATTCGCCCGAAGCAGTCAGCCGGCTTTTGCCCGCGCTTTGCGATCTGGTCAAAGACGGACTGATTGAAATGCAGGACACCACCGTCATCAAAGCTGCGCGGATGGGAGATTCCGTCTAGGTGCGCCACTCCGCTCTGTTTTTCCTGCTGCTTACCAGCTTGAACGGGCAGCAGACTCCAGTGAATCTGACTCTGGCGCAGGCTGAACAGCTTGCGTTGAAAGCGCATCCGCGCCTTGCATCTGGCGCATTGACCGCTGAAGCGGCTGGCAAGTTTGTGTCGGAAGCAAGATCGGCTTACTATCCAACAGCTTCCATTAACTTGACGGCTGCAGCGGCAAATGATGGAACGGCGCTAGGGGCGGGTAACCTGCAAACATCAAGCCTGAACAGCCGCTTTGCTTCGGGCGTGAATATAGTTCAGCTTGTCACTGATTTTGGGCGCACAAACAGCCTGGTCAGTGCGGCCCATTTTCGCTACCAGGCGGCCAATGATAATGTCCTGAATATCCGGGCGCAAATTCTGCTGGCCTTGCGGCGCGCCTACTTTGGCGTGCTGAGCGCTGACTCCGTGCTGCGGGCAGCGAAAGCAACATTGCAAAACCGAGAGCTGACGCTGCGCCAGGTTTCGGCGCTGGCGCAGAGTTCGCTGCGTTCCACGCTGGACGTCACTTTCTCTCAAGTTCTGGTCTCGGAGGCGCAGTTAGCGGTGGATCAGGCTGAAAATGATGCGCAATCCAGCCGTGCGGCGCTGGCGGCCACGCTCGGTTCGGATGCTGTTCCCAACTATGTTTTGGAAGATCAAGCGGCGCCGTCGGCCCTCAGTCCCGATGTTCCGGCATTCGTGACGGAAGCTCTGCGAGATCGTCCAGACTTCAATCTGCTGAAAAACAATCGTGATGCCGCCTGCCAGATGGCTCAGGCGGAGAAGAAATTGAGTTATCCCACGGTCAGCCTCCTGGCCACCGCGGGCGCTATCCCAGATCATGACCACACCATTGCGCGCGACAACTATGAGGCCGCTGGAGTGAACGTCAATATTCCGGTATTGAACGGCGGTCTGTTCGCGGCACGCAGGTCTGAAGCGCTCTTACGGGTACAAGCGGCTGATAACGATGTGAAGGATCTCTCAATAGCAATCTCCAGAGATGTGCGCGTCGCGTGGCTGAATGCCAATACCGCGTTTCGCCGTCTCGATGTCACCACGCAGTTAGTGGAACAATCCAGAAAGGCCGTGCATCTGGCGCAGGCTCGTTACGATGCGGGACTTGGCAGCATTGTGGAACTGAACCAGGCGCAGTTGAGCGAACTTTCGGCTGAAATTAATGCCGCTGGGGCCAAGTATGACTATCTTAGCCGCCGCACGGAACTCGATTTCACTACAGGATCACTTCGATAAATGCCCGCAAAACTCTGCTTCCTTTCCCTGCTGCTGATTGCCGCCATGGTTCTGACAAGCTCCTGCACGAAAGAAACTGCACAAGTTATGGCGGCAGACCAGACCACCACTATTGTTCCCGTCGCCAAAGTGGTGCGCAGCAATCTGGCCGACAACCTGATTCTGACCGGCGAATTCATTCCTTATCAGGAAATTGATGTCATGGCCAAAGAAGCCGGCTACATCAAGAGCATTCGCGTGGATATCGGGGACCGGGTAAAGGCGGGCGAGCTGCTGGCGGAACTAGAGATTCCGGAGATGCAGAACGACATGGCGCGCGCCGCGGCTGGTGTGCAAGCGGCCGAAGCCGATATCTCCAGAGCAAATGGCGACCTGCGTCAGGCCCAATCAAGCTACGAAATTGCCGACCTTTCCTATAGGCGTATCGCGGATGTCCTGAAAAAAGAACCGGGGCTTGTTCCGCGGCAGGAGGTGGACGTCGCGCACTCCAAGCAGTTACAGACGGCGGCGCAGGTTTCCGCCGCGCAATCGAATCTGGAGACAGCGCAGCGGAAATTGGCCATGGCCCAGGCCGAACAGGCGCGCTGGGGAACGATGCAGAAGTACACCATCATCTCGGCCCCATTCACTGGAGTGATCACGAAACGCTACGCCAATACGGGCGCAATGATCCAGCAAGGCATTTCTTCCGATACCCAAGCCATGCCGGTGGTTCGTCTGTCACAGAACAGTCTGCTGCGTCTGATGCTGCCGGTGCCTGAGTCAGCCGTCCCCAGTGTTCGTATTGGTGAGGCAGTGCAAGTCAGCGTTGCCGCCTTGGAAAAAAGTTTTCCGGGGCGCGTCACTCGTTTTGAGGATAAGGTTTCAACATCCACCCGCACCATGAATACGGAAGTGGATGTGCCTAACTCCGATTATGTGCTTGTGCCCGGTATGTATGCGGAAGTGAATCTCGGCTTAAGACAGAGTGTTTCCGTGCTGGCCGTTCCGATCGATGCGGTAGAGACCGGGGACTCGCCCGCCGTCTACACGGTGCATGACTCCGCCATTCACATTGTTCCGGTGAAGACGGGTTTGAAAACTGCCCTTCAGGAGGAAATACGCTCCGGTGTCGCGGAAGGCGATCTTGTCATCATTGGCCGCCACGCAGGACTGTCTGAAGGCCAGAAGGTTCAGCCGAAGCTGGTCACCTTCGAGGGGAATTGATGTCCCGCTTCGCCATCAAGACACCTTATTTTATTGTCGTTATCGCGCTGATTATCTCGCTCGTCGGCGGTGTCGCCATTTTGCGCATGCCGGTGGATATGTTTCCCGCCATGAACATTCCCGTGGTTGTGGTCGCCACCTTTTATAACGGGATGCCGCCGGAGCAGGTGGAAGGCAACATTACCTACCACCTGGAACGTTTCTTCACCTTGGCCAGCGGTGTGGACCACATTGAGTCACGTTCGCTTACCGGAGTGAGCGTCATCAAAGTCTACTTCCAGCCCGGCAGCAATGCCGATAGCGCGGCTTCGACAATCTCAAACCTGGCGATGGCGGATATTCGAGATCTTCCTCCCGGTACGCTGCCGCCCATTGTGCTCAAGCTGGATGCATCGAGTTTGCCGGTTTGTCTGGTGACATTGAAAGGGCCCGGACTCACTGAGACCTACCTGAAAGATCTGGCGCAGAATAATATCCGCAACCAGCTTGCCGGCGTCCAAGGTGCCTCCGTGCCGCAGCCATTCGGAGGACGCTGGCGGCAGATTCAATTCTATGTAGATCCGTTCAAGCTGGAAGCGAACCAGCTTAGCTTGATGGATGTGGTTCGTTCCCTGGGTGACGCCAACGTGGTGCTGCCGGGCGGGGATGTGCAGATTGGCCGCCTGGATTACGATGTCTACGCCAACAATCAAGTGGATTTGGCCACCATGAACCGGACTCCTATCAAGATTGTCGGACAATCACCGGTGCGCTTCTCCGATGTCGGCCAGGCGAAAGATTCTTACTCGCTTCAGTACAACGCGGTGCGTGTGGATGGGCAGAGGTCTGTTTATTTACCGGTGCTGAAGCAGGGCGGTGATTCAAACACCATAGCCGTGGTGAACGGAGTGCGCGCCAAGCTTCAGCATTTGTTTGACGTGCCGAAGTCAATTTCCAGCACCGTTGTCTTTGACCAGTCCGCCTATGTGAAAACCGCCATTGAAACGCTGCTGCATGAAGGCGGTATCGGGCTGTTTCTGACCGCGCTGATGATTCTGCTGTTCCTGGGAAGCATGCGCGCCACCGTTGCCGTTTTCTTCTCGATACCGATCTCCGTGCTGGCGGCTTTTTTTGCTCTGCAGCTTGGCGGCAGTTCTGTCAACAGCATGGTGCTGGGCGGATTTGCGCTGGCGCTCTCGCGTTTGATTGATAACTCGGTGGTGGTGCTGGAAAATATTTTCCGCCACATGGAGTTAGGTGAGCCTCCCGCGGTTGCTGCTGAAAAGGGCGGTCAGGAGGTGGCGCTGCCAGTCCTGGCCGGGACTTTGACAACGGTGGTGGTTTTCTTTCCGGTCACGCTGTTGTTCGGTGTCAGCAAGTTTTTGTTTTCGGCCTTGGCGCTGGCCGTCGTGCTCTCGTTGTTTGCTTCTTATTTTGTTGCCATGACGGTGGTGCCGCTGTTCTGCGCGCGTTTCATCAAGCATGCGGACCATTCAGGGCCGGGATTTGGAGCGCGTTTCAATGCCTGGTTTAACCGCCAATTTGGGCGTTTGCTTTCAGCCTATGAAGCCATCGTGACACGCCTGCTGAGGCAGCCCGTGATGACACTGCTTGGGTTTCTGACGCTATTTTGCCTTAGTTTGCTGCTGTTCCCGCTGGTGGGACTGGCGTTTTTCCCGCGCACCGATGCCGGCCAGTTTGTCATCAACGTAAAAGCGCCGTCCGGAACGCGTTTGCAGGACACGGAGAAGGAAGTGGCGCGCGTGGAGAATTTGATTCGCAGCACGGTTCTTCCGGGCGACATGGGCATGATTGTTTCGAATATCGGCGTAGATCCCGGCTTTTCCGCTGTCTATACCGTGAACGCCGCAATGCACACGGCGGTGGTGCAAGCCAGTTTAAAGCCGGGGCATCAGATCGGCAGTTTTGAGTACATTGACCGCGTCAAACGGCGAATGCGCGAAGAGATGCCGGAACTGGC
>Ga0116226_10004240_pt1 | contig 12671 bp, 8 predicted proteins | sample S1TSphfallax_FD_89692 | JGI IMG/M metagenome (GOLD analysis project Ga0116226, IMG submission 89692) | Host-associated microbial communities from peat moss isolated from Minnesota, USA - S1T2_Fa - Sphagnum fallax MG | ecosystem: Host-associated > Plants > Peat moss > Unclassified | place: USA... | reverse complement strand
CTCTGTATTGGCCGGGATGGTGCCGACCATGCGCGTGAAAGCGAAGGGGGCGATGCAGTTGGATCGGACGTTGAACTTCGCCATGTCGATGGCGATGGATTTGGAAAGCCCGGCGACGCCGATTTTGGCAGCGGAATAATTCGCCTGGCCCATATTGCCGATGAGACCGCTCGTCGAGGTCATGTGGATGAAGCAGCCGCTCCCCTGCGCCTTGAAATGCGGTGCGGCGGCGCGGGAGACGAAAAACGGGCCGTCGAGATTGACAGCGCGGACGATGTCCCAATCGTGCTTTTCCATCTTGTGGAAAATAATGTCTCGCAGGACACCGGCATTGTTGACGACGACGTCGATCCTGCCGAAGGCGTCCAGCGCGTCCTGGATGATGCCGTGCGCGCCATCCCAATCCGCGACGGAGCGGAAGCTCGGCGCGGCCTGGCCGCCGGCTTCCTGAATTTCGGAGACGACGCGCTGCGCGGGGGTTGCATCCGCGCCCTCGCCCGTGGCGGAGCCGCCGAGATCGTTGACGACGACCTGCGCGCCATAGGCGGCCGCGAGTTTGGCGATGCCCTCGCCAACGCCGCCGCCGGCGCCGGTGACGATGACGACTTTACCGGCGAGTAGATGGGAAAGGCTCAAGATATTTCTCCAAAAGTAAGAAAGCACTTCTTTTTTGAAAAAAAGAAGCAAAAAACTTTTGACCTTGGGTCACGGGTGTTGAAACGGCCTCGGTCTAAAGGAGCAAAAGTTTTTTGGTTCTTTTTTTCAAAAAAGAACATTCTTACTTTTGCTGTTTATTACTTCTTTCGTCAATACCATATGTTGGCATATCATTGCTTGACATATTATGCCTGAGGCGCTTTCAACAGAAAATACGCCAAGGACGGCAGCAAAATCATCGCGCCCAGCATGTTCCAGAGGAACATGAACGAGAGCAACAACCCCATATCCGCCTGGAATTTAATGGGCGAGAGCGACCAGGTAACGACGCCCGCGGCCAGCGTGACGCCGGTGAGAATCACCACCTTGCCAGTAAAGAGCAGCGCGCGGTGATAGGCCTCGGAGAGCGTGGCGCCGGCGCGCAACTGCTTCATGACGATGCCAAGCACGTAGAGCGCGTAGTCCACACCAATACCAACGCCGAGTGCGACCACGGGCAAGGTTGCGACCTTGATGCCAATTCCGAGCATGACCATGAGCGCCTGGGCGAGAATCGAGGTGAGCACGAGTGGCAGCACGGCGCAGAGCACCGCGCGCCAGGAGCGGAACACGATGAAGCAGAACAGAATCACGGTGGCGTACACAAGGACCAGCATGATATGGTTGGCCTGCGCGATGACAATGTTGGTTGCGGCCTCGATCCCCGCATTACCGCCGGCCAGCGAGATGTGGAAATCCGCCGATTGGTTAGCCGGTTTGGCGATGAACTCCGTGACCGCCGAGGCGACCGCCGAGAGTGTCGCGGCCTTATGGTCCGTGAGCGAGACATAGAGCGGCACGAAGCTGCAATCATCGTTGACGATGTTGTTGGGGGCATCGTTCCAGAGATTGTCGAGCAGCGCCTGGTTGTAGGTGACCTGGTACCATTTCGGCGCGTTCTCAGTGACCAGCATGGTGAGGTCCGCGGCGAAGGAGCCGATGGAGAGTGTGGATTGCACCTGCTTCATTTGGTCGAGCTGCCATTCCAGACGGTCCAGCGTGGAGACGGTGGAATATTTCAGGCAGCCATTATTCGGCGTGTCCACCATGACGACGAAGGTGTCGCTGCCGGAGGCGTAATGGTTGATGATGTAACTGTTATCCTGGTTGTATTGCGAGGATTGGCGCAGCTCCGGCGCGCCGGGCGTGAGGTCGCCGATTTGCGCGTTGCGGCCAACGTAAAGCCCGGCCACGCCGAGCACCAGGGCGACGATGACCGCGCCCAGCGCGTAGCGCCGTGTGGTGAAACGATCCAGAAAATCCCAGAGCGGATGGCGGATGCGCCCGCCAGTTTCAAGCGATTCGTTGCGCAGGCTGCGCGCGGCTGCCGTGGTGCTGACGCCGGTATAGCTGAGCAGCATGGGTAGCATGATGAGATTGGTGAAGATTAAAATCGCCACGCCGATGCTGGCGAGCAGTGCGAGTTCGCGAATCGCGTCGATCTGGATCGCGAAGAGCACGGCGAAGCTTGCGGCATCGCAGGTGAGTGCCGCGAAGCCGGCGAGGAACAGCCGGCGGAAGGTGAACCGCGCGGCGACGAGCGGGTGTTCGCCGCGGCCGATATCCTGCATCACGCCGTTCATTTTCTGGGCGCCATGGCTCATGCCGATGGCGAAGATGAGGAATGGCACGAGGATGGAATACGGCGTGAGCTGGTAGCCCAGCAGCGGGACCATGCCGAGCTGCCAGATGACGGCGGTGAGGGAGGCGCAGACCACCAGCAAGGTTGAGCGCACGCAGCGCGTGTACCAATAGAGTGCCGCGAGCGCGATGGCCATGGAGGCGGCGAAGAAGATGACGATGGCGCCGAGATCGTTGATCATGTCGCCGACGACCATGCCAAAGCCGATGATGTGCAGCTGCACACCCTGGCTGGCATAGGTTTTCTGCATGGCGGTCAACTCGTGCGACAGGGCGCCGTAATCGATGGCTTTGCCGGTGAGCCCGTCGAATTCCAGCAGCGGCACGTAGACCATGCTGGAGGTAAAGTCGTTGCTGACCAGGCTCCCGACTTCCCCCGTGCGGGCGATGTTCTGCGCGACCACGTTCAACTGCGCCGGGCTGCCATCGTAATTCTGGTCCATCACCGGGCCGCTGCTGATGCCGGTGCCGGTGACCGCGCGCCAGCGGGTGTTGGAGGTCCAGAGCGAGGTCATGAAGGCGCGGTCAACATTGGGCAGCAGGTAGATCTGGTCGCTGATATGCTTGAGCACATCGAGATAATGCGCGTCGATGACCGTGCCGTGATCGGCGGCGACGGCGATGCTGATGGCGTTGCCCTGGGATTGCAGCTCATCGTAATGGTTAAGGTAGTTGACGATGTAGGATTGGTGCGTCGGGATCATTTTGTTGAAGCTGGCGTTGAGATGCACGCGCGTGGCCTCGAACCCGAAAAACAGCGTGGCGATGAGGCAGAGCAACAGGATGATGGGCCGGTGGTTGAACAGCGCCCGCTCGACGATGGAGCCGGAGTTACGGTCGAACGCCAGAAGCTTTTGTGCGACCGCGGCGGCGGATGATGTGGCGGCGCGCGGCAGGGGTTGCGCCGCCAAGGTTTTTTCTCCCGTGGTCATGATGCGAATAGTCCGGGTTGTAGAAGGGTGATGCCGGTTTGCCCGGCGGCGGCGATGGGGCCGTTCGGCGCCAGCGCCATGGCGGAGACGGCCATGGGCGGCAGGCCGGACAGAGCGGTGAAGGAGGCGCCGTCATCATGGCTGAGGAAGACGTTGCCGGATTCACTGGCGATGAGGATGGCGCCGCTGGGGAGCAGCACCGCGGCGGTGAGATTATCCTGCGCGGAAATGGCGACTTGCTGCCAGGTTTGCCCGCGATCCGCGGAGCGGTAGCAGGTGCCGGCGACGCCGAAGACGACGACATGGCCGCCGGCGGTGGGCGTGAGGCCGAAGAGCGTGACCGGCGAGGGGGACGTGATCTGCGGAAAGGTTTCACCGCCATCCGAGGAGCGGAACACCAGCCCCTGTTCGGCGGCGATGAAAATATCTGGCCCGACGGGGGCGGCGGCGTAGAGGTTATGGCTGAACTTATCGCCGATTTGCAGGCTCCAATCCACCCAGGTTGCGCCGCCATCCTTGGTTAGCATCGTCATGCGGTAGGCGCCGAAGGCAATTATTTTTTGCGGTGAGAGCGCCAGGAGCGAGAGAAATGGTTTATCTGGCCCGGCTTGCAGGAATTTGGCGGCGCGGCGCAAAGCGAGCGGCGTGCCAGGCGCATCCGGCTCGGCCGTGCTGGCCTGCTGCGCGGCGGCCATGGTGAGCTGGTTGGCGGTGATGCCGTTTAACTGCACCGCCCAAGTGGCGCCGGCATCTTGCGTGTGCAGCACGATGCCGAAATGCCCGGCGGCCCAGCCGAGTGCGGGGGTGATGAAGGCAAGGCAGGTGATGGTGACATCCACCGGGACGGTGGCTTGTTGCCAGGTGGCGCCGTTATCATCCGAATAGATGATCACGCCATGTTCGCCGGCGGCGATGAGCCGCGCGCCGGCCTGGGTGATGGCGACGAGGACGACGCTGGATGGGCTTTTGACCGGGATCGCCGGATTGTCCAGCACCTCGATCCCCGTGGGGGCGGCGCGGGCGCGCAAGGGCAGGCCGAGCGCGCATGCAGCGGATAGCTTTAACGCATGGCGCCGCGGTAGGTTGGATTTCTTGGACATTTTTATTTCATGACCGCTTGTGGTGCGCCATGGCGCCGGTTTCCTCAATTATGCTAGATGGTAGGGTTCATTACTATCTATGTGGCGGGATGTGAACCGTGTTTTTACTTAAATCACGATTTCCGCACGTATAGAACGTATGCCAAGATATGATATGGTGTATAAAGAATAACGTGGCCTGCGGGAGGGGTGAAATGTCTGAAAAAACGGTTCTGGTGACGGGTGCCGGCAGTGGCATTGGCAAAGCGACGGCAATAGCGCTGGCGGCCAAGGGCTATACGGTGTTCGCGGCGGCGTTGAATGCGGCGGATGATTCGGCGATTGCGGCAATTGGCATGCCGAAGCTGATTCCCGTGCGGCTGGATATTAGCGACATTGCCTCGATTGACGCGGCGATGGTGGTGATTGGCGAAAGACTGGGCGAGGGGCAGGCGTTGGATGCGCTGGTGAATGTGGCCGGCGTTAATCTCAACGCGCCGTTGCATATTTTGTCCGTGGCCGAGATAACGCAGATGGTGCAGGTGAATCTGCTGGGCACCTTGCTGCTGACGCGCGCGGCGTTGCCGTTTTTGTTGCGCGGGCCGGGGCGTGTGGTGCTGGTGGGGTCGGCGACGGCGTTTTTGCCGCCGCCGGCGATTTCCGTTTATGCCGCGACCAAATGTGCGATTTCCGGCATGGGGGATTCGCTGCGCATGGAACTTGGCATGGCAGGGCTTAGCGTTTCGGTGATTGAGCCGGGCGTGGTGCGCACGCCGCTGGTGGCGGCGGGGCCGGCGGTGCTGGAGAAGATGCTGGGGCGGATGGGGGAGGGCGACCGCACACGGTATGAGAAGCTGATGCGCAAGATTGTGCAAATGTCGGCATCGCCAAAGGCGGGGGTGGTGCCGGAGAAAGTGGCGGAGGTGATTTGCGAGGCGCTGACGGTGGAGAAGCCCAAGGCGCGATATAGGGTGGGGATTGATAGCAAGGCGGCGGCGTTGTTGCGGCATTTGCCGGATGGGGCGCGGGATTTTATTCAGCGCAAGACGTTTGGAATTTAAAGGAAAGTAAGCGGTCGCTTTTTTGAAAAAAAGCTCCGCAAAAAACTTTTGTAACCTTTACATGGGATGTTGAAACGTCCCCCGGCGGAAAATAATCAAAAGTTTTTTGCTTCTTTTTTTTCAAAAAAGAAGCGCTTCCTTTGCTTCTTGTTTTATTGCTTTTAACAAAAGCACAAACATCACCATGAACCACATGGAAAACCCGACCAGCGGAATCCAAAACGGAAATAATCCATTCCAGGCAAACGGGCCGGATTTGAAAAACGCGGCGATGGGCGCGGGCAGGAACATGATCGCGATCCACAAGTTGAGGAAGCCCGCCCAGCGTGGAAAGACCGGCTTGCTATTCTGGTCCGATAAAATCGCGATGCCCAGAGCGAGGCTCTGGATAAACGCCATCGGGCTTGGCAGGACGAAGATGATCCATGCCGCATCGTGGATGAGATAGGTGAGTTCCGGGTCGCGTTCTGGGCGGAAGGTTGCGACAATCCAGAGCAGGCAGGGGATGATGATGAGGATAATGCCGCCGATCCCGGCGCCGAGCTGCGTGGAGGCCCAGATGGGAATGGCGCCTTTGATGCGCAGCATCTGGCTGCTGATGAGGGCGACCCAGGGCATGAGGAAGGCGGTGCCCATCATGGCCAGGCACATGCCGAATTGAATGCTGGTCGCGTTGTGCTGATAGTTTGCCGCGACGGCGGTCATGTCCATACTGGGCGGCAGAGGGGGTAGGAATCTTGCGAAGACCACGAACCCGAGCCCGAACATCACCATGAAGATGGGGCCGCACCAGGCGCAGAAAAGTTGCTGGCTGGTCCTCACGGTAGGACCGGCTGATGATGCGTTTTGATGGCCCTGAGCAACAGGAAAAACATGATGAAATACCAGGCGCAGAAAACGACGATGCCGAGGTAGAAGCCAATCACGCCATTCCAGCAGAAGGGACCGCCCTTGAAGAAGGTGGTGAGGCCGACGGGAATGAGAAACAAAGCCCCCCAGAGATTGAAATAGCCGGCCCAGCGTGGGAAGATGGGGTGGTCGCTTTTTTCGGACAAGATGGCCAGGCCAATGGGGATCCATTCCAGCATGGTCACGCTGTTGACCATATCAAAAATCAGCCACCCAAAATCGTTACCGAACTGGGTGATCTGCGGCAGGCGGTCCGGCCGGAAGGCCGTGGCCTCGAAAATCTGCGCCGGCATGATAAGGAAAATGACGTTCAACGCGCCGGCGGTGAGTTGCACATAGGCGAGCGCCTGCGAGGCATTCTTCATGCGCAGCATGTAGACCGTGATGACGGTGGCGAAGGATGCATTCAACGCGCCGGCATACATCACCAGCATCCAGCCGAGGCGGATGCCGAAGGTGTTTTGCTGGTAGATGGCGGCGACGGCGTCCGCGCTCAGGCCGGGGGAGGGTGGTGGGAGCCAGCGGATGAAGGGAATATAGGCGATGGCAAAGAGCGCGATGTTCACCGGGCCGGACCAGGCGCACCATTTTTCCCAGGTTTGATTCATGTTGATGAGCCTTTAAAGAAGTAAGAATTTAAAGAAAGCGGTCGCTTTTTTGTAGAAAAGCTCCGCAAAAGACTTTGGCGAGTCCGATGTGGCGCGAGCCATCGGTGGGTTACGCGCTGCGCGCTAACCCACCCTACGTTCCAGAGAAGGGATTTGGCGGATTATTCAAAAAGCGACCTCTTGCTTCTAGTTTATGCCAGCACCCGTGCCGCTGCTGCGCACGGGCTGTTGATAGCCATCCGGCTTGTCGCCCACGTTGCAGCCGCCATTGACCATGCCCTGAAATTCCGGACCAAAAAACGTGTACGGGAAGCGGGGCTCGGGACGGCTCACCGCATCGAGCCCCGCGGCCAGTTCTGGGGGGATGGTGAAATCCAGCGCCGCGAGGTTATCCTCCAACTGCGCAACCTTGGTCGCGCCGAGAATCACGCTGGCAACACCAGGACGATTGGCAACCCAGTTGAGCGCGACCTGCGCCATGGTGCGGCCGAGTTGCGCGGCAACCTTCTCTACTTCCTCGATGATCGCCCAGTTGCGTGGCGTGAATTTGGAAAAAGCCGGATTAGCGGAATCCGCGGTCGTGATCAGTCGGCCCGCGCCGGAGCCGCCGTTCTCATTCCGGCGATACTTGCCCGAGAGCAAGCCGCCGCTCAGTGGCGACCACACCATGAGGCCCATGCCGTGGGAAGTTGCCAGGTCCGTGAATTCGAATTCGATGTTGCGCTCAATGAGCGAGTATTCCAGCTCCAGCGTGGCGAGCGGTTCCAGCCCGCGGCATTCTGCCAGCGTTTGCGCGCGCGAGGCGTACCAGGCGGGAACATCCGAGAGACCCACATGGCGAACTTTGCCGCTGCGCACGAGATCGTCGTAAGTGCGCATGACCTCCTCCACCGGCGTGATGCGATCCCAGGTGTGCAGCAAATAGAGATCGATATAGTCAGTGCCGAGGCGTTTGAGGGAGTTCTCGACCGAACGGATAATGTTCTTGCGGCCGTTGCCGCCGGCATTGGGGTTGCCGGGGTCCATGCTGTAGGTGAATTTGGTGGAGATGACCGCACGGTCGCGAATGCCGGCCTCGCGCACGAACTTGCCCAGCATTTCCTCGGAAACGCCGTTTGTGTAGAGATTGGCGGTGTCAAAAAAATTGCCGCCGGCGGCGGCGTAGCGGTCGAAAATGGCGCGGGCGGCGGATTCATCGGCGCCCCAGCCCCAATCGGTCCCGAAGGTCATGGTGCCAAGGGCAAGGCGGGAAACACGCAGGCCGGTTTTACCAAGTGTGTAGTAGTGGAGTGTGGTCAATTCGGTCTCCCATAGGTGGGTAAGAAAGCGGCCGCTTTTTTAAAATTTAGCTGCGCGCCCCGATTCAGACCTCGCTGCGCTCGGTCATCGGGGCGCGAAGCTCCGCAAAAAACTTTTGCTCCTGAGACCGAGGCATTTAAAACACCCGTGGCCCCAGGAGCAAAAGTTTTTTTGTTTCTCTTTTTTTTCAAAAAAAGAAGGGCTTGCTTTCAATTAATACTGCCCAGACGCCGCCATGTTCTCAGGGTCGAACACTGAATCCGGCCAGGAGGGGGCGAATTTCATCGTCGGCGTGGCTTTTTCGTTATATAACCCAAACGGCGCCGCGTAGTTGCCGGTTTGCAGATTATACGACACGTTGCTGGCGAACACGACGCCCGGCATATCGGGGCGCAAATAGTTGAAGACGTGGTTGGACTTATAGAGGTTGCCGTTCGCGTCCCAGGCATCGGTCACGCCGATGACCCAGGTGTCCTCATCGACATAGAACCGCCGGCGCGCGAGCACGTTGCGCTTGCCGGAGTGCAAGGTGGCTTCCACAACCCAGACGCGATGCAGCTCCCACCGCGTAACTTCTGGATTGAAGAATTTCTCTGTCAAGACCTGTTCCGACGGCAGGGCATACATGCCATTGCCGTTATAAGGGATATACATCTCCTGTTTGCCGAGATATTTCCAGTCATATTCGGTCAAACTACCGTTATAGCCATAATATTCATCGTAACTGCAGATACCATCGGCGAAGCTGCTCGGCGTGTCGAAGGAGAGTTCCGGCGCCTTGCGCACGCGGCCCTGGCCGTTGAGCAGCTCCCAGCTTTGCTGGGGCGTGCTATCCGTATAGTACCAGACGATGACTTCCTCACCCACGATGTTGCCGGGGTTGTCGAAGGCGATGTATTCGCGCGCCTGGATGTTTCCGATATCCTTGCGGTAGTAAAACGGATAGTCGAATTTCAACGGGCCGGAAAGCGTCAATACGCGATTCCCGCTGTTCATCACGAAGCCCCTGGTGTGGTATGTCGCGGCAAAGCCGGCCCAGCGGTTGGCGTTATTGTACATAATCTGCGCGCCGGCGGCGAGCGGGTTGCTGACATCGGGGATTGGGAACGGGTAGCCGCCGAAGGCGCCGGTGAAACCGTTTTGCGGGTTGGCTGGGTCCACGAATTTGGCGCTGGTGACATTCTGCGCGATGTAGGCATTCACCGAATCGGGCACGACCTGGGTGCGATGCGTGGGATAGACCTTGATGCTAAAGCCGCTCTTGGCCATCATCGCCTGCACGCCGTCCGACAATTTATCGGCGTATTGCGCCATGTTGCTGGCGTTGATGACGACGATCGGCTGCTCATCGGCGAACGGGTCCGGCATGTAGTCGCCGGGTTGCCAGCCGGCGGGCGGGGTGGTGTAGCCGCCGGTCCAGGCCGGGATGGTGCCCGCCGCGTTGCCGGCGCGCTCGGCGCCAAATGGGGTAAGGGTGGTGGTGAGCAGGCTTGCATCGGCGGTTTGCGCCTTGGCCGCGCCCATTTTAAGGGCGGCGGCGCTGGCCCCGGCGAGTGCCGTGAAACGGCGTCGGTTCATGTTCATGATCGTCTAACTCCCAGGCTTTTTTAGAATGAATGTTGCAGATTGAGCGAAACGAAGTCGCGGTCGGCCAGCGTGTTATAGGTGGTATTGGCCGCGGCGTAGGAAGGTGCGCCCAGATAATCCTGATAGGAGAGCGAGGCGATCCAGGTGCCCTGATAGGTGCCGGTGATGCCGATATCCAGCGTGCCGGTGCCGTGCTGGAGGGTCTGGTCAACCTGCGAGCGGCCGAGGAAGGCGTAGGAGAGGCCGATGGGGAAGGTGACCTCCAGGCTCGGCAGCACATCGTAATAGGTGGGTGTCACCGAGATGTCGAAGCCGGCGGCACTGGCCTGGCCGTAAGGGCGCAAGGCCGAGCGGCTCTGCGTGACGGCGACGAGGTGGTTGAACACGACTTCACCATCGAACTGCACGCCGCCGGGGTCCAACGGGACGCCTGGCGAGACGTAGAGCGTGGAGGCCTGCGCGTCGATGACATTGCCCACGGGATAGAGCGGGTTGCCGTTGGCATTGCCCGCCCCGCCGGCGCCACCGAAAATGGCTGGACCGTTGCCGCCAAACCCGGCCGGCAGCAGCGGCATATGCTCGCGGCCGGAGATTTCCCCCGCGACATTGGCGGGACCAACCGTGGTGGAAAGACTCGCACCTTCCAGCCAGATATCGCGCGGATAGACCACCTGGTAGGTGCCGATCTGCGAGCCATAGGCCACCGGCTTGCCGTAGCCCACGCCGACGGCGTCATACACTTCCGGTGCCTTGGCATCGAAGCGTTCGCCGTACAGGCCCCAGTCGAATTCATCGGCCTCGCCCTGTACGGAGACGCCGAACTGGCCGTTCTCTGGCTCCGGGTTCAGGTCTTTCACGCGCAGCAGATAGTCAAAGCCGGGCGCACCGGGCGCACCGAAGCCAGCGACGATATTGCTCGCACCTTTGTCGATGTAATCGGCCGAGTTGAAGAACGAGCCCTCACCCTGGAACTCATCATGCCGCCATTCGTACTGGTAATAGGCCTGGAAGGTGAGGCCGTAGAGGCGCGGCTGGTAGGTGATGACCGCCTGGCCGACCGGCATGAAGACCTGTTGCGCCTGCGGGTTGATGCTGTTTTGCGCGGTGATGATGTCCACCGGCGCCTGGCCGCCGGAAATGCCGTCCGATGGGTAGAACAGGCTCTGGCCCCAGAAAAGAGTCTGCCGTCCGACTTTGAGCTGGAGGGTCTGGCCGTTGGAGAATTCATGCTGGCCGAACACGAAAGCGTCCAGCAGCTCGGCATTTTCGCCATCCACGTTGCGCGTTGCACTCGTGAAGTCGTTGTTCTTGGCGTTATAGATGGCGCCATTCTCGTAGGGCGGCAGGTCGTTTTGGTTGGTGCCGAGATAGGTGGTGTTGAGGAAGAACTGGCCGGAGAAATGCGCGCCGAAATCGCCATCCCGGATGTCCAAGATCGGCACGGCCTCGAACAGATTGCTGACCAGGCCGTGCTGGAGATTGGCGTCCCCGTCATTGCCGTTCACGTCGTTGGGGTTGGTGAGCAGGGTGCTGGAGGGTGAACCGACCCGCATGATGCCGGTATAGGAGACGGTGGCATGGACGTTGATTTCAAGATTATTTCCAGCACTTGAGCCGTCGTAAAGGTTAATCGCCCAGGCCTGGCCGGGCGTGGCGCCGACGAGCAGGCTGGCGAGTGCGAGGCTGGCGCCGGCTGGCGTTGCCCAAGGCTTAAACGTTGTTCCCAGTGAATTTTTTTGCATGTCGCTTCCCGTATTTTCGTTTTGAAACTGTTTGTTACCTGTGAGGTTTGGCGGCCAGGGCAGTGTGCAGCCGGCCTCCCCTAACGGTGTGTAGGCTATTGATCTTAGGCACGTCCCAACCCCCTACGCTTAATAATGGTATTGTACCATACTATTCTTCGGCATATTATTGCCTAATGTCCCTCTATAATTTTAAAAATCGCTTGTCCAGCGTTAATTGACCCGGTTATGCAAGATTTTGCCTGAAAATGCGGCGTGATGTTGGGGCGGGATTTAGAGTAAAAATTTTTGCGGAGCTTTTTATAAAAAGCGACCGATTACTTTGCGCTTGACAAGTTTAGTCAATGTTTTCTAATTTAGCAAAATAAACGCGCCTGCCGGGCTTTCCGGCTTGGCCAATCGGGGGAATGCGATGCTGACGCCGCCTGCGCTCATGCAAGAGATTGATGCCAAGCCGGCGCGCTTTGCGATTGCCCCGGCTGCCTGCCTGGCGGTGCTGGGTGCAGGGATTCTGGCGTTCCAGCTCTATGTTCTAGGGAAGTGGATCACCGGCCCGTATTTTGTTGCAACGCAACCTGGGCCGGACAAGATTTCGCAGGTGCAGCATATTTATTTTATCGCGCTGCAAATCGTGGTGCCTGTTGTGGCGGCCTGGATGCTCTGGCATTGGCTGGTGAAGCCCTGGTGGCGCGATGGCAGGGTGACGACGGATGGCCGCTTGATCGGCGCGTTCTCGATGATCTTCTTCTGGGACATGGGGATGAATTTTTCCTCCACCGTGCTGTTTTATAATTCATATATGTTCAATCGCGGCGCGTGGAATCTCGGCTCCTGGCCGGGCTGGCTGAGCCCGGATGCGAACGCGCTGCCGGAGCCGATTTTTGTAACAATGCCGGGTTATACGGCGCTGGTTTTCAGCCAAATCCTGTTCGTGACCTGGCTGCTGCGCAAGGCGAAGGCGCGCTGGCCGGGAATTGGGGTGGTTGGCAGCGTGGGCTTTATTATCGCGGGGCTGACGATTGTGGATTCGTTGATTGAAATCGTGCTCATCCGCTCCGGTATTTATGCCTATCCGGGCGCGATTCGTTCGCTCACATTATTTGCTGGGCAGACCTAT